>OGZO01002151.1_pt1 | contig 13848 bp, 10 predicted proteins | sample 1576721 | NCBI WGS metagenome assembly OGZO01 (sample SAMEA3541516, study PRJEB24748) | human gut metagenome | biome: human gut; feature: human-associated habitat; material: faeces | place: China | collected 2012 | reverse complement strand
GCGACAACAAGCGGAAGCGCTCCTGAAAACAAACAGTTCTATTTTTTATATTTCTTTACACTTTATTGGCATGCAATTAACATAACCTGCGAAAATACGTGCCACCACCTACAAGCGGCAGTTCATAAGTGAAACTCCGGTTTATCAGAAATCCACCTCAGTATCATAGTAGCAGCATTTCAGCAGCTTCTCCATCTCTTCCTGGCTCGGCTGTCTAGGATTGGAACCGGTACATGCATCTAAAATCGCATTGGCAGCGATCTCCGGCAGTCTCTCTAAGAACACCTCTTCCGGAACAAAGCCCTGCTCTGCCGGATAGCTGTCTGCACCGTAATTTTTGATGCAGTGTGGAATCTTAAGGTCATCATTCATCTTGCGCAAGTATGCAATGAGTAACGCAACTTTCTCATCTAAGCTGTCACCGCCAAGTCCCATGAAATCAGCAATATCGCCGTAACGTTTCTTCGCAGTCTCATCTTTTGCATTGAATGCGATAACTTTTGGCAGATACATGGCGTTTGCTGCACCGTGGATAATATGTGCACCATAATCTGCAAATGCAGCTCCTGTCTTATGTGCCATGGAATGAACGATACCAAGCAGAGCGTTGGAGAATGCCATTCCGGCAAGACACTGCGCATTGTGCATGGAATCTCTCTTAGCCATATCTCCGTTGTAGGAATCAACCAGATCATTCTGGATCATTTTGATTGCATGTAATGCCAGTGGATCGGTAAAATCACAGTTAGCGGTAGAAACATATGCCTCGATTGCATGTGTCATAGCATCCATTCCAGTATGTGCAACTAATTTCTGTGGCATTGTCTCTGCAAGATCCGGATCAACGATTGCCACATCCGGTGTGATCTCAAAATCTGCGATCGGATATTTGATACCTTTTTCATAATCGGTAATAATTGAAAATGCTGTCACCTCTGTCGCTGTTCCTGATGTGGAAGAGATTGCACAGAAATGAGCTTTATTTCTAAGCGCCGGGATGCCAAATACTTTACACATATCCTCAAACGTGATATCCGGGTACTCGTATTTGATCCACATCGCTTTTGCTGCATCGATCGGAGATCCGCCGCCCATCGCAATGATCCAGTCCGGTTCAAATTCCATCATTGCTTTTGCACCTTTCATCACGGTTTCCACAGAAGGATCCGGTTCGATGCCTTCAAACAACTGAACTTCCATTCCGGCTTCTTTCAGGTACTGTTCTGCCCTGTCAAGAAATCCGAACCGCTTCATAGAGCCGCCGCCAACACAGATCATTGCCTTTTTTCCCTTGAATGTCTTTAATGCCTCCAGAGCCCCTTTTCCATGGTATAAATCTCTTGGTAACGTAAATCTTGCCATTGTAAAAACCCTCCTATAAAATATGTATGTGCTTGTTTTGATTGTTATATTCTTAACAATCAGACCGCCTGTATTACCTCGTGATTTCATCACTTGTGCTTATTATACCATACACCTTATTTTATAAAAGGGTTTTTATACATTATTCACAAATTATTTCATGTATTTTTTGACAAACAAATTTCTAATACAATTTTAATCCACTGCGCACCGGTTCACTTGTCAGATCCACACCCAGCTTCTTAAAAATTTTAATATCCACTTCAGAGAGCATTACGGAAGTGTGCACCTGGCATCCCCGAAGTGCCGGAAGCTGCTCTAATGCTTTCTTTGCGTTTTCATTGGTCACCGCAGCGAGCGAAAGGGCGATCAATACCTCATCGGTATGAAGTCTTGGATTCTTTCCACCGAGGAAACGGACTTTCAGATCCTGGATCGGTTCAATCGCTTCCGGGCGGATGAGTTTCTCATCATGCTCAATGCCAGCCAGATATTTTAATGCGTTCAGGAGCAATGCTGCAGACGCACCGAGAAAATCTGATGTCTTGGACGTAATGATACAGCCATCGGAAAGTTCGATCGCTGCAGTTGGAACGCCAAGTTCCTCTGCACGTTTTTTTGCAGCGACTGTGACATGTCTGTCGTCCGTTGTGATCTTCGCCTGTTTCATCAGAAGTTCGATCTTGTAAACTTCATTTTCCGTTGCTTCCTCTTTGACCAGTTTGTTTACCGCTGTGTAATAACGTCTTATGATCTCCATTTTGGAGGCTTCACAGCATGCCTCGTCATCGATGATACAGTTTCCGGCCATGTTGACACCCATATCAGTCGGTGATTTATAATAAGTATTTTCTCCATAAATCCCTTCAAAAATAGCGTTCAAAACCGGGAAGATCTCAATGTCACGGTTGTAGTTGACCGTCGTTTTTCCATAAGCTTCCAGATGGAACGGGTCGATCATGTTCACGTCATTCAAGTCTGCGGTAGCCGCCTCATAAGCTAAGTTTACCGGATGTTTTAATGGAAGATTCCAGATTGGGAATGTCTCAAATTTTGCATAGCCGGCTTTTGTTCCACGGATGTTCTCGTGATAAAGCTGGGAGAGGCAGGTCGCCATTTTTCCACTTCCCGGTCCCGGTGCAGTGATGACGACTAATGGTCTGGTCGTCTCGATATAGTCATTCTTGCCGAATCCGTTCTCACTGACGATCAGCGGAATGTTTGCCGGATAGCCCTCGATCTTATAATGCTGATATACTTTAATGCCTCTTTTTTCCAGTTTTTCACGGAACTGTACGGCACCGCTCTGTCCTGCAAACTGCGTGATGACAACGCTTCCCACATACAGACCCTTTTTCTCAAACTCTCCGATCAGCCGGACAACATCCACATCATAAGTAATTCCAAGATCCCCGCGGACTTTGTTCTTCTCAATATCTGCCGCACTGATCACGATCACGATCTCTGCCACATCCGCAAGCTGCATAAGCATCTGGAGTTTACTGTCCGGTGCAAATCCCGGCAATACTCTGGATGCGTGATAATCGTCAAATAATTTTCCGCCAAATTCCAGATAAAGCTTGTCCCCAAACTGGTTGATCCGCTCTTTGATGTGCTCCGACTGAATTTTTAAGTACCTGTCATTGTCAAATCCTATTCTCATCCCTGATATCCCCTTATTTTTCATTTACTTTTTTATTTACAAACATAAAGAATATTATACAATAAAACTGGCACAAAATATACTCGAAATTTTCAATTTCCATCACAAATTTTAACGTAACATTTGAGAATTATTTTTGCAGATTTCATAAATAAGGCTGACCCTTTCCGGATCAGCCTTATCATTAAATTCCCAATAACTGTTTTTTCTTCGCTGTAAATTCTTCTTCTGTGATGACTCCTGCATCCAAAAGACCTTTGTACTTCTGCAGCTGTTCGATCGTATCGCTCTCAGAAGATTGCTTCTGCTCTTCCAAAGATCCGGTCTCCTGCTTTGCAGCCTGTTTTTTCTCCCCCGCTGTCATCTCTTTGACATTCGGATTCATCAGGTGTGCCAGATTGAGCGCCAGCGTGTGCAGACTCTCTGTTTTATCCTCATAGCAGCTCAAAAACGCCTCGACACTTGGACTGTCACTGTCAAAGGAAACTCCTGTCCAATCCCACATAATATTATCCCAGTAAGGATGGTCAAACGTCAGCTCCACATGGAAGGTATCTGCCGGAGAAGCCACGTCAAAAGATGGTCTTGGATGATACTCATGATAATGGTTATCATCTTTGTCATTTTCCTCATGCATCCGCTCCAGCCGCTCAAACATTTCATATTCCCTCATCTGCATCTGAAACTGTGCGATCTGCGGCTCCAGCTGCTTTACTTTTTCCGGAACTTTACTGTCGTAATGCTTTAATTCCTGATGATTTCCCTCAAATAAAACCCGGCTGTCCTCTAAAATACGGAAAGACTTTAAATTGTCCGCCTGAAATGCGAGTGAATCTTTGTCACAGTTCACACGGAAAAGTCCATGGAAAATATCTAATACCAGATCTCCACCAAACAGTCCAAAATTAAACGAATAGTTTTCCTCGAACTGATCTCTCAATGCCTGATTATCTTCGTAAAACTGAATGTACTGCTTAAAATCATCGATGGTCATCCGATCTGTCCTGCCTTTTGGCAGATAGATTTTTTTATCGCATTCCTTACAGATCGGTGTGTCCTGTATTTTTGTTGCAAGCAGCCGCGGTGTCGGATTCCCGCAGACCGGACATAATTTTTTATTATTACTGAATAATCCCATATTAATCCCCTTTCTGTGACAGATATTCTCTTTTATGAAAGCCAAGAATACCTGCAATTACATTTGTAGGAAACATACCAAGCGCACTGTTTAACTTTGTCACTGAATCGTTGTAGATCAAACGGCTGGTATATACCATGCGCCCATAACATTCCACCGCATCCATACATTTGGTATAGTTTTTATCTGCGCAGAGCAGTGGATTGCGTTCTGCTGCCAGACGGATGCTTTTTACGGTTTCCTCTATCACCTGCTCCTGCTCTGATACCTCCTCAGGTGCGGAGCGAGCAGTGATCACACTTCGTCTGGCTGCTGCACGCTCCATCAGCGGCTGTATGTCATCTGCTGCATATCCTTTCATAAGATCAAGCACTGCAAATAGTGCATCAAAACGTGAGGAAATCTGCACTCCGATCTGATTCATGGCATTTTGTATATTTCCGTCCATCACCGCAAACTTCCGCTGCACGGAGATGATCCAGAGAACAAGTAAAAGCAGGATCAAACCAATAATGACCAAGATTTCCATACCTAACATTTTTTCTTCTTAATCCTCCCTTCTTTTGTGTGCTTATTTTGGCTTTCTCCTTTGTCTGAATCTACCATACACGATTTTCCCAAAAAAATGGACGCACTGTCATGAATCGACCGTAAAATGTATTGAATCGACCATATCCATTTTTACTATTAACGTAGTTTATTCTATCAAAGAAAAAACAGACCGTCATAAGACAGCCTGCTCTCCATTAAACGCATATTCCATATATGTATTTTTGATTTCCGAACATTTTCCATGCGGAATTGGGATTTCCGCATCATTTACCATTTTGATGGAACGGCTGGAAATATTCTGGATATACTCCATATTCACAAGGAAGGATCGGTGGGGACGGAAAAAATTGCTGTGCTGCATCAGCTGTCCTGCCAGATCATCCAGACTCCCTGCGCTTTCCAGAACTGCTCCGTTTTCCAGATGAAATAAAAGTTTTCGTCCCAGCACCTCGCAGTATTCCAGCTGCTGCAGATCGATCCTCGTAATACCGTCTTTACTGCGCAGGATCAGACTATTCTTCTTTTTCTTCTCACACTCCGCCAGCACCGCATCCATCAGCCGGAAAAAGCTTTCCTCCCAGATCGGTTTCAATTGGTAAAAATAAGCTCCAACCGAATAAGATTCCACCGCAAACTCCGGGGATGAGGTCAGAAAAATAATTTTCATATTCGTGTCATACTGCCGGATCTCTTTTGCCACATCCATGCCATTCTGCCCCGGCATCACGACATCGAGAAATAATATATCCGGTCTTATGCCCTTCTCAATCTCCGTCAGCAGTTCAAACGGACTCTGGAATGCCGCATAGGTAATATCCTCATTCCGCTCTACCCGGTAGCGGTCTAATAATTCGTTTATCTGATGAAGCACTTCCATATCATCATCACAAAACGCGATCTTTATCATAAAATTTTCTTTTCTCCTGCGTAATTATAATATTTCCATACCTCTTGTGATCCATTTTACTGTCACAGGAAGCCTGCAAAATGTTTTTTCTACATATTATTATACTTCACAGAAGGGAAAATGAAAAGCCAATGTCCGCTACCTCCGCAGATCCTCAAATGCTCCATACACATCCAGCGTTCCATACCCCCACGACGGATTCGGATAACTCCTGTCATCCGCCCGGTCTGCGCCGCGGATCAGCATATTTTTGATATCCGCAGAGGACATGAAAATCTGATTTCTTTTTACCAGTCCCCATTCCATGATCTGCGCACATGCCCCGGCTGTGATCGCTGCCGCCGCACTCGTCCCGGTCATGGTCACAAAGCGGTTCCGCAGTCCCGGTCCATACACATTCACCGCCGGGGCACAGAAATCCGGCTTTACCTCACCGGAAAGTGTAAATCCCCTGCCCGAGTCCAGATACAGACCGCCATTTGCCACATTGTAGCCGCCCGTGCTTATGACCTGCCCTGCGTTACCCGGCACGGTGATCGTATGATTCGGATTTGACCGCAGGAAAAAAACATTTCCACTCGTAAAATTCCGCATGGGAAGCCACATATTGTAATCCCCTGTCACAATGCTCTGCGGATACACGTTGATCGTCCAGATTCCCTGCGCTGCATTTGAAAAACGTAAATAAATAAGCTGGTTTCCCTGCCGTCTGCCCGTCAGCCGGTAGTCGATGCTGACTCTTGTCTGCTCGAAAATAAAGACAAACTCCTGTCTTCCACCGCTCCGATAAGGCACTTTTGGCAGCACTTCCCCGGTGGGCGAACTGACCGATACCGCATAAAGCTCCGGCGCATTTGCCCACATCTCAATGAAAAAGCCCGGCATATTTTCCTCCACCGAGACTTCCACCGATTCGTACTCCATGTCCGGCTGTATTTTTCCAAGAAAATGATGTCTTGCATTCGCCTCGTTTCCTACCGCTGCCACACTGCATCTTTTCCGCCTTCTGGATACAATATCCAGATAAGTTGCCAGTTGTCCGTCCTTGCCACGGTTTCCCATGTTGCTTCCTAGTGCAATGCAGATCACAAGCGGCATATCCCGCTCCTTTGCCAGCCGGTCCAGATAGCTGACTGCCATCATGATATCATTCTCCTGATACGCCGGAACAGAATCCGGGATAAAATAAAATTCCCGCAGATAAGTTTTTGCCTCTTTCAGTTTTACGACTGCGATCTCGGAAAACGGCGCCGCCCCGATAAAATTATCTTCCACATCCTCGCTTCCACATGCCACCCCGGCCACAAAGGTTCCATGTCCATTGATATCCATGGACGGAACGGTTTCCAGCGGATTTTCTGTCCGGAGTGCGGCATTGATCTGCTCTGTCTTATACTCGGAACCATATGCGATCCCCTCCGGCTTTGTTCCATCCCGGATCGTCTGATCCCAGATGCGGTAAATCCTTGTTGTCCCATCAGAATACTGAAATACCGGATTGCGGTAATCGATCCCGGTATCGATAAATCCGATCATCACGCCCTGCCCTTTCAGTGCGAGCGCCGGCTGCTGCTGTAATTTTAATATCCCCGAAACCTCAAGCGCCGTCTCATCCAGAAGTCCATAGCATTTTGGAACAGAAGCATAGGAATCCGCCGGAAAATCAAATATCTGGAAAAAACTCCTCGGATAAAAATAAATATCGTTTTCCTCCTCGATCCGCTGGATACAATCACTTTGAAGGTCAATCACATCCAAAACGTCTTTCGATATGATAAAATCCACATAATCATTGGAATAAATCTTTTCTTCACAGTCAGACATAAAAAACTCCGCACACCTATCTTTACAATAAATGCCGGAGTTTTGTCTTTTATTCCTTTAAATTGCAGACTTCTCTTCGATCGCAGCACAGCCGCGCATCGTAATGAGCGGACCGCCCTTTTTCTCTACATAATCTTTTGTGATCGTCACCATGCCGATATTGTCATCCTTCGGGATCTCATACATGATATCTAACATAAAATCTTCGATAATAGAGCGGAGTGCACGCGCTCCTACCTTTTTCTCTTTTGCTTCCTTTGCGATAGAATGAAGCGCATCCTCGTCAAATACAAGCTTTACCTCATCCATGGCAAGCAGCTTCTCATACTGCCTGATGATTGCATTCTTCGGCTCTTTTAAAATACGCACGAGCATATCTTCCGTCAGCGCCTCCAATGTGAACATGACTGGCAGACGTCCTAAAAATTCCGGGATCATACCAAATTTGCGCACATCTTCTGTCGTCACTTTTGCAAGCAGGTTCTCGTCATTGTCATATTTGTCCTTCAGGTCTGCCTTAAATCCAATGGAAGCTTCCTTGTTCAGACGCTCCTTAATGATATCTTCCAGATCCGGGAACGCTCCTCCGCATATAAAAAGAATGTTCTTCGTGTTGACCATCGTCATCGGAACCATCGCATTTTTACTGCTTGCCCCTACCGGCACTTCCACTTCCGCACCCTCTAACAGCTTTAACATTCCCTGCTGGACAGATTCTCCGCTGACATCGCGCTGGTTTGTGTTGCGCTTCTTTGCGATCTTATCGATCTCATCGATAAAGATGATGCCGTGCTCTGCGCGCTCCACATCATTGTCAGCAGCCGCTAACAGTTTACTGACTACACTCTCGATATCGTCACCGATATAACCGGCTTCTGTCAGGGAAGTTGCGTCCGTGATGGCAAGCGGCACATCTAATAATCTTGCCAGTGTCTTGACCAGATAAGTCTTACCACTTCCGGTCGGTCCAATCATGAGCATGTTGGATTTTTCGATCTCCACACCGTCCTGCACATCAGAAGCAATTCTCTTGTAATGATTGTAAACTGCTACGGACATGACTTTTTTGGCATGTTCCTGTCCGACCACATACTCATCCAGTGACGCTTTGATCTTATGTGGTGCCGGGATCGCATGAATATCGATCTCCGGCTTTCTCTCCTCTTTTGGTTTCTTTTTCTTGATCTTCTGGCTGTTTGGCATACCGCCCATCATATTTTGCAGATCAGAGAGATTGATCATGCTGATATTAGGCATCTTATCCAGATTCATATTATTAAAACTTCCCATGTTCATCATATCGCCCATTGGGAATCCGGTACCATTCATGCTATCGAAAGTTCTCTGCATACAGTCATGACAGATGGAAATGCTATTTGGAATCTTGATCATTTTTCCTGCAATATGTTCTGGTCTGTGACAGATGTAGCAGATTTCCTCGTACTCATCATCCTTCTTCTCGTCACTTTTTTCTTCTGTAGTACCTGTTACCACTTCTGCACTCTCTGCATCCGTTGTATGTAAATTATTATCAGAGGCTGTCGGTTCTTTGTTCTCTTCTCCGTCGATTACCTCTCTGAAATCATTATCTGACATTGAAATCTCCTTAATATCCCTGAAATTGCTTTCTGTTTTCATCGCCTCAAAAAATGCGATGGATTTATTATAATTCAAATAAAAATGAATCACAACTAATTTGGCAAGATTTCATTTTTATTTAAGATATTTTCTTTGAAAAACATACTAATATTTGACCTTCCTGATTTTATGGGTTAGAATACAGCTACACACAAAAAAACTTCCGAAAAGGTGACTCATGTATACAAAAGAAACCTCTTTTAGCAGACGAATGAAACAGGCAGAACAGCATGCTGCCTCACTGCTGCAGCAAATTCTGATCTTCGTTTTGATTTTCCTTGTCATTTTTATGATGGTGCAGATCCAGAATCTACATGGAACTGCCCACGTGGTAAACTATGCCGGTCTTGTGCGCGGAGCCACGCAGCGTGAAGTCAAGCTTGAGATTACCGGAACTGCAGATGACATGCAGATCGAGTATCTGGATAAAATTTTGTCCGGTTTAAAATATGAAGATGGAAATTATAATCTGGTAAGCCTGAAAGATCCTGCTTACCAGCAGTGTCTGGACAATCAGATTGAATATTGGGAACTACTGAAAGAAGAGATTTATACTGTTCGTGAAAAGGGCTATGAAAACACCAATGTTGTCTCAATGAGTGAAACTTATTTTGAATATGCCGACGAGACGGTGACTGCTGCCGAACAGTACTCGGAAAAGATTGCCGCACGTATCCGGCTGACCGAGATTATTTCTGCGCTTGATATACTATTGTTAATCTTTTTGATCGTCCAGCAGCAGATCCAGCACATTAAGGCCGTCAGGGAAAATCATATTTTATCCAAGAAAGCTTACCTGGATGTGCACACCGGACTTCCAAACAAAAGCCGCTGTGAAGACCTTTTGAATTCTTCCGGTTTTATCACTGAGCCGCTGTGTTTTGTTATGTTCGACTTAAATAATTTAAAAGAAGTGAACGATACCATTGGACACGCTGCCGGGGATTCGATGATCGCCAATTTTGCCCACATTTTAAGAAAGGTAGTTCCTGAAAAAGATTTTGTCGGCAGATTCGGCGGTGACGAATTTATCGCTATTTTGTATGACACCACCTCCGGGCAGGCAGACGAGCTGTTGGAAAAACTACATGCTACGATCAAACAGTATCAGCCCAGCAATATGCCAGATGCGATCAGTTACGCCTATGGTTACAGCTACTCCATGAATTACAAAGATTGTACGCTCCGCAATCTGCTTGACAAGGCAGACCATGAAATGTATCTGAATAAACAGGCACAAAAAAAGAAACGATAAACCGTTTCTTTTTTTGTATTTCTCTATCATTTACGGATTTGCAGTTCCATTTCCACCGGTTCCGTTGGTATTCTCTGCATTTCCGCCGGTTGCATCGTTTGTGAGATCATTCACACCATTTTCCACACCATCGATCACATCTTTGCCGGCATCGCCAACACCGTCCACCACATCCTCGATCACGTTGCCGTTATTATCCACACGGTTGTTGTCCTTATCCTCTGTGGTGCCAATATTATTTTTGTCATTGTCTGTGGTAGTGTCCGCATTGTTATTCAGACGGTTTTCCGTGCTTGTGTTTGTACCGTTTGTGCCATTATTTTTATCGTTTGCATTGTTATTTCCGCAGCCTGCGACAGCACTCAACGATAACATAAGCATCATTCCAGCCAAAAGTAATTTCCACTTTCTCATAGTCATTTCTCCTTTTCTTTTACAGAGTATATTTGCTCTGTTCTTCAAAAATAGTATGACCATCGATTTTTTTCTTATACATATTCTGTAAAAAAATTTAATTTTGCGGATAATACCCCAGTTCTCTTGATAATTCTTCCTGTACTTTTTTCACATCCACGGCAAGTTCTTCCACGCGCTCTCTCGTCATACGGCTGACCGGTCCGGAAATGCTGAATGCATATTTCACTTCCTTGCTGTAACCATGCAGGCAGGCAGCGATACATCGCACGCCCTCCTCGTTCTCCTCGTCGTCTAACGCATAACCGTTCTTACGGACTTCCTCTAACACCTGCATCATCTCGTCAATGTCAGTGATCGTCTTATCCGTTTTCTTCTCGATAATGCTCTCGTTCCAGATCTGTTTTACTTCTTTCTCCGGAAGCGTTGCCATGATCGCCTTGCCCACGCCAGAACAATACATCGGATGCACCATGCCAACGTGTGATACCATGCGGATCGTTCCAACTTTTGCTTCTATCTTATAGATGTACAAAATGTTGTTGCCTTCCCGCTGTACAAGATGCACTGCCTCCCCACTGATATCGGACAGGCGCTCCATATAAGGTTTTGCGATCTGTAAAATGTCGGTACGCTCTAAGATTTTTCCCGCCATGCTCACGATTTTGTAAGAAAGCATGTATTTCTGCGTTGTCTCGTCCTGTTTTGCATACCCCATATAGATCAAGGACATTAATAAGCGGTGGACCGTACTTTTGTGAAGTCCGAGTTCTGTGCTGATCTCCATTAACCCCATCTCGCCATGCTCTGCTAACATCTCAAGCACCTGGAAAATTCGTTCTGCAGACTGCACCGGATTTTTTGTTTCTTTTTCTTCTGCCATCGTAGGTGTCCCTTTCTTCCTGTTCACAATATAATTCTGTAAAATCAAAAAAAACTCTGGATTTACCTATATGTTTCATATTTCAGATTCTCGTTTCATATTGTGGAACTTTCTTTTTTCTCATATTAACAGTTACTATTAGAAATGTCAAGGGAATTGAGTTGGAACTATTGACATCCGTTTTTCTGATGTTATAATAAAACCGTACCGTTTTATGAAACATTGTTTCGTATAATGGAACTTTATATTAGAACACAATCATCCAAAACATGGATGAGAAAATAAGAATGATAAGGAGAATCATCATGAACAAAGTATTAGAAGAGATTTCCAAAATTGGTATTGTACCTGTTATCGCCCTGGATCACGTAGAGGACGCTGCTCCTTTAGCAAAAGCATTATGTGACGGAGGACTTCCTTGTGCAGAGGTTACATTCCGTACTGCTGCCGCTGAGGAATCTATCCGTATTATGGCTGAGCAGTTCCCGGAAATGTTAGTAGGTGCCGGAACCGTTCTTACTACAGAGCAGGTTGACCGCGCTGTAAACGCCGGAGCAAAATTCATTGTAAGTCCTGGCTTAAATCCAAAAGTAGTGAAATACTGTGTAGAAAAAGGAATTCCGGTTACTCCTGGATGCTCTAACCCAAGTGACGTTGAAGTTGCTATTGAACTTGGTCTTGATGTTGTAAAATTCTTCCCTGCAGAGGCAGCCGGCGGATTAAACATGATCAAATCCATGGCAGCTCCTTATGTAAATATGAAATTCATGCCAACCGGCGGAATCAATGCGAAGAACCTTACAAATTACCTTGATTTCAACAAAATCATCGCATGTGGCGGTTCCTGGATGGTAAGCAAAGACCTTGTTGCTGCAAAAGACTGGGCTGGTATCACAGCACTCACAAAAGAAGCAGTTTCTACCATGTTAGGTTTCAAACTTCTTCACGTTGGCGTAAACAATGCATCTGAGGAAGCTGCTGCTTCTGATTCTGCAAAATTCGCTACATTACTTGGACAGGATGTAAAAGTTGGAAACAGCTCTATGTTTGTTGGTTCTCTTATCGAAATGATGAAAAATCCAGGACGTGGAACTTGTGGTCATATCGCAATCCAGACAAACTATCTTGCACGTGCAATGTACCACTTAGAGAAACGTGGTTTTGTATTTGATGAGTCTTCTTTCAAATATGATGCAAAAGGAAATATCACAGTTGCTTATTTAAAAGATGAAATCGCCGGTTTCGCTGTACATTTCAACCAGAAATAAGACAGGAGACAGATTATGACAGATCAGAATTGTGCTTATTGTATGGAAGGTGACTTAGTTGCCCAGTTCGGCATTAAAATCTGTGAACTTCCATCCTCCAAAGTTTATTTATTTAAAGAACAAAGCCATAAAGGACGTGTGATCGTTGCCCATAAGAAACACGTCAGTGAGATTGTAGAGTTGACTGCCGAAGAACGCGCTGCTTACATGGAAGATATCAACCATGTAGCAGAGGCTCTTCACAAGGCATTCCATCCTCAGAAGATCAACTATGGTGCCTACGGTGACACCGGACATCATCTTCACTTCCATCTTGTACCAAAATACGTCGGCTCGTCGTCGAGCAGTTCGTCGAGCACATACTCCACTTGCCCCATCTGCCATGGCTCAGGGGTATGCACATCATGCGGTGGCCGAGGCGGAGAATGGCGCGATACCGGCTATTATACCGGAAGCGGATCTAAAAGTTGGATAGATTGCCCTTCATGCAACGGCAAAAAAACTTGTTTCAACTGCTTCGGCACAGGCCGAATCTGACAGAACCGGGATAAAAAGAGGATAATAAATTAAACAGCAGTCCCCGCCGCACATCGGTAAGTGGCGGCGGGGACCTCTGGGAAGGGAAGATAGTTTCAGCCTTTCTTCTCGGGAGTATTCGAGAGATAGAGGGTATGATATTCATCGAAAATCTTGCGCAGCGCCGTACCGATCTTAAGATAGGCCGGCTCGTCGAGGTTGGCCAGCGATGCGCGTACCGACCACTTCGGGCCGTCGAATCCATCGCCGTTGAGGAGCACCACGGCGGTCTCGTCGGCCAGACGGATTACCAGGTCGAGCGGTTCGTAGTTGTCGTTGCTGCTCTGAACTCTAAGTTCGGTTACAAGAGCGTTATGCAGATCCCCAAGAAAGTCAAGCCCGTAAAGCTCGGCAAAACCGAGCGCATG
>OGZO01002146.1_pt1 | contig 13859 bp, 9 predicted proteins | sample 1576721 | NCBI WGS metagenome assembly OGZO01 (sample SAMEA3541516, study PRJEB24748) | human gut metagenome | biome: human gut; feature: human-associated habitat; material: faeces | place: China | collected 2012 | reverse complement strand
TTTACAGACATTTTTTTGTTGCGCAGCCACGTTTCAAGCAGATCGGCGAACGGAGTGTCACTAGCTTTTTTAGCCGACAACTTGTCCTTAAGCTGTTGGTTTTCTCCTGCAAGCTGTATCACAAGTTTTTCAAGTTTTGTTTTTTCGTCAATTAGTTCTTCGATAGTCATAATGATCCCCTTTTTTGATATAATAAATTAATTATATTACAAAAACAGGCATTTTGACAGCTTGAATTGATATCTGTCTGAAAGAAAAAAGCGAATTTCACATAAAAAACAAATACTCATCAATAACTTTGATAATAACTAAGTATATAAACCAAAATCAATTATTTGATTTCAGACAGATAATCAAGAATGGGTCAGTTATAGACAGTTCATTTTACCCACTACCCCTTTTTAAGAAAAAAATCTCTAAAAGCCGCATTTTTTTCTTAAAACCTATTGACAAACCCGATTTTTTGTTATACAATGAAATTGTGTTTTTAATGGGTGTGTTCATTGTAAAGCAATGAATGCTCTGCCTCCTGCTCGAGCGGCGGGAGGCTTTTTTTATTCTGCTGTGATGAACATATATACAGACAGTATATGTGTTGTCTGTAAAATCACCTGCACGAGTTCTGATTTTCTTCTTACGAATGAATTTGCCTTTTACAAGCTTTTCTATCGTCCTGAGAACGTCCTGACGGCTCATGCCTAGAAGCTGAGATAGATCATTATAGCTTTGAAAAAAGCTCTTGTGCGAGCTGTCAGCCAGCTTACAGCACATTGCGTACACTCTGAATTCATTCCCGTTCAATCTGCTTATGAGCTTTTTATCCATGGTGAAATATTTAGAAGCTGTAGATACGGCTTCAATAGTGTATGTATATGTGCCAAGTTTTCCAGGAGCATTTGTTTGGCGCTTCTGGGACTTGATAAATCCACTCTTGAGCAGCGAACTTGCCGCACGTTTAACAGTGGATACCGAAAATCCGCATAGTGACACAAGAGTCGTCTGCTTGACTGTGATCTCATAGCCAAGCAGATTTCTTTTTGTATTCTTGTGGATAAGACTATAGAATACACAGGCAAGCTTCAAGTCTGATGCCTGTGTAAAACGTGTAACAAAGCTGTTAGGTATTCGCATTTTTCAATTCCTCGTTATTTATGTATTGTTCCAGTGCCGTCCATTCATCGGCAACAAAATTGCTGCGTATATCAGGACGTTTCTGTATTTTCTTTATGTAGCCCCTTGCAGCGGCATAGTTCTGATCTGAAAGAAATCCTCCAAGCTCGCTGCCTACAAGTCCGTTGATCTTATATAGCAGGGCGGTGATATCGACATACGGACCATCGTCCGGGTATTCTCCTGGGAAATAGAGCTCGTCCTGATCGGTGTAATCATCTTCTTCGTCTGAGCCGCTTGTTCCATATGCCTCTGCAAAGATCTTTCGTGCCTCGTTTGCACGAAACTCATTGAGCTTTTGTACCTGTTGCTGATATTCTATGACTTGCCGTTGAGCCGCACCGGCATTTTTCTCAAGTTCAAGTGCAGCCTTATACATACTTTCGGACACAGTGCTGCCGTCTGACTTTATTTGGTCTATCTTGCCTAGCTGCATATAGTAGTCATTCATAGCACGTTCAGCAGTCTTTTTGAGGCTGTCTAATCTGTATTGATAACCTATTACGCCCAGACTGTCCCAAAGCTCGTCATATGGATACATTGCTGCGGAAAGGTCAATGTTGCGAGATTTTATCGGCAGCTCGTCTATAGGTATGCGTGGCATTTTGTTAGGTAGCAGATGATATGGCGTAATATTGGTCTTTATTGGTTCACATCGCATTTTTTTGACAATAGCAGTGCCGAACGGCAGCTTTGAGAGCTGTGTTGTATCGAGCAGCGCCTTGCTGTCAACTCGTTCACCTTGGTGATCTAAAAATCCGTACAGGCTGCCGCTGAATGTCAAATAGTTTACTGTTTCATTGCCTATCATTTCAGAAAACGCTTTGTTTGTATTGCCATTAAGAGATAATATGTATATCTGAATGTTACAGCCGCCTTTGATGCCATCTTCTTCTTTTTCATATTTCTTAAGCTGTCCGTAGTCCTGAAGAAATAGATTGAAAAGAATGTTAGCACCGGGTGAGGCATTCATTTTACTGCTGAGGTCAGGCAGCTTAGTCATTTGTCCGAACTCGTCATACATATACTCTATTTTCCTTGGCAGCTTTCCGTCCGGAAACTTTCTTGCCTGTTTTGCGAGATACAAAAATGACTGATCTGCGAACATCGAGGCGATAACGTATCGTGATTTTTCCTCATATGGAACGAGCATATATATAATGCAGGGTCTGTCGATATCTATAAGATCATTGAACTTTATCTCACTTTTCGATGTGAGTTTTTGCACACCCATATCTGTCATAAATATCTCAAGGTCACCCGAAAGTACAGTATATATCGATGAACGTGTTTCGCCTTGAGAAAACTTTGACGTAGAGTAAGATGTTCTTGCAAGACAGCCCACAGGCAGTGCGTTGAAAAGCTCATCAAGTGCGTTGACTTCTTTCTTGTTGCCGCTTTCGTCCTCGATAACAGTATTGTAAATTCCAAATTCAGTAAAGAATGTTGTGATACTGAACATATTAACGCAGGACATATCATTTTTCTCATAGCCTTTATCTAAGAAATAGTATATAAGGGCACTGAGCAGCGACCTTGCGGAGTCTGTCCATATAGCCTCGCTCTGGGTATCGTCTGTAAGGCAGTGAGCGAATGAGCTGACGAGCTTTGAAGTCTGCGACAAGTCATTGTTGCCGTGTTTAGCTGTGAGGTACTCGTCAATAATAAGCTGAAGAGGGTTCCAACAGTCCGAACGGTCAGTATCGATAAGGTTAAGAGTAACTATCTTGTAGCCGTTTCTGGCAAATTCCTTATAGGTCAGTTCAAGCAGCTCGCCTTTCATATCATTAACGATAACAGAGGGCTTTTCTTTTGCATTCGCCATAAGCCTCAGGCTTGGCAGCACGTAGCATTCACCCTTGCCGGAACGTGGAGCACCTACGGTCATTGTGTTGTATGTGCCCGGTTCGATGTAGTAGACGCCGTTGCTTTCTCCTATGAGCATTCCTGCCTTTTCTGCTGAAGTGATGTTATCCATAGGCACTGCCAGAAAATGATCTAACAGTTCGTTGTCCTCCATAAACTTGTTGTCACCCTTAACGTTCTTGCTGTCATTTTTCATTCGGTAGAGTGTATGCAGTTTTACCGTTATTCCCAGACCAACTATAAGAGAAAGAATCAGCTCAAAAATGAACATCATAAATCCGGGTGGAACAATGATATTCCACGGCATAAAGTGCGTTTTTGAATAATCTGCACTGCCATTGACGGTGCTTATACTTCTCAATGACTTTATAACATAGATGAAAATGCTGTTAAAGATCACATATAGTATCGATGTAGCTATTGCAAATTGTTTTATTCTGACATTTCGGCGGTCTTTGTCTTTTTCAATAGGTGTTTTATTCACCGCATTTAAAATACGCATAGCAAGATCATAGATCCAGCCAAATACAAAAAGAATTTTTGCGATGATAAGATTTTTTATGCGCTTAAGTTTTTCAAGATCCATATTAGTTCCCCTTTATATGCTATGATATTGTTCTTTTGCTTTCGCCATTTCCTGCTCGATCTCAAATTCTCTCATAAGACGTGCGGTTTTTGCTTCTTCAGATTTAAGGGCGTTGCGCAGCATACTTGATGATTTATGAAGAAGTGTCCTCTGCGCCTGCATACAGCCTGCAAGTCTGAACTCAAATGGTATATCCGCTTTTTTACCGCTTATTATCTTTTTAGCAATGTCATTGCCTGAGCGTGCTGACTTTCTCAGCCATTGATATGCTGCTTTCTTTTGACCGTCACGAAGCAGCATTAAACCATAAGCGAGCTGTCCACTATTGTTGCCGTTTAAAGCGCACTGACGGAAGCACTTTTCAGCCATTTCGTTTTTATTTTCAGACAGATACACTTTTCCAAGAATATACTGTGCATTTGGATCGTTGTATTCAAACGCAGAACGCTTAAGGTATTCTTTAGCTTTTGTATTATTGAATGAGCTATAATATTTGCCCAGAGTGTATATCGCAGGCTCAAAGTCTTTATCTGCGGCTGATGAAATATAGCGTATCCCTTTTGAAACTTCTGTTGATTTTCTGCTATCAAGAAGAATTTTCCCTGCAGCATACATTCCGTATGTATTATCCTTGTCTGCGGCTTTGATGAAATACTGCAATGCTTTTCTTTTGTCCTGAAATGAAAGATACAATTTACCAAGGCGGTACGCTGCTATTCCCATAACATCATCCTTATGCTCAGCAGCGTGCATAAGGTGCTTTTCTGCAAGAGCATTGTCATTGAATTGCTCCTGATAGAGTTTTCCGAGAGTGTATGCTGCATAGTAATTATCTTTTGCTGCTGAACGTTCTAAGTATGATGCCGCCTTGTCATATCTCTCTTGTGAAAGATACAGCTTGCCAAGACTATATTCACACAATCCTGTTTTATCCTGTGCGTTTTCAGCACCCTTTATCAGGACTTTTTCAGCCTTTTGAAGATCTTTTTTGTTGTCGCTCTGATAGAGCTTACCGAGCATATATTGTGCTTTATAGTTATTGGAGTCTGCCGAGAGCAGCAGATATTTTTCAGCACATTCAAGGTCTATATCCGTTCCTTTGCCATTCAGATACATCATACCTATCTTGTAGCTGATATTATCGTCATGGTTTTTCGTGAATACTTTCTCTAAACCTTTTAAAGCTTCAGCGTAAAAATTATGCGCACTTGATAGGTCTTTTTCTACTCCTTGTCCCAGTTCATAAGCTTGTCCTACGGCATAACTTGCGAACGGCATTCCGCCTTTGCTGCTTAGTGAGCGCATATAATAGTCAAATGCTTTGGCATAGTCTGTTTCAACACCAGAGCCGTATTTGTATATGTTTCCGAGAGCAAAATAAGCATATTTATTTTCAGACAGCTTATAATGCTCTATGGCTGAGTTATAGTCTTGAGTAACGCCAAGCCCATATTCGTACATTTTACCTATACGATAGTTGAGATAGGATTTTGTCCAATTATCACGTTTGTCATCACTCATGCTTACTATGGACAGCAGCTTGTGAAAATCTTCAAAGGCTTTGCTGTAATATTGCTGACTTAATGTATCGCCGTCATTGGATTTTAGCATTTGGCTGTCATAAAGCTTGCCTATGTCATATGTTGCGATAATATTTCCGCTTTTGCTTTCTATTGAGAGTATTTCAAAAGCTTTTTCGGGGTCTTTCTTTATGACTGCTGATTTGTTCTGTTCATTTCCGTACATATAGTCGAGGGCAAGCTTATAGTTCTTGCTCCAATCTATGCGTAGACGTTCCACTGCCTGATCGCTTTTATCATTTTCAGACAGATACGCTTCAGGCTCTTGCGGAAAAATATCCGTGCTGTAGTCAGGAGCATTTGGTTCATACAACTCATCATAATTTCTTGAAGATAGGTACATTTCCAAATCATCAGGGATATCAGAGTTTTCTAAAGAGTCATAAGGCATAGCATCCTCAAAATCATCTTTTTTATTTTCAGACAGATACACTTTTGATTTCTGCGAGGAAATACCGTTGTTGTAGTCAGACTCATTTTTCTCAGAAAAGCCTTCGCTTTCTTTTTCAGACAGATACGTTTTCGGCTCTGGGATGTTGTTGTCGATCTGTATGTTCTTGTCCTTTGTCATATAGTATTCTCGGCAGATGTTCAGAAACGAATTGCCGACTCGTGAATAAAATCCGTCTTTGCCGTCTCCGTTTTTGCCATTAAGCTCGTTTTCTTTATAATTTGCCCACCTTGAATTTTGTCCGTACCTTTTGCGAAACAACGTTGCTTGTATTTCGTCAAGCTTATGGAGATATGTGTCGAACATAATACTCAATGTGGTATTTTCAGATATTACAGACCGTATGCAGCTTTGAATTTCGTTTTTTATGGGTTTACTTTGTTTTGCATACCACCACTGATTGCCGCTGTTTTTTAGGTCATCAGGAAGCTTGTCGATAAGTGCATTTATTTTTTGAATACTTCCTGCAAATTCACTTTTGATGCTCGGAGCAAGTACATCTCTTTGAAATCTTGTAAGCTCTTGTGCTGCTATGCTCTTGTCAATGCAGTGTGTCATTACTCTTTTTAGTTCGTCTAATGCTGCCTGCTCAAAATCGTCCTGACCTCTGTTCTTGTATGTAATGCGTCTGTCTTCAAGCCGGTGATATTCCACAAGCTGATAGTGTATGTGTACGTTGCCTGTGTTTACATGGATCGCACCTACCCAGTAACAGTTGCTTGCATCAAGCTTTTGTGTCTTATCTATCATAGCGTTAATGCCTTTTCGTGCAGCATCCACAAGTGCTTGTCTGTCTAGCTGATTCCCTACAATGAAACCATTTTCTCGCAGATATGCATTATCAAATGATATAACACCTGCATACTTAGGGCAGCCCTCTGAACGGCTTGCTCGTTCCTGCTGCCGTATCTTATCCAGATCAGCGGCGGTCAAATTATCTTTAGTGCTTGTAAACGCTCCATAGGATCGTTCTTTTTTTATATCCTTCGCCTGACTCTTTTCGTTTGGTATGAACTCCGAATATACATATTCCATTTCATCAGCGTGCTTGCTGGGCTCGAACGCCTCTGGACGCAGCATATAACTGAGAAAGTCAAACAGCACAGTGCCGCCGTCACCGCTTATACGCCAGCTGTACACGAATTTGCATTTATGAAATATATTTGGGGTCATTCAGTGTCATTCTCCTCATTGCCTTGATCCTGCAGTGCCGAAACACCTTTGTCGAGTGATCGCCGGTGCACAAGTTGCTGATAATTTTCAGCAGACTTATTAAGCACATCGTGGGGCTTGCTGTCTGTCAGTCGCTTGTCTGCCGATTGGTATTCCTGCACCTCGTAAAAATGCAGGAGTGTGTTGATTCCGTCACGCTCCTGATATATCATACTCTCGCTTTCTCGTGCGATCATCAGCAGCTTATCTACACTTGCTGCGATCTCTCTCAGCTGTGTATCATCGGCGGTTTTATCGTGGTCACTATTGTATGCGTCATTTATCAATGCCGTCACGCAGCCGCTCGTTGTTGTAATTCCTCGCAAGCGTTGTATCTCTTGCAGTTTTTGAAAATTTTCCTCTGTAAGTGTAATTAATTTTTTTACAGGCATTTTTATCAGTCCTTTTCTGATTTTGAATTTAATTTCTATTACTCTAAGTTAAAATCGGTTGCTCAAGAGCATAAAGGCGTGACCCCCACGCCGTTTGTAAACCTCGGTAAAACCGAGGTTTAAAGTGTGCTGCCATGACCCCCATGCAACTTATAAGTATATCTTTTTGATATACGTTTTTTGGTAGACATTTCAATTATATATCCTTTTTATATCCGCTTTTTTGCTTGATATATCTTTTGGATATATTAAATATCCCTTATTATGTAAAAGTATATCTAAAGTATATACTTTTACTGCTGTAATAATTTGTATATATTTCTATTGTGTAAACAAAACCGCCCTGTTTATGAATTATCTTTGTCTGAAATTTCGAGTATCCGCAAAATTTCATCATTTGTAATTGAGTTTTCTTCAGAATTTTTAAGCGTTTCTGTAAGCAGATTTTCGATTTTTTCTGTTGTACTCATCATTTTTTGTGCTGCAATATACACATTGTTTATCGTTGTTTTTGCTCCCTCAGATAAGCGTTCAAGCTCGCTGTTTACAAGCGAGCGGACGATAGCAGGGAGTATGTTTATAACAAAATCGTCCTTGTATTTGACATAGTCAGAAATGATTTTATTATAAAGGGTGTTTTGCGAAACACCCTCTTGTTTGGCTATTTTGTCTATCTCGCTTATGACCTGTGGAGAGATATTTCTTATTTTTATATCCATTTTTAATTATTCCCCTCGTAAATTCTGTTGTAATAATCATCTTCATTTCCAAATTCTTTAGCTATCGCTTTGCTGTTTGTTTTGCAAACAGCAGGCAGTATTTTCTGAATGGTAAAAAGGAAAAAGCCCTGCTCAGGTGTATCCTTATTCAGCTCGAACAATATCGGTTTTCTGCCCTCACGTTTAATACAGACAGCCGTATAACTTTTATCTGCAAAACGTATTTCTTCTATTTCACTATATGCAAAGGTCTGTGTGCTTTTTTTGTCTTTATAGTAAGCAAGCTGCAGTTCATTTTCTGTAGCTTTTATGTGCAAAAAATGCTTAGGATACCGCACAAAAATTTTGCCTGTTATCATTGCGATACACACAAAAAGTGCTGTCAGAAAATAAAAAATCAGTTCTGCTTTTGCAAAAAATGCAGATAAAAAATACATCGCCAAAGCACAAAAAGATGATATCATCACGGCATATTTAAGCTTTGTTAGCTGCTTTTTTAATACCTGAAATTCTTCATCTAATGAACCGTTATTTTCTCGTACCGGGTATTCAAAAAGAATATTCTCCAACGTTTTCACCTCACTTGTTCTGTGACGAAATGGTTATATCACTGCTGCATATCTTCACTGATTTGTCCGTAAAGGTCCTCTGTTCTCCCTTTACAACTACTACACAGCCTTTGTGCAAATGATTTTTTGCAAAGGAGATCGTGCTTGCCTCGTTGGCATATACAGTGAAAACATCATTAAAACCTTGCTCTCCTTTTTTTACTTTTCTCGGTACGGCTATAAGAAATTCTATTGCATAGGCATTGAGGATTTTTACTTCTGAAACCAAAAATCCTATGATTCTTATTTTATTTGACGAGTTGTTAAATAGCATTTTTATTACCTCTTTTCTATTCCTTGACGGTCACCATACAGCTTGCCTGCAAGCCCTTATCTTCTGTTACTGCGGATATGATAGCTTTGCCTTTTGCAACTGCTGTGACCCTTCCATTACTGTCAACTGTTGCTATGTCCGGACGGTTGCTTTCCCATTTTACGTTTTTATTTACGGCGTTATCGGGCTTGACTTCTGCACGAAGCTGAGTGTGCTCACCTACCTTGATCTGAACGTCATTGTACTCAAATTCTGTTGCGAGTTTTATGGAATATACCCTTGCCTGTGTTGTGGTGGTTTCAGCATGTGCAGGCTCATTATGTGTTGCTGCTGTGGTTTGCGGTGGTGCATATGCAGGCTCATTATGTGTCGCACCGGTGGTCTGCGGCGGCGCATATGCAGGCTCGTTGTAATCCCTTGTTTCGGCAGGCTTCGTGTTCATTTCTGCTGTTGCAGGCTGTCGTTTCTCCGTGGTAGTCCTGCCCGTTTGAGATGCTTCGGCAGCCTTTTCACTCAGATCATGTGTGGTTGTTGCTGTAGCTTGTGTTGTCACTGCTACAGCTTGTTGGCTCGTGATTTTAGATGTTTCAGAGTTGTATAAACTGCTTGTTGTGTTCGCATTTGAGCTTTCCTCAGAGTACCCCGGAACTATTTTCACGGCGTGGGTCTGCATATCTTTTCTGTCTATAGTTACTCTAAGTGTGATAGTTTTCCCTTTTTCGGTGTGCGCCGGTATCTTCTCACCAAACTCGTCATATGCGTCATCATATTTTGTGTCAGGCATAGAAGTTTTAATAACCACACGCATTATTTTGAAATTCGACGGCGGATTTTTTACTGTGATCTTTCTTGAATAATCATCATACTTATTGCCTGATGTGAACTTATGATCTGTAAGGTCATCGTCAAAATTTACAGCTGTAACCTCAGGATATGTAGCTCCAGTGTCAGACCCTGAAAGGCGGCACTTTATGACAAATTCGCATACATTGTCGTAATACGCTGCGTCTGTCACCTTGATATTATAGCCGTTAAGTGACATTGTTTTGTTATAGCCGTTGCTTTTGCTTTTGTATGTAAGTGAGGCTATCCAACTGTTGGATGTGAGAAACAAAACAGCCAGAACAGCAGTAACAATAGTGAATATCTTATATATCTTACTGCTCGCTTTTGGACTTACTACTTTCATTTTGTCGCCTCCGTTCCAGCTGCCTGAAGAAGTTCTTTTATAAGATTATCAACCATTTGAATGATCACAGTGTCGATATATTGGCTTATGTGCTGCTCGATTTTTAGGTAAGAATATGTTTCTGCAAGAAAGCATTTTCTGAAATAATCAGCGTCCATTTTTCTCAGCATAAGACCGTATTCCTGCTTAGTGTGCTCATTATAATAATGCGAAAAGCAGTTGTGTATGATCTCGATCCTGTCCTGAGCATTGCCCATATACAATAGCTGTCTTGCTCCGACTATTCTTCTGCAATGGAGCTTATCTCTGTCCGAGTCCAACGACAAAAGCATTTGTCCCGGTTCAAATGCTGTGCTTTCTCTGAGCTCTGCATATGAAAAACGAGGAAAGGCTTGATGAAGAATTTCAATGCTTTCCGGCGATTGTTTGAGTATCATTTTGTACTGGACAAGTGAGAAAATAACCTTGATCGAGCCAGCTGCCGCAAGATTTCCGTCTGGGATAAAGTCAAGTATCGACTGCGTTGCGAACCATAGCCCTGCAAAATATTTTCGTGTACGGCGACATAGTTTTTCTATAAACTCCGTTACCTGAGGGTATTTTACGGAAATGAAACGGTGTGCTTCATCAATAAGGCACACAACGTTTCGCATATCCCATGGATTGATAACGTTTTGATTATATCCTATGTTTTTGCATATGGTAGCCCACATTATAGTGAGTATGTTGAACAACTGTGCGTTATAAACATTGTCAGCCATTTCACTGATGCTCTTAACATCGAAGATGATAAGATCGTTGCTTTTGACATCAATGTTCGTTGCCCCGTCAAACATACCGGCGTATGCACCCTTGCCGCAAAGCTGCTTTATGTATACTTGTATATTGCAGTATGCGTCATATTTTCTTTTAGGCAGAGAATCCGTTTGTGACAGCTTTTCAGTGACTTTGTTGTTCACATCGGTAAAGCAGGGAAACTTATCAGGCTCTAAAAGTGTTATATCTGTTTCGGGGAAAATGCCCTTGTCAGATAGACATTCTGTCACAAGATCCATGAAGATCTCCATAGTGTACATATCTATTTCAGGTATATACATAGACATAAATGTGCGTATTCGTGACATCTCTGTGGCAAAATTCTCTCTTGCCTCGTCCTCAGGTGAGATCTCATCATCAACTCTTGCATCGACCACCTTGCATATTTGAAGGGGATTTATTTTTGAGCTGTTGTTGATTTTTATTGTCTGACCGCCGTAAACTTTAGCCATAGGCTGATATTCACTTTCGATATCGAGTACCATTACTTTATTGCCCAAAAGCAGCTGATCCTCAAGCATTGATTTGAAAGTAACTGATTTTCCGCCGCCCTTCAGACCAAACGCAAGCAGATCGAATGAGTTACGGTTCTTTGTCCTTTTAAACGTGTTTAGAATATTCAAACCGCCTGTTTCCGTGAATCCAAAGAAAAGTCCTGTATCATCGATATGTGACTGATAATAGAAAGGAAACTGCCTTGACAGTGTATCAAAAACAGGAAACGGTGTCTGAATAGTGTTGCTTTTATCATCGATAACAGAAAGAAACTCATGCTGTGTGGTATTTGTCGGTATATACGCAGACAGACCGCTGAGCTGCAGTTCGTGGATAAGCTCTTTTGAACGCTTGCTCAAAGAGCTAAGTGAGGTGTCTTTCAGAATGTACCTGAGCGTAACATAATATATCTGCTCATTGCCGTTTTTTATGTTCTGATAAATGATCTCAAGCTTTTGATACTCGGTATTTGTATCTATCTTATCGGCAGCGTCTTGAATAATTCCTCCTCGTGACTCTAACTCACGCAGGGATGCACTTATCTCATCTATGACTTTATCCTTTTCAGATATGCTTATATCCCATACTATGGTATCATCAGATTGTATTACCATTTGAGCCAGCTTGAGGTCATCGATTTCCGCTGCATAATCATAAACAATTATTGTCTGTGCATATACATCATTTACTTTGTAGTAATTAGGTCGAAAAGTTATCTTCTCAGGTAAAATGATCTCATTCAGGCTGCCTTTTTCAGATAGCTGCTGATTTTCTGTATTCAGACAGATAATCTTGTTAAGCGTGACGATTATTTCATCATCGGAACACCACGATACGTCTATATCTCGCATATGGCTGATAAAACGTTGTGCACCGTTATAGATTTTCTTCTCGTCATCGGAGTATATGAAAAGATACGCCATCCTGTCAAAATGGCTGCTCTCAAAGCTGTCAAACAGCTCGTACTGTTCATTGAGCAGATATTCGGAATATCTGTTTATGCTCTGCTGACTTTTGTATTTTATAAAAGCTTTTTGATTAGCAAGATATGGCGTTTTTGATGTGAAAACATACTTGTGACCTGTGCCTATGGATAATGTTGCTTTCGCAAAATTATTGAAAACAGTGTTGCGGTCATAGTCATTAAGGTCAAATATATCCATTCCCGATACTGCAAGCACGCCCATTTTGAGCGGCTTGCCTTTTACTTTCAGCTCGACTATTCCGTTATGTATGCTTTCAAATGACAGACGTGACATTATGCTTGACGGATCATCTTTCAGCTTTTTGGTCTTTTTTTCTCTCGCAAAGCCTTTGGAAGTTTCGATTTTACTTTTCAATGTCGATGACTTCTTTTTCATTATTTTGTTCTCCTTCCTTGTGCTTATGCAGCGTTTTATTTGTCATAAGAAAGCTGAGCCACTCAAGCCAAGCCTCTGCAAAGCATTTGCAGGGGTCAGAGGGGCTTTTGCCACTCATAATAATAAACACTGCGCCACAGAATATGATAAAAGGAATGCCCAGCTTAGAGCTGACCAACATTCCTGATAACTGCGAGGCTACCAAAAGAGTAACTATAAAGCCAACTATTTTGGTAAGGTTTATGTGTCTAAATATACGCTGCTCCGCTTTAGTTTTTTTCGGTACTACTCCCATAGCTTAGTTTTCTCCTTCCTTATTGAAGCCGCTGCCGCTGTTATTATTCGGCTCACTGCTGTTGCTGCTGTTTGTCGGTTTTGGAGCGTCAGAGCTGCTGCCGCCGTTTCCTGCACTGGCGTTATTGCTGCTTGCAGGATTTGGAATATTAAAACCGCTGCCGCTCTTGCTTGCGGCATTGTTGCTATTTTCACCTGATGGTGTTGGGGCGTCAAAGCCACTGCCACGGGCAGGCTGAGATGTGCCGTTATTATTGCTGTTATTGTTGCTGTTTCCATTGTTGTTATCGGCTCTTGCGTCAGTTCCATTTGTGCCGTCTTTCCCTGCTGCGCCTTGCGCACCTCTGTCGCCTTTAGCTCCATTCATGCCGTTAGTGCCATTTAAGCCGTCCTTTCCGTCAGCACCCTTTGAAGCGCTGCCTGCGCCGCCTGATGAAAAGCCCTCTCCTACAGACTCTTTTACGTTATTGGCAATGTTGTCTTTTGCATTTGAGAATGTATCTTTTATTGAGCTTGGATTTGTTGCTGCATAAGCTGCCTTTGCTCCTGCGTCAGTGTGTCCGAAAGCACCTCCGACCGCTCCTGCAACAGTACCTGCCGACGCACCGCCTATGGCTTTTCCTATCTTTCCGGGTACAGTTGAGCCTCCTTGTACGCCACCGTAAATTCCTCCTGCAAAGCCTTTGGCTGCACCAACAGCACTGCTTGCGGTATGCTTTGCAACACTTCCTGCCCCATGTACAACGCTGCTTCCTGCACGAGCAAGTCCCATTGTGGCATAACTGCCCATTTGCATTGATTGGTTGATAGCCATCATTGTGGCTGCACCTGACTTAACGCCTGCGT
>OGZO01002145.1_pt1 | contig 13861 bp, 13 predicted proteins | sample 1576721 | NCBI WGS metagenome assembly OGZO01 (sample SAMEA3541516, study PRJEB24748) | human gut metagenome | biome: human gut; feature: human-associated habitat; material: faeces | place: China | collected 2012 | reverse complement strand
GGGGGCTTGTGCTGCAAGTGTGCAAAAACAGGTGAAGGATAATTCTGATGTATGGAAAGAGTACAATACAGGTGCTGTATTGTTTGAGGATAAAGCACCGGAAACGCTGGGATCGGACATTTACCACCGGATCATTCCCGATGCTGAATCGTATATCAAGGAACAGGCACGTACTGTATTAGCTACTCTTTACAATTCTCCGGAAGATAGTATTCCCGCAGTGCACAAGATACATTATACTTTGGAAGATATCAACGGTATTTCTGCTAAAGGCGGTGGCAATGGTGATGTGACGATTTTCTACAGTACACGTCATATTGAAAAATCTTTTGCAGCGAATGATACGGCAAAGTTGTTTTTCGAAACGCGCGGGGTGCTCTTGCATGAACTGACGCACGCATATCAGCTGGAACCGCAGGGAATTGGTTCTTATGGAACCAATCGTGTGTTCTGGGCATTTATCGAGGGAATGGCAGATGCTGTGCGGGTTGCCAATGGAGGATTTGACGGACCGAATGCCCGTCCGAAAGGTGGAAATTATATGGACGGATACCGTACGGCGGGTTATTTCTTCGTGTGGTTACGTGACAACAAAGATCCTGAATTCCTGCGTAAGTTTAACCGGAGTACATTGGAGGTTATCCCTTGGTCGTTTGATGGAGCTATCAAGCATGTTTTAGGAGACGAATATAATATTGATGAACTGTGGCATGAATATCAAGTTGCGGTAGGTGATATACAAGCATAATAATGTAAATATGGTGAGTGTAATGGGTAAAAGAGGATTGTTTTTAGTATGGCTGTGCCTGGTGAGTATTTTGCCAGGCATGGCTCAAACCGAGAAACTGATTGATTATGTGAATCCATTTGTGGGAACAGATGGTTATGGTAATGTGTATCCGGGTGCGCAGATTCCTTTCGGAGGAATTCAGATGAGTCCGGACACGGATAGTAAATACTATGATGCGGCTTCCGGTTATAAATATAATCATTCCACCTTGTTGGGGTTCAGTCTGACTCATTTAAGCGGGACTGGTATACCTGATTTGGGAGACTTCTTGTTTATTCCCGGAACAGGAGAGATGAAACTGGATCCGGGGACACGTGAGGAGCCGGAAAAGGGATACCGTTCACGTTATTCTCATGAAAAGGAATGGGCATCACCTAATTATTATGCGGTAGAACTGTCAGATTATGGAGTAAAGGCTGAAATGACGTCAGGAGTACGTAGTGGTATGTTTCGCTTCACCTATCCTCAATCGGATAAAGCTTTTATAATGATCGATATGAACCATACTTTATGGCAATCTTGTGAATGGGCGAATCTGCGCATGGAAAATGATTCTACCATCACCGGATATAAACTGGTAAAAGGCTGGGGACCGGAACGGCATATTTATTTCACGGCTACTTTCTCTAAAAAGTTGACCGGCTTACGCTTTATGCAGAATAAGAAGCCGGTGATTTACAATACTTCCCGGTTTCGTAGCAGCTATGAGGCTTGGGGAAAGAATCTGATGGCTTGCATCTCTTTTGATACAAAAGCCGGAGAGGAAGTGATTGTAAAAACTGCTATTTCATCGGTCAGCACAAACGGGGCAAAGAACAATATGGCGGAACTTGCCGGACTCGCTTTCGATGAACTGAAAGCTAAAGGAGAAGCACTGTGGGAAAAAGAACTTGGAAAATATACCCTTACTGCTGACCGTAAAACGAAAAGAACATTCTATACGTCGGCTTATCATGCGGCTTTGCATCCGTTCATCTTTCAGGATGCAGACGGGCAGTTTCGAGGATTAGATAAAAATATAGAAAAAGCCGAAGGATTTACCAACTATACGGTATTCTCTCTTTGGGATACCTACCGGGCTTTGCATCCCTGGTTCAATCTGGTGCAGCAGGAAGTGAATGCCGATATTGCCAATTCCATGTTGGCTCATTATGATAAAAGTGTGGAGAAAATGCTGCCTGTCTGGTCGTTTTATGGAAATGAGACTTGGTGTATGATTGGTTATCATGCAGTTTCCGTATTGGCTGACATGATTGTGAAGGGAGTAAAAGGGTTCGATTACGAACGTGCGTATGAGGCTATGAAGACCACGGCGATGAATCCGAATTATGACTGTTTGCCGGAATATCGTATGATGGGATATGTGCCTTTCGATAAAGAGGCGGAATCAGTATCTAAAACATTGGAATATGCGTATGATGATTATTGCATGGCACAGGCTGCCAAGGCTTTGGGTAAAGAGGATGATTATCGTTATTTCTTGAATCGTGCACTCTCTTATCAGACTTTGATTGATCCGGAAACGAAGTATATGCGTGGCAAGGACAGTCAGGGAAACTGGCGTACACCGTTTACTCCGGTAGCTTATCAGGGGCCCGGATCTGTAAATGGATGGGGGGATATTACGGAAGGCTTTACTGTACAATATACCTGGTACGTACCACAAGATGTACAAGGGTATATGAACGAAGCTGGCGAAGACTGGTTCCGCAACCGGTTGGATGAACTGTTCACAGTAGAGTTGCCGGATGACATTCCGGGAGCACATGATATTCAAGGCCGTATCGGAGCCTATTGGCATGGAAATGAACCTTGCCATCATGTAGCGTATCTTTATAATTACTTGAAAGAACCTTGGAAATGTCAGAAGTGGGTACGGACGATTGCTGAACGTTTCTATGGCGATACTCCAGATGCATTAAGTGGCAATGACGATTGTGGGCAGATGTCGGCTTGGTATATGTTCAATTGCATTGGCTTTTACCCGGTGGCTCCTTCAAGCAATATGTATAACATCGGTTCTCCTTGCGTTGAGGCAATAACAGTTCGGATGAGTAACGGAAAAGTTATTGAAATGGTAGCAGATAATTGGTCGCCGAAGAATGTGTATGTAAAGGAATTGTATGTGAATGGCAAGAAGCATGACAAATCTTATTTGAAATATGAGGATATACGTGATGGCGTGAAACTACGTTTTGTCATGAGCAGTAAACCGAATTATAAGCGTGCGGTATCGGATGAAGCGGTAGCTCCTTCTTTGTCGTTGCCCGGAAAGACAATGAAATATCAGGTAAATTTAATGAAAACGGGTATATCAAACCAGTGAAAATGACTTTTGAAGGAGTATTACCCAGTCCGTTTGATAGTACGAAGTGATGTTTTTATTACATTTGCCATTGTAAAACGATTATTAATTAAATATCTAAACCATGAGAAGATATTTCCTGTTAGTTGTGTGTTTGTGCTTGGCATCACTACTTCGTGCACAGAATAAGTTAGAGTTAATTTCTCCCAATGGAGAGCTGAAAGTGTCCTTGAATCTCTCGGATAAAATCTATTATAGTATAGATTATAACGGAGATGTATTGTTGAAAGACAATACCCTTCAGTTGACATTGAGGAATCAGGTGTTGGGAGAAAATCCCAAACTGCGCCGTCAGAAACGTACGAGTGTCGACGAGCAATTAACTCCTATTGTTCCTTTGAAATATGCGAAAGTCAATAATCGTTATAATCAATTGCTACTGACCTTTAAAGATTATTCAGTAGAATTCCGTGCTTTTGACGATGGAGTTGCTTACCGGTTTATTACCTCACAAAAAGGTGATGTTGAAGTAATGAACGAAGAGTTTGCTATCAACTTCCCGTCGGATTATCTTCTTCACTTGCAACAACCGGGAGGCTTCCATACAGCTTATGAGGAACCTTACACACATGTTCAAAGTAATGCGTGGAAGCCTGAAGAACGGATAGCTGTTTTGCCGGTATTGATTGACACACAAAAAGACTATAAAATATTAATCAGCGAGTCGGATCTGGCTGATTATCCATGTATGTTTCTCAAAGGAACGGGTACGAACGGAGCAATCTCTGTTTTTCCTAAAGCTCCGCTTGCGTTTGCCGAAAACAGTGATCGTAGCGTGAAGATTACTCAAGAAGCTGATTACATTGCTAAAACAAAAGGTACGAGAAATTATCCTTGGCGTTACTTTGTGATAAGTAAAAATGATAAGCAGTTGATTGAGAATACAATGACTTATAAACTGGCTGAAAAGAATCAACTTCAGGATATTTCATGGATTAAGCCGGGACAGGTGAGCTGGGAATGGTGGAATGACGCTTCTCCTTACGGACCGGATGTGAATTTTGTTTCCGGTTATAACTTGGATACTTATAAGTATTACATTGATTTTGCTTCTAAATTTGGTATTCCATATATCATTATGGATGAAGGTTGGGCTAAAAGTACACGTGATCCTTATACGCCTAATCCCAAAGTAGACTTGCACGAGTTGATTCGTTATGGCAAAGAAAAAAATGTAGGGATTGTGCTTTGGTTGACATGGTTGACGGTAGAAAACAATTTTGATCTCTTCAAGACTTTCAATGAATGGGGAGTAAAAGGACTTAAGATTGATTTCATGGACAGAAGCGATCAGTGGATGGTCAACTTTTACGAACGGGTAGCCCGGGAAGCAGCCAAACATCATTTGTTTGTCGATTTTCATGGCTCTTTCAAACCTGCCGGACTGGAATATAAATATCCGAATGTATTGTCTTACGAAGGAGTGCGTGGCATGGAACAAATGGGCGGTTGTTATCCGGATAATAGTCTGTATTTACCGTTTATGCGTAATGCTGTCGGTCCGATGGATTATACTCCCGGAGCGATGATTAGTATGCAGCCTAATGTGTATCGCTCGGAACGTCCCAATGCTGCAAGTATCGGAACACGCGCTTATCAGTTGGCACTCTTTGTGGTTTTTGAAAGTGGCCTGCAGATGTTGGCGGATAATCCTACTCTTTATTATCGTAATGAAGATTGTACCCGTTTCATCACACAAGTTCCCGTAACGTGGGACGAGACTGTGGCACTGGAAGCTAAAGCGGGTGAATATGTCATTGTAGCAAAACGGAAAGGCGATAAGTGGTTTATAGGAGGAATGACTAACAATGGTAAAAAGGAACGTGAGTTTACCATAAAGTTAGATTTCTTGAATAAAGATCGCTCTTATCAAATGACATCTTTTGAGGATGGTATCAACGCAGGACGTCAGGCGATGGATTATCGTTGCAAGTCATCCCAGGTGAAAGCCGGAGAGCAGCTAACTATAAAGATGGTTAGAAATGGCGGCTTTGCAGCTGTCATTGAATGATGGCACATATTCTAACTTTCCATACGTAAAAATGGAAATCCTCTTTCAATCTATCACCATCCTTCTGAAACGCATTGTTCATCGAGCTTTCAGGGTGGTGATAGATTGTTCTCCACCTATCACCTAATCATTCATCTATCACCGTTTGAAATGAACATGCCTGCATATAAATATAAGCTTGTATGTAAATAGAAGTTTCAACAGGGGATACCTTTGGTTTCAAGGCGGGAAACTTTAGTTTCCATTAGGGGAAACTGCAGTTTCAGAGGCTTGAAACTAAAGTTTCCAAGGCTTGAAACAAAGTGTTTTGCGGCTTGAAACTGTTTGTTTCAAGCGTTGAAACCAATCGTTTCACGGCACGAAACACTTTGTTTTGCTATTTGTTTTAAGAAGGCAATGCCTCGGAATCAACGCTTTCTCTTAGAGAACCACTCTTTAAACTCTGCTACTCGGGCTTTGCTGACAAGTATTTTTTCTTTGATTCCTGAATAATACAAGTTGATGGACAGGCGGCTGTTGAACCATAAGTCAATATCTTTAATAGCTTCTCGCGAAATAAGATATTGGCGGTTAGCTCGAAAGAAAAGAGAAGGATTGAGACACTCCGTAAGTTCATCTAATGTTTGAGAGAAACAGTATTCGGTTTCATCGGTTAAGACTACTTTGACCTGACAGTCCTTAATATAAAACAATTGTATCATATCTACAGAAACAGGCAATAGTTTGTCTCCTTTGGTAGGAATAAGGAAATGACTTTTATAGTTTTCCTGCTTTTGGAGTGAATGTATCAGTTTCAGTAGCTCATTCTCCTGTTGTGGAAAAGGAAACTGGTGTTTGTCAGCAGCATCTTGTAAACCTTGGAGCTTATCGAAAGCGTGTTCTATGTCTTCCTTACCGATGGGTTTTAATAAGTAGTCGATGCTGTTTACTTTAAATGCACGTAACGCATATTCATCATAGGCAGTTGTAAAGATAATCGGACAAGTAATATTGATATGATTGAATATCTCGAAGGCGGAACCATCTGCCAGATGAATATCCATGAATACTAGTTCCGGCATCGGGTGAGAACTGAACCATTCGATAGTGGAACTGATACTATCCAGTATGGTCACGATTTCTCCATTCGGTTTTATTTCATTAAGCAGTGAAGTCAGGTTTCGTACTGCTGCTTTTTCGTCTTCTATAATGACAATCTTCATGGTGATTATTGTTCTAGTTGTGATTTTTCAATCAAAGGAATACAAACTGTAAACTCTCTGTCCTCCGTTATTTGTATATCCCGTTTAAACAAGAGCCTGTATCGTTTGGCAAGGTTGGCAAGTCCGATACCGGTTCCGGAAGTTGCAGTCCATTTGGGCTGAATATCGTTGCTGATAGACAAATTGCCGTTATCGTCCGTCGTGATATGAATAGTCAACGGCTTTCGGTTGCTGATTTCGTTGTGCTTTACTGCATTCTCAATCAACACTTGCACCGCCATTGGAGGGAGGAGATATTCTTCGTAGGCATTGCTTATCTGTATGTCGAATTGTAGATTGTTCTCAAAACGCATCTTTAATAGAAATATATAAGCGGAAACAAATTCCATTTCTTCCCGGAGACTGACACATTGTGACTCATTACTTTGCAAAGTATACCTTAGTACCCGGGAGAGTTCCTGAATGTAATCCTGCGCTTTATCCTGATTTTCGCGTACCAGCGAACGCAGGGTATTCAGCGAGTTGAACAGCATGTGTGGGTTCAGCTGATTCTTCAGTACTTCATACTGATTGCGGAGATTCTCTGCCTGAAGCTGTTCGTTTTCAATAAGTACCAGTTGCTGCTTGAATATAAGATGAATGATGCAGCAACTACTGGTGACGAGACATGCCACAATAAAATCCCGCAATGGATGCAAATAATGATGTACCATGGCATCGATGGCCGGAATATCAAACGTTCTGTGAAGGAAAACAAAAAACTGTCCTGACAAGTTACTCAATATCCATGTCACGATAAAGGAAAGCAAAATCTTTGTCCCTGTAATTTTAATGGAAGCCTGATTGAAATGAAACAAACGGGTATTGATGGCAAAAAGTAACAATAGCGACAGAAAGGTAAACAGGATTTCGTTTGCCACATCTATAAACTTCATCCCCGGGAATAAGGAATGACTTTCGAAACGGTCGAAAAGAGATACTGATTCAGGAAAATGAATCAGTACAGCAACCGCTAAGGAGATGATGACTGTGGAAAGTATATATTTATCTTTTTTTATTGCTTTGGCTATCATACAACAAAGATAGTGGTAAATTATGAGTTACCGGTTATAAAATGTCAATGCTGTTGTCAAAGTTGGTCAATTATTGTTTCTGAATGTGTGCCGTGACATACATACCGGGGCGGAATTGCACATTTTCCTCCTTGATGGAAGCATACACCTCGAGCGAACGATTGGTTTCGTCTACTTTTTGTCCGATGGAAATCACGATGCCGTGAAAAGTTTGTGTCCCCATTCCGTTTACACGAAACTGTACCGGGCTGCCGACTTGTATGTCTGCAAGATCTTTCTCGTAAGTAGTCAGGCAAAGCATCGGGCTGCTTTTATCGATAAGTTCGCAAAGTGCTTCTCCCGGATTGATATATTTGCCGATATTCATCGCTACATTAGCGGCATAACCACTAATGGGGTTCCAAACTCCTGCCGAAGCTGCTCGTGACGCAGTGGAAAACGACGTTCATGTAGTAGGTGTTTCTTCATTGGCTGCCGGACACAAGACCGCTGAGCAGTGGCTGGACCGTTACCAGTGGGGCCGCTACACCATGGAATTTCTTTTGAGAAGCTGCTTGTTCGGCAGACAGATTTTTTTGCCGTTCGTATTCAGCTAAGAGATATTCGGTTTGTGCGTGACTGTCCAGATAAGTTTGTTGCAGGGTGATGAACTCCGGATTCTCTAACGTGGCGATTACACTGTTTGCAGCCACCCATTGCCCTGGAAGCAGAGAAGCCTTTTTTACAATGCCTCCCATGGTTAAAGCAATGGTTGCCTGACGTTGAGGAGGAAGAACGATTCGTCCGTTGAACGAAACCTGATTAGGCTTTGAGGTAGCTGAAGTGATGGCATCCACTTCGGGTTGTGCGATGGTATCTGCTACCGTTTCGGCAACGGGAATTGCGGCGGATTCGTTATTTGTAGTTTGCTGGTTTCCTTTGCAAGCCGTTAGAACTAGTAAAAGGATGGGATAAACTATCTTTTTCATATCTTATGTTTTATAATAATTATTCTGGGTGATGTATGTCATTCAATGTCTCGATTTTCCACTTACTTGAAAAGTTCATATTCCAGTGCAGCAATATTGTATTGGTAGACTGTTTCAATATAGCCTCTGCGTATCTCTCTGGCGGTGGTAATCGACTGTATATATTCGGCAATGCCTGTTTCGCTCTGCTGCAATTGCAGGTTGGCTGCCTTTGTCAGTTCGTCCGCTTCTTTCAAGGCCGATGAGGTATAATATCGTAAACTCTCGTTATATCTGCGGAGGGATGCTTCCAGTTCGAGTGTCTTATTTCTTAACTCCCGGATGTTGGCATCTGCCTGTATTTGCGCTGAAGCGGCAGTTAGCCGTGCCTGCTTCACTTTGCTCTTTTGTGGCAGGAAGTAGATGGGGAAAGAAAACCCGATCATCCAGGCATTCAGATTCTTAAGTGGGAGAATGTCCTGACGTGTATACCCCACACTAATTTCAGGAAAGAAATGGCTCTGCTCTACACGGAGCATTGCTTTCGCTTCATCTGCCTGGCTTTGAAAGTAGGCAGTATGTGCTCCCGACAGGTTTCCATCCGAAATGCCGGTATAGAATAAGGATAAAGTGGAATCCACCGGAACAATGGGATCGTTGGAGTAGCAACTCCACAAAGGTCATAAACCGTCACGCCGCATACATACATGCCGATTTGCTCTCTTCAACCGGAACTAATAGCTCCTTTTGCATACCAAGCGTGTTTGTTAGTTTAATCATTACGTTTACCTCATTATTTTAGATAGCAGCACACGAACACGCCTGGTGCTAATTAACAGTCGTCCGGAATAAGAAAAAATTATTTGGTGACAGTACGATTACAGTCCGGACAGATACCATGACTGGAAAGGGTAATTTTCCGTTCGGTCATACCATGTCCGGTGAGATGTGATTTTACCAGTTCAATGGCCGCTTCCAGGGCTGGATCCTGCTCAATAGGAATAACATGATGGCAGTTATCGCATTCAAAAAGTCCTACGGCAGCCCGTTGGGTCAGAGCGAAACGCTGAGTTCTTGCCGAGTCGGTATAACGCTGGACAATACTGGCCTGCATTAGCCGCTCCAGTATTCGGTAAAGGGTCACACGATCGGGAGCCTGCTCATGTGTGCGCAACGCTTGCTTCCAGTCATACGTTTTGGCTACTGGTGTTGCCATATTTCCCCCTCCGAGTCATGTTATTTGAATTCTGGCAGGAAGCCGGTATTATTGCAACTTGATTGCATTAACGTTTAGCGGCATAAGGCCGGATGCTATGAAAAGAACACCGCTCATTATCCTTAATGGTTTTCTGGGGGCAGGGAAAACTACTCTGCTAAAAAACCTTCTTACACAGGCACACAAACGGCGAATGACTGTATCCGTCATCGTTAATGACATGAGTGAACTTGATGTGGATGGCGTCCTGATAGCCAACACAGAAATCGTTGATGCAGCCAGTAACAATTTTGTGAGTATTTCAGCAGACAGTATCAGCAGCAGAAGCGGGATCCAGAAGCTGGATTCCGCGCTGAAAAACCTGCTCGAAACACGGTCTCCGGATTTTATTTTACTGGAAACGTCAGGCAGCAGCCATCCTCTTCCCCTGGTCCGCTATCTGCGAGAACACCCCCAGGTAAGTCTTAAAGCATTTTTGTCGCTTGTAGATACGGTCATGCTTAATGATGACTACGACGGTGGAAAGAAGCTTATTCCGGTTTTCCAGGAGCACCTCAATAAAGGGACCCGGGGAGTGGAAAGCCTGCTGGCAGAACAGATTATGTTCTGTAATAAGCTCTTGTTAACCAAAAACGACAGATTACCCTTCTATGTTGTTACTGAGGTAGCCAGAGCCATACATCCACTTAATCCGCAGGTTGCAATTATGGCTGTGCCCTGGGGAAATTTACAGCTGGATGAATTGCTTTCCATGCCGGATTACGATTTTCATCGGGTGGCGTTACTTATTGATGAGCTTCAGGATGCAATTGATGCAGTTTTGTCGGATGAACCCGACAAAAAATATGATATTTCGTGGCGGGTCATTGAGGATGACCGTCCATTTCATCCGCAGCGGCTGTGGGATACCTGCCACCGATTTATGGGTTCCAGGGTTTACCGCAGCAAGGGGTTTTTCTGGCTACCGGGAAGGGATGACCTGGCATTACTGTGGAACCAGGCCGCAGGAAGCATCAATCTCGAATTCATAAGCTACTGGAAAGCCGGGGTCCTGACTCACACTGATAATTCATTGACAAAGGAAGAACGCGCAGCTATCCGTCAGCAACTGGCAAAAATGCCGGGCAGATTTGGTGACCGGCGCTGCCGCCTGACTGTTATTGGCGAGAGCGGCGAAATTGACGATTTTGTCCTCGCGTTGCGCCAGTGTTTACTCACTGAAGAGGAAATTCTCTGGTGGCAGCAGGGGGGGATTTTCCACGATCCCTGGCCCACGAAAGTGGCCCGGCTGGCTTAACAGGTTATTTTGCAGTAATAGTTATATTTCATTCTCCACTAGTTATATCTCCTAAGCACCCAAACGAGGAGGAGCTCAGTTACCATTTTTGACTTCAAATTTTATAGTCTTCTGTTTCTTACCTCATTTCCATATTTCCATATTTCCATATTTCCATATTTCCATATTTCCATATTTCCATGAGAGTTTATCTACAAAAAAGAACTCTAAAAGTCAACTTTATATTTATGCAATATACTTATAAATTGCCAAGTATGTGAACAAAATGGCAATGCATTGCAATAATATGTTGTTTGTTGTAAATCTTGGTAAGTAGTGGAAAAAATCGTGATAAAATAGAAAGGAGATATTGAGCATATTGCTATATGCTCTGCTTATCCACATTGACTGTTGCAAGGTATAACTAATGAGTAATGTTGATGAAGGAACGAAGATCTACACACCATTCACTTTGAAGCTTTATGACTGGTGGGTGCTGAGCATTTCCAACAGTTACGCTTGGCATTGTCCGACAAAAGAGATTTTGCTCCCTTATTTTTTACAAAATTTAAGACCTAACCATTTAGATATTGGCGTTGGAACTGGGTATTATCTTGCCAAAGCTCCTGCAAATTACAATATCTCACTTATGGATCTCAATAAGGCTAGTTTGAAAACGGCATCAGCAAGGATAGGGAAAGCCAGAATACGGTATGAAGTTCAGCATAATGTATTTGAATCTTATCCAGAGGAACTACATGGTAAATTCGATTCTATATCAATGTATTATCTCTTACATTGTCTTCCTGGGGCGATGGTGGATAAAGGTGTTGTCATAAAAAACGTGAAAGCTGCTTTAACTAAGGACGGAATACTTTACGGGGCAACCATACTTGGCGATGGGGTAATGCATAATAGTTTCTCATCAAAACTAATGAGGATTTATAATCACAAAGGTATTTTTTCTAATATGAGTGATTCTGAAGAAGGGCTAAAAAATGGCCCCTTTTTCGCCCTCATACGAAGGCACCCGACAAATACGGGTGCCTTCGATTCATTCTTCGAACCAAGGCTCGACAGGATCGGGATAATGCCGCCAATTTTGAGGCCCTTCAGCCATTTCTGCATCCGTTAACAGGGCGGAATCCAGTCTGTTGCGCAGTTTTGATTCATTCATATCCATTCCAATAAAAACGAGTTCCTGACGGGCATCACCAATGCCATCTATCCAGTTAGACATGATGAACTTCAGTGACTCAGCATCCTCTAGCCAACGTTCTTTCGGCACACTCGCCCACCACATGCCCCCCAGCGCCTGGCGCGCAATGCCACCAGCCTGTGACCATGAACCTGCGAATTCCGGACGGCTGGCCAGCCAGAAGTAACCTTTTGATCTGACGACTTCATCCAGCTCATTTTCCATCACCTGCCAGAAACGGGTCGGATGAAAAGGCCGGCGGTAGCGTTGTAAAAACAACTCCGCCGACTTGTGTGGCAGGCTTCACCTTTTTGAACCACAAGCAGTAGTACCGCATCTCCGTCACAATCCAGACAGATATCATGTAGTTGCTGAACGCAGCCTGAGGTCTAACCTTTTCGCCAAAGGCATGCTTGGGAGCACGACCAGTAAGAGAAACATTGGGCCTCACTTATCATTTGTTATGATATAATGCAACATTAAGGTTTGCCAGTTCTTCTTTACTTACATGGCACGCTCAAACCATCAGTTAGATTACCATCGTTTCATAACATCGCTTGAAAATTACAGGAGGCCCGGCGAGTAATCGCCCATATTCTCTAGGGCGAGTTTCGCGCGAGTAACATGATAATAAACAACCCTCCAATGCCCGCCGTAATAATGCCAATTGGTAGTTCCTGTGGTGCCAGTATCGTCCGGCTGACTATATCGCCGACACACAGTAATATTGCACCCCAGACGCCACACAGAGGTAACAACAACAGATGCTTAACTCCTGCAAAATGCCGACACAGATGAGGCACCATTAAGCCAACAAATCCAATCACGCCGGTTAATGCCACCATCAACGATGTTGCCAGTGCACAACAAAGAAAAATCTCGATGCGCAGACGACTCACGTTAATCCCCAGCGACAACGCTGTTTGTTCTCCTGCCAGCACACCATCCAGAGAGCGCCACCGCAACAGGACAAAGGCAAACAGCAATACCAGGCTGAACACTGCAAAAGGCAAATTATTCCAGGTGGCTAATCCCAGGCCACCCAGTGACCAGAAAAGCACTGAGCTGGCGGCTCGCTGATCGCCCGAAAAAATAAAATAACTAGTCAGCGCCCCGAACAAAAAAGAGATGGCAAGACCGCAGAGAATTAGATGCTCAGCTCCGCGTTGCTTTTTAAAATGAAATAACAGCATTACTGCTATGGCGGAACACACACCACCAACAAACGCCGATACGGGGAGCGTTAATACTCCTAGTCGATCACCAAAACGGGTGATCACCAGCACCGCTCCTGCTGACGCACCGGAGGATAACCCGAATAAAAAAGGATCAGCCAGATCGTTACGGGTGGTAGTTTGTAACAATGCCCCTACCATTGCCAGTCCCGCCCCTGTCAGCACAGAGAGCAACATCCTCGGTACGCGTAAATCCGTCACAATTCTGCTGACCATGGCAGATACCGGCTCATCCACAATCTTCAGTGCACCCAGCACCTGCATTAGCGACAGTGAGACTGTCCCTCTGGTTATGCTGAATAACATTAACCCAATCAGCACGACCATCGATCCCCACATCACCCAGTGATAACGGTACGACATGAGCATCACTTCGCTTCTGTCGGGTACATTGCCCACGCGAGTTTTTCCACCGCACCAACATTAGCTGGTCCCGGCGTCAGTTCAGCATATTGTAATTTCAGGTATCGATGATGCTGAACAGCCGGAGTCAGTTTCATTAACGGATGATTCTCAAGAAAATGACGCAGTGTATCCGCACCGCTGCC
>OGZO01002133.1_pt1 | contig 13893 bp, 7 predicted proteins | sample 1576721 | NCBI WGS metagenome assembly OGZO01 (sample SAMEA3541516, study PRJEB24748) | human gut metagenome | biome: human gut; feature: human-associated habitat; material: faeces | place: China | collected 2012 | reverse complement strand
TTGATGATCAATGGAATCGGAACCGGACTTAATAAAGCAGTTGCTGAGGCAATGAAAAACGAACGTCTTAAGACAGATTTGATCACAAATGTCTCTCATGATATTAAGACACCACTGACTTCTATTTTGAACTATGTCGGCATCTTAAGACAAACAGATCCGGCGGATCCGAAAGTTCAGGATTATCTGAATATTCTGGAAGAGAAAGCTCAGAGACTGAAGACATTGACAGAAGATGTAGTAGAAGCATCGAAAGTCAGCAGCGGGAATATTTCCCTGGAATATATGGATCTTGATCTGTCAGAAATGATCCAGCAGACGCAGGGTGAACTCGAAGAAAAATTCGAGGCGAGAAATCTGGCAATCGTCACAGATCTTCCGGCAGAACCGGCTGTTGTGCATGTCGATGGAAGAAGAATGTGGCGTGTTCTGGAAAATATTTACGGAAATGCAGCCAAGTACGCAATGCCTGGAACCAGAGTTTACGCGACTCTGAAAACAGATGATACAAAGGTAAGATTTTCATTGAAAAATGTTTCCGAGCATCAGTTGAATATTCAGGCTGACGAACTGACAGAACGTTTTATCCGCGGAGATATTTCCAGAAGTACGGAGGGAAGTGGATTAGGACTTTCTATAGCGAAGAGCCTTACAACAATGCAAGGAGGCACATTTGATCTGTATCTGGACGGAGATTTGTTCCGGGTAGATATTACATTTCCAAGAGTGAAAGCGAAAGGAAATGCTGCCGGGGTAACAGAGGAATTAGCAGAGAAATCATCAAGCGGTGTATCTTGACATTCTATTCGCGTTATGCTAACCTTTTTAAGGAATGAAAAGCAGTGATAAGCGAAACGCGATGAGGAAGAGAGTAGTCTGTAACAGATTCTACAGAAAAGTCCTGAAGGCTGTCAGGCCGGATGTTGAGAGGGATGGATGGAAGACAGATGAAGATGGCTTCTGAGCAGCGCAGATGAGCCTGAACAGAGTGATCAAGTGAGTTGTTTAAGCAGCAATCTTGAATAAAAAGATCCGGGTTAGTCTGTGAAGGGATTCGCCCTTTATAGCGAAGAGTATCAACAGTGAGAAATGCCGTAGTATTCAAAGTGGTTTTGATTAACAAAGCAGTTTTTACTAACGAAAGTGCAGATACTCATAGAGGTTTCTTTCCGCGAGGAAGGAACGAAGAGAAGTGGTAACACGAAAGTAGGATTCGTCTTCTCAGGGATGCAAGTCCCTGGGAGGGCGTTTTTTAATATATTAGGTTTGTTCCTAACATATTAAAAACGCTCCGCTAGGGATATGCGCTGCGGCGTACAAAGTAGGTGTCGCAAACGACCGCCGCAAGTGCAAGAATGTGCCTTGGCACATTCTTTGTTCCGAAAAATCCAGAAAAAATCGTATTAGTAATCACTGAAAGTTGAGAAAAGAATCCCACATTGTGGGAAAAGGAGGCAGAAAAATGTCAGAAAAACCAAAATATTATATAACAACAGCGATTGCCTATACATCAGGTAAACCGCATATCGGAAACACATACGAGATCGTGCTTGCAGATGCAATCGCACGTTACAAGAGAAGCCAGGGATATGATGTATTCTTCCAGACAGGAACAGATGAGCACGGACAGAAGATCGAGCTCAAAGCCGAGGAGGCTGGAATCACACCAAAGGAATTCGTAGATAATGTATCAACAGAAATCAAAAGAATCTGGGATCTGATGGATACATCTTATGACAAATTCATCCGTACAACAGATGAAGATCATGAGAAACAGGTTAAGAAGATTTTCAAGAAACTTTACGACAAGGGAGATATTTACAAGGGACATTATGAAGGAATGTACTGTACACCATGTGAGTCTTTCTTCACAGAGTCTCAGCTTGTAGATGGAAAATGTCCGGACTGTGGACGCCCGGTTCAGCCGGCAAAGGAAGAGGCATATTTCTTCAAAATGAGCAAGTATGCTGACCGCCTGATCGAGCATATCAATACACATCCGGAGTTCATTCAGCCGGTTGCCCGTAAGAACGAGATGATGAACAACTTCCTCCTTCCGGGACTTCAGGATCTGTGTGTATCCAGAACATCCTTCAAGTGGGGAATTCCGGTAGATTTCGATCCAAAGCACGTTGTATATGTATGGCTTGATGCTCTTACAAACTATATCACAGGAATCGGATATGACGCAGACGGAAACAGCACAGAGCAGTTTGGCAAGCTTTGGCCGGCAGACCTTCATCTGATCGGAAAAGATATCATCCGTTTCCATACAATTTACTGGCCAATCTTCCTTATGGCACTTGATCTTCCACTTCCGAAACAGGTGTTCGGACATCCGTGGCTGCTTCAGGGAGACGGTAAGATGAGTAAGTCTAAAGGAAATGTTCTCTATGCAGATGAACTCGTTGATTTCTTTGGCGTAGATGCAGTTCGCTACTTCGTACTTCATGAGATGCCATTCGAGAATGACGGTGTTATTTCCTGGGAGCTGATGGTAGAGCGTCTGAACTCTGATCTTGCAAATACACTTGGAAACCTTGTAAACAGAACTGTTTCTATGACAAACAAATACTTCGGCGGAACAGTAGAAGATAAGGGTGTTGTAGAAGATGTAGATGCAGAACTGAAAGCAGTTGTAGAGAATACTTCTAAAGCAGTTGATGCTAAGATGGCAGACCTCCGCGTTGCCGATGCGATTACAGAAATCTTCAATCTGTTCAAACGCTGCAATAAATATATTGATGAGACAACTCCTTGGGTACTCGGAAAAGATGAATCCAAGAAGGATCGCCTTTCTACAGTACTTTGGAATCTGATCCAGAGCATTTCTGAAGGGGCAAGACTTCTTGAATCTTTTATGCCTTCTACAAGTAAGAAGATCCTTGAGCAGCTTGGTAACGGACATGTAACAGAGAAACCGGAGATCCTGTTCCAGCGAATGGATCTCGAAGAGGTTATGAAGAAAGTTGAAGAACTTCATCCGAAGGTAGAAGAAAAGAAAGAGGAAGAAGCTGTTATCGACATTGAGCCGAAAGATGAGATCACATTTGAGCAGTTCGGAGCAATGCAGTTCCAGGTTGGAGAGATCATTGCATGTGAGGCTGTAAAGAAATCCAAAAAGCTTCTCTGCTCTCAGGTAAAAGTTGGAAGCCAGGTAAAACAGATCGTATCCGGAATCAAAGCACATTACACACCGGAAGAAATGGTTGGTAAGAAAGTTATGGTTCTTGTAAACCTGAAACCTGCGAAGCTGGCAGGCGTACTTTCAGAGGGAATGTTGCTTTGTGCAGAAGATGCAGAAGGTAACCTTGCACTGATGACACCGGAAAAAGAAATGCCGGCTGGAGCAGAAATCTGTTAATTGAAATGTTTGAAAATTCAGACAATTACAACTAAAGCAGATAATAAATAAAAAATATAAAAAAATCAAATGAATATATTGACAAATTAGACGCCGAATGTTATTATATAACCATCAAAGAGAGAAAGAAATCTCCCAAAGATATTTAACTAAGAAGGCAAAAGTAACAGATGCCTGATTAGATTAAAAATACAAGTTCAACAGGAGGTCAGTCCCATGGACAGTATAGTTTCAGATTTTTATCAATATGTCAGTGGTATGATGAGTGAAGGTTCCTGTGAAGAAAGAGACCTTTGCCAAGCGTAAAAGTCCAGTAGAAAGAAAAGAAGATCAAAGATCGGAGAGTACGAAAACTGGAAGCAAAGAGAAAAAGATGAATCACTCATAGATGTATTGAATAAAAATACCGCATATAACATAGAATGAAAAATGTGTAAAGAAACATTGAAAGGACATGTTATAATCTCAGATTTGTTATAAAAGCAGGAATGACTTGACAGAAGATTTAATACATAAAGTATTGAATGGATATGAAAATCATTCAAGTGATAAAATAACAGACGACAAAGGTCTTACAGGAACGTAGAATCGCGAATAATCTCCGATACAAAATATAAAATTATAATAATAATACAATTAAATAACACTAAAAATGCACTTTCAAAAGGAATTGAAGGTGCATTTTTTTGACATTACAGACCTCATATGGTAGAATAATGAAAGAGTATCGGCTAGTGCCTAATGGACACATTCAGACCAAAACTAATATTTCAATGACAATGAGGTGAGTACAGTGGATAAGTATGAATATAAGTTAAAGACAGAAGAGATGCTGGAACTTATGGAAGATGGAGAATACAGAAAAGCAGCGGCAGCAGCAGATCTGATTGACTGGAAGCGTGTCCGTAACGCAGGGATGCTGATGAATGTCAGTGATATTTATGAAAAAACAAAAGAGTATCAGAAGAGCTATGATGTGATGAATCTTGCATATCGCCGTTCTGAAGGAAGCCGCAAGGTGATCTATAAGTTATGTTCTCTTGCAATTAAGACAAAGAATATAGATGAAGCAATCGACTATTATGACGAATTTATCCAGATTGCACCGAAAGATCCGAACAGGCATATCCTTAGATATCAGATCTTAAGAGCGCAGAGAGCGCCGATCGAACAGCAGATTGAGGCTCTGGAGGAATTTAAGAAGGCAGAATATATTGAAGAGTGGGCTTATGAACTGGCGAAGCTTTATCGCGAAGCAGGTATGATGACAGAATGTCTGGAAGAGTGTGATGATCTGATCCTCTGGTTCAGCGAGGGTAAGTATGTTTATAAGGCAATGGAACTGAAGATGCAGTATAAGCCATTGTCACCATCGCAGCAGCAGAAATATGATCACAGATATGAGAAGCTTTCTTCAGAGACAGAAGAAATACCGGATCTGACTTCCTATTTAGGAGAAGACGAGGAAAAAGATTCTGCGTCAGAAGGAGCCGAAGCACTTGGAGATACAAGATCAATCGGGCTGACAGAACAGCCGGTGATGGAGAACGACAGTACTTCCGATGTGATTGACACGGATGCGGTTACTTTGGAAGCGGCAGAAGAGCCGGATGCCAAAGTAGAAAATCCGGAAGAAGCAGGAGTAGAAACAGCAGAAGTTATAGAAGCTTCCGAGGATGAGTCAGAAGTTCAGCCGGCAACGGTAGAGACAAGTGGAGATAAGAGAACACTTAGCAAAGATACTGCTTCCATACCGATTGTCAGTAAGAATCCGGTAAAACCAGTCAAGAAGAAACTTGGAGATACGATGCGGTTAGATGAAGCTCTGCAGCAATTGCTCAATCCGAAACCGGAAGTTCAGGCAGAACCGGGAGAAGAAGTCGAACCGGATATGACAGATCTGGAAGAGGATATTGCAGCAATTGAGGATGTAGAAGATCTTGAGATCGTGAATCAACTGACAGAAGAGAAGAAAGCTGAGGAAGCCAGTAAAGAACGAGTAGTTCCATCAGGGATGAAAGAACTGATACCGGAACCGGAGACAGAAGAAGAACTTATAGAACAGGCAGTGGAGGAGACTTCAGAAGATGTTCCAGAAGATGCAGTTACTATAGAAGCAGGAGAAGCAGAACCAGAAGAAGTTCTTGAAGTAGAAGAGGCAGAACCGGAAGAGGAAGAAATCCTTGAAGTAGAAGAAGCAGAACCGGAAGAGGAAGAAATCCTTGAAGCAGGAGAAGCAGAACCGGAAGAGGAAGAAATCCTTGAAGCAGGGGAAGCAGAACCGGAAGAGGAAGAAATCCTTGAAGCAGGGAAAGCAGAACCGGAAGAGGAAGAAATTCTTGAAATAGATGCAGCTGAGTCAGAAGATCTGACAGATGAATCAGAAGATTTGTCTGAGGTGGAGGAACTGATCTCAGAAACTGAAGTTGTCAATGATGAAGATGATTCAGAAGGAGCAGCAGTAAGAGAGACTATGGACAATAAAAATAATGAAGAACCAATTTTATCACCAGAGATACAGAAACTGATTGATGAGATTGAAGGTGTTATTCCGGAAGAGGAAGAAGTAGATGCAACAGTAAGTTCAGAAGAAGTTCTTGAGGTAGAAGAAGAACCACATGAAAATATGGGAGAGCTTGCGGATGATCTCAGACTCGGTGAGGATGAGTACGAAGATTATGATGCGTATGACTGGGATGATGCAGAAGAGTTTGACGAAGACGATATTTTAGATGATTATGAAGAGTCTGATGACGATTTGTTGGATGATTATGAAGACGCTGATGATGATCTGTTCGGTGAGGAAGACGGATATGATGATCTGGATGCCTATGGTTATGAAGAAGACGATGAGGATGATGAAGTAATTAATCCAAGAGATCTTTTCACAGCAGAAGATAAGATTTCAGATGATGATCTTCTTGGTCTGAATTCTTATGAAGAAGTGCCAAATTTTGAAGATGAATTCAGCGTGAATCCAGCGCATAGTGAGGAACCGGATGACAGAGAGATTCCGGATGAAGATGACGGAATTGATATCATGTCTGCGACGACACCATTGAGCCGTAAAGAGACTGCAAAATTGATCGCAACAGGTAAGACATCACCATTACCGTTAGATGAGATTGCAGATGCAATGTCTGATACAGGATTTATTGTACATGGTCGTTATGATCTTGAAACACAGAGTGGAATCGGTACAAGAGCAGGACTTACAGAGGAACAGAAAAAACTCTTCTCTTATTTTGTACCTGTGCGTGGTATGAGTGAGCAGCTGGTAGATGTACTTGAGCAGGATAAGAACTGTACAAACCGCAAAGGAACTTCCAGAACAGGAAACCTTCTGATTATTGGAAATAAAGGAAATGGAAAGACAGTCCTCGCTGTTGATGTTGTAAAGGCAATTCAGAAGCAGCGTGATATCCGTCAGGGTAAGGTTGCAATTGTGACAGGTGAGTCACTGAATAAGAAGAGAATCGGAGACATTTTCCGTAAACTGTACGGCGGTGCACTGATCATTGAAAAAGCCGGACAGATGAACGAAAAAACACTCGCCAAGCTGAACAAAGCAATGGAGCAGGATACAGGAGAACTTTTGGTAGTTCTTGAAGAGCAGAGAAAACCACTGGACAGACTTCTTTCTTCCAACAGAGAATTCAGAAGAAAATTTACTTCCAGACTTGAAGTGCCGATCTTTATTAATGATGAGCTTGTAACATTTGGACAGACTTATGCTCAGGAGAATGGTTACAGAATCGATGAGATGGGAATTCTTGCACTGTACAGTAAGATTGATTCTTTACAGAGAGAAGATCATGCAGTAACAGTAGCAGAAGTGAAAGAAGTGATGGATGATGCGATCGCTCATTCACAGAAAGCTTCCGCAAAGAAGCTTGTGAAGAGAGTATTTGGAAAGAATACAGATTCTTCCGACAGAATTCTGCTTTCAGAGAAAGATTTCAACATTTAATGACATATATTTGTTAAGAATTAATAGACAGTCAGTAAAACGACTGTCTATTTTTGTGCAATAATACATTTTCTCTTTCTTTTTTATACAGTATCAAGTATAATAAAACTATAGTGTTCAAGGGGAGAATGAAACTTTGTTACCAATTGAAAGATTCGGTAATGTGCCTTGATCTATAAGAAATTGTATGGTTTTTAAATCATTACAATCAGGAATATATTTGAGCAGTGAGGTGGCTTTATGGTTAAGAAAAACAGCACGAAGACGAAAGTGCAGCCTTATGAGATCGGAGAACTTGACCATTATCTTTTTGGGCAGGGAAATCATTATGAGATTTATAAAAAGATGGGTGCCCATGAGGTGACAAAGAACGGAAAAAGAGGAGTATATTTTGCGGTATGGGCTCCTCATGCAGTAAACGTTTCTGTAATCGGAGAGTTTAATGACTGGGATGAGACGAAAGATAAGATGAAGAGAGGGGAGCCTCTCGGAATATACACATGCTTCGTACCGGAGGCGAAGAAAGGGGATTTGTATAAGTTCTGTATAGAGACACAGGCGGGTGAGAAGATCTATAAAGCAGATCCATTTGCTAATTATGCAGAGCTCCGACCGGGAACAGCATCCAGAATTACAGACATTTCTAATCTGAACTGGTCAGACAGTAAGTGGATGACAGCTCGTGAGAAGTGGGATAACAAAGAAGAACCAGTGTCTATTTACGAAGTGCATATGGGTTCCTGGATGAGACATCCCGGAAGAGAAGATGAAGGATTTTATACATATCGTGAGTTTGCAGAAGCAATTACAAAGTATGTAAAAGAGATGGGATATACTCATGTTGAGTTAATGGGAATCGCAGAGCATCCGTTTGACGGTTCCTGGGGATATCAGGTAACCGGATATTATGCACCAACTTCACGCTATGGAACACCGGAAGATTTTGCATATATGGTAAATTATCTTCATAAGAATAATATCGGTGTTATTCTTGACTGGGTACCGGCGCATTTCCCGAAAGATGCACATGGTCTGGCAGATTTTGATGGAACACCGACATTCGAATATCCAGATCCGAGAAAGGGTGAGCATCCTGATTGGGGAACGAAGGTTTTCAATTATGAAAAACCGGAAGTTTCTAACTTCCTTCTGGCGAATGCATTGTTCTGGGTTGAACATTATCATGTAGACGGACTTCGTGTAGATGCAGTGGCATCTATGCTGTATCTGGACTACGGAAGAGAAGATGGACAGTGGATTCCGAATAAATTTGGCGGAAATGAGAATCTTGAGGCGATTGCATTCTTTAAACATTTGAATTCTGTAGTTTGCGGAAGAAATAAAGGCGTTATGATGATTGCAGAAGAGTCTACAGCATGGCCGAAGGTGACAGGATCTCCTGAGGATGACGGACTTGGATTTACTTTGAAGTGGAATATGGGGTGGATGCATGACTTTACAGAGTACATGAAACTGGATCCTTATTTTAGAAAAAATGCACATCACATGATGACATTTTCCATGGAGTATGCATATTCAGAGAACTATATTCTTGTACTTTCTCATGATGAGGTTGTTCATTTGAAATGCTCTATGTTGAATAAGATGCCGGGAGAAGGATGGGATAAGTTCCGTAACCTGAAAGTGGCATATGCATTTATGATGGGACATCCTGGAAAGAAACTTCTCTTTATGGGACAGGAGTTCGCACAGCTTCGTGAGTGGAGTGAAGAGAGAGAACTGGATTGGTTCCTTCTTGCAGAAGAACCGCATCAGCAGATTCAGAACTGGTATAAAGATTTGCTTCATCTTTATAAGAAGAATAAGGCATTGTATGAGTTGGATAATGATCCGAAGGGATTTGACTGGATCAATAAGGATGATATCTTCCGGAGTATTTTCAGTTTCACAAGACATTCAAAAGATGGTAAGAAAAATCTGCTCTTTGTATGCAATTTTACACCGGTAGACAGACCGGATTACCGTGTTGGTGTTCCGAGAAGAAAGCAGTTTAAGCTTGTTCTTAACAGTGATGAGACAAAATACGGTGGATCGGGAGAAGAACGCCCATTGGTTTACAAGCCAGAGAAACAGGAATGTGATGGTCAGAAATATTCCTTTGCATATCCTCTTCCGGGATATGGTGTGGCAGTATTTGAGTATTAAGTTGTATAGTATAATGTTTTCCACGAATAGATGGAACAGGAATTAGACATACATTAATTTGCCCCTGCATAGATTGTAAAAAACAAACTATGCAGGGGCTTTTCTATGAGAGAATATATTGAGGAGCGTGCAGTGGAAATTGCAAATTATATTATAGAAAATAATGCGACAGTGAGACAGACAGCGAAACAGTTTCGGATTAGTAAGAGTACGGTGCATATAGATGTAACAAAATAGAACGATATATATGGAGAATAAAATAAATATAAATAATACAAAGAGAGCAATAGAATGATGAAAGGAGCGGAGAACGCGGAAATTAATCCGCTCCTTTTTGTTAAAATTTAAATCCAGCGGGAGTAATTATTAAATTATGATATATGAGTAAGTATGTAATTATATTTTTGAATTAAGTTTATTGCCAGTTCATCAGAATAATTCTTTTCTGAAATGTCTTTCCAATATAATCTATACAAGTTTTTTAGTTTTTCAAATAATGTTTGCGGATTGCATAAATAGTAAGGACCGTTTGGTTGAATGATTGTATCTAGTTGATATGTTAATGCAGTATTGTTCTTGGTTTGACCTTGATGTAATATACCACATCTAATTCCTTTATAAAATAGTATTGCAAGATCTTCTGATATAGTTGGATCTAACAATGGTAAAATTTCTTTATATGCGTTTCCTACTGTACCGCCTTCGTGGGACTCATCATATCCATTTTTCATTTCATAGAATAATTCAATAAGAATGCAATTAATTCCCATAGTGATAAAAGCAGTATTTTCTGGGATGTCGAGTTTTGCCAAGCATGTATGAATATTTTTAAGTGGTAAAAAATAATTTTCATTAATACGTATTTTCATATATTTTTTGACTTTTTGAAAAAGTTTTGTGGCTTTTGAGTGATCAGCTTCGCTTATAGCGATATTTAATTGTTCGCTTATTTGTTTTGCATCTTCAGTTCTAAGTTGTTTACAAAACCATGTTTTATTTGAATCAAACATTTGTATATCCTCCTATTTTTAATTCTTTGTAGTTTGATATAATAAGTTGATTATCAGTTCGTAATTGAAAAACTGGAAGTTACCTCTTTGTATTTTCGTAAGCATACGTGTATACTTTATTCCCAAAATCTTCATGATAATTATTAAGAGCAAGTTTTGAATACATAACTTGCAGATACAAGTTCTATGGTCATATCCATTTTTATTTTGCAATTATCATTTAAGAGATTAATGATTTTCTTTTTTGTTTCTTGCTTCAGCAATATAGTAATATTGAACCAATCGATGATTTTACAACAGCCCATTTTTAGTTGTTGAAAGAATTTTGGATAATATCATCTAATGTGTGAGCAATTCCGGAAAAATCCTGATTTAAATTCAATGCACGCACAGAAATCTGATTTCCGCTCATCTGGTATGTATTATTGGGAATGATATATTCATCAGTCTGGGCATAGAGAATCATTCCAGAAACGGTATGTTTCAACTCTCTTAATTCAAATTCCTTGTTTTTCACATATGTAAAAATCTGATAGAGGTTATTGGAATGCAAGGTGTTTGTTCCATATTGCTGCTGAGTCATATGTGAATAATATTTTGCATCGATAATAAGTATATTGTTTCCCTGAGACAACATAATATCAGTTTGCATTTTAGGAAGCAATTGGTTCTCAGAATCATCAAGTTGCCATGCAATCTGTGATGCATTGGCAGATAGTTCTGGATGTTCTTTACGATAGTATTCAAGCAAAAATTTTTCATATAAACGGCACATACGTTGTTCATCAAAAAAATCCATTATTTTTGTGGTACCGTCGTTCTGTGTCTGGAGAAGTCCGTTATAAATCAGATAACAGATTCCAATTAGCATTTGATAACTTTGATTGGAACGATTATAATGTTGGTTCCAATTTACAAAACGTAAATCAAATTCGTTAACATCAGAAAAAAATAATAATAGATTCCGTAGACTCTTTTTTCGTGTATTTGTGATATTGGCCTTAAGAAGCAATAACATTGTAGATTTAATAATCTGGTTAAATTGTGTATTAGTTGAAAATTCATCGTATGTACAAATCATTTGCTTCTTCAGCAGAGTCTGAGTTTTAATGGATTCAGAAATATTAAGTTTTCCCTGTAGTGTAGAAAGAGATTCTGATTTTGGCAGATAATCTCTTCCTAAGCCTCGTTTTAACTGCACGCTAATGCCCTTATCAAGAATGGCTGCACATAATTCAGCGGTATTATGAAAATTTTCTGTAGCCAGATCTTTGTAATTTTGTGCTTGTAATGCTTGAAAAGCGTAGGACAGCATATAATAAATATTTCGTACAGGAATCATTTAACAGCACTCCTTAGTCGATCAGACCAATCTACGATTTTTGCGGGCTCATCAAACCAATATTCTTTTAAAAGTGGAATCAATTCGTATTCTACAATGGATGACAAAGTCTGTGTGTTGGCGGTCTCTGGTGTTAAACCACAAAAATAACTGTGACCAATACAGAATCCTTCACCTAGTGATATATCTTCTGTTATCTTGGAATTGAGCTGTTTCACACAAGCAATTAATTTGTTAAAGGCATCACTTTTTAGAGAATCTTGGTAAGCTTGAAAACCAGGCGTATTAAATCCCGGTTTCATAGTAAAAAATGAAAAACGTCGTCTTAAAGCATAATCTAACATAGCAAGACTACGATCAGCAGTATTCATCATACCAATGATATATACATTTGCAGGTACAGAGAAATTCTCATCAGAATATAACAATTGCAGTTCAATCCCCCGCTTATCTTTTTCAATCAGCATAAATAGTTCACCGAATATTTTACTTAAATTACCACGATTGATTTCATCAATGATAAAGAAATAATCATTTTCATCATCATCTTCAGCCAGTTTGCAGAATTTGTAAAAAGAGCCCTTTTTAATTGTGAATCCATTTTCGGTTGGTCGGTACCCTTCAATAAAATCCTCGTATGAGTAACTCTGGTGGAATTGGATCATTTGAACACGATCAGGATTTTTTGTACCAATAATGGAATAAGCAAGTCTCTTGGCAGTAAATGTTTTCCCAACTCCAGGTGCACCTTGTAAAATAATATTTTTCTTCATTTTTAAGACATTTACCAGAGTTTCATAATCTTGTTCATTCATGTACACATCTGAGAGAAAATCTGCAGAAGAGTAAGCGGGATAGTCTATTTCTGGTTGTGTATCTACATCATCCAATTCGTTTGGAGCAAAGATGGCGGTAAGTTTTTCAATATAATCTGTGTATGGAGTGATATCAGTTAAACGTTTTGCAACTGCATTACCAGGATGATCCCATTCACCAACTTGAAGCCACTTTACAGTACGGATATTTTTATATTCATGCCGATGATCATCAAAGACATAATTTCCAGTGACAATACCTTTACCAACAAGAGTGTTGCTGCGTTTCGCAAAAATCACATCATTAACTGATACTGTATTCGCAAAATTCCATGCCATCAAAGCCTGATTTTTTTGTGAAGTGCTACTGTCGTACACATCTATTAGTTCTTGACGGAGAGCTTCTTTGGAAGCAAATTGAGAATAATCACCGATATCGTCCATACCTAAAACCATGATTCCTTTTTGTTGGCATTCATTCCAACTTTTATCATCAAAGACGGTATACATCCAGTAGTGAGTTTTATGTTTTTTATCGGAAAGAGTATTTGTGTCAGAATCATCAGTGTCATTAGTATATCCTACATTTTTCCCGTAAATATGAGCAAAAACGACTCCTGGAATATTGCATTTTCTGGCATATAATGAAATTTGTCCCATGCGAATGAAAGGAATATCACTTGGTTTTTGATTTAGGAAATGCAATACTCTCAACTGAATATCTTGACCATAAAATGGAGCGAATAATGCTGGAAAGAGCATTTGGTAATATTTCATGCGCCATACCATATTGATTCCTGGGATATGTTCCAGTTGTTTATAGAGTTGTTCATAATCTTCTTCAGAATCTAAAGGACCAAAAGAAGATATTATTTCAGCACCTTCAACCAGGTCGTTGCGCATTTCATCTGCTTTTTGTATTGCTTCAGCTTCAGTAAGAAGCACAGGCTTTAATGGTGAGCCACATGTCCAACTCTGATTTTTCTTATGATAAAATAATCCAAATTTGTAGGCTGCTCCGCCGGAAATACTTCCAAATACTTCACGAATATCTTTGTCCATTTCAAGCATATAGCAGAGATTGGTTTTATTTCCTTCGTCATTATAAAACAAAGAAGTTAACAAGTTCTTTCCAGAAAGAGATTTTAAGCGTTCTATTCCAAAAAGATTCATAAAATTTTCTCGTAGCTCATCAGCCTTGTGAGCAAATGAAATCCATTCTGGAG
>OGZO01002119.1_pt1 | contig 13936 bp, 10 predicted proteins | sample 1576721 | NCBI WGS metagenome assembly OGZO01 (sample SAMEA3541516, study PRJEB24748) | human gut metagenome | biome: human gut; feature: human-associated habitat; material: faeces | place: China | collected 2012 | reverse complement strand
AACAGGTTATAGATAGGCAGATTGTTGTGTATACAGTAGTAATGATGAAGTACTCAAAGAAATAGTCGGAGATAAATAAGGAGATAAAATATGATAAGTGATAACGCAAGAGCCGGAATGCAGCAGGCACCGGCAAGAAGTTTATTTAATGCTCTTGGTTTTACACCGGAGGAAATGAAAAAGCCTATGGTCGGAATCGTAAGCTCATTCAATGAGATTGTTCCGGGCCATATGAATATAGACAAAATCGTTGAGGCTGTAAAGCTTGGAGTTGCAGAGGCAGGAGGAGTGCCTGTAGTATTTCCTGCAATCGCAGTCTGCGATGGTATTGCAATGGGACATGTGGGTATGAAATATTCCCTTGTCACAAGAGATCTGATTGCAGATTCTACAGAGTGTATGGCAATCGCTCATCAGTTTGATGCACTTGTAATGGTTCCAAACTGTGACAAGAACGTGCCGGGACTTCTGATGGCGGCTGCACGTCTTAATCTGCCTACAGTATTTGTATCAGGCGGACCAATGCTCGCAGGCCACGTAAAGGGCAGAAAGAGAAGTCTTTCATCGATGTTTGAGGCTGTCGGCTCATACGCTGCTGGTACTATGACAGAGGATGATGTATGTGAGTATGAGAACAAGGTATGTCCTACCTGCGGTTCATGCTCGGGAATGTACACAGCCAACTCTATGAACTGTCTTACAGAGGCACTTGGTATGGGACTTCGCGGAAACGGAACAATACCTGCTGTATATTCAGAGCGTATACGTCTTGCAAAGCATGCGGGAATGGCTGTTATGGATATGTACAACAAGGGCATCAAGGCGAGAGATATCATCACAAAGGATGCAATAATGAACGCACTCACAGTTGATATGGCACTCGGCTGCTCTACAAACTCTATGCTTCATCTTCCGGCTATCGCTCATGAGATAGGCTTTGATTTTGATATCAGCTTTGCAAATCCAATCAGTGAGAGGACACCAAATCTCTGCCACCTTGCCCCGGCAGGCCCTACATATATGGAGGACTTAAACGAGGCCGGCGGTGTGTGGGCTGTCATGAAAGAGCTTGCTGATATCGGACTTTTAAATACAGATTGTATGACTGTTACAGGAAAGACTGTTGGAGAGAATATAAAGAATGCAGTCAATAGAGACCCTGAGGTCATCAGACCGGTAGACAATCCATATTCAAAGACCGGAGGACTTGCAGTGCTTAAAGGAAATCTGGCTCCGGACGGCTCTGTAGTAAAGCGTTCAGCAGTTGTCGATGAGATGATGGTTCATGAGGGCCCTGCAAGAGTATTTGACTGCGAGGAGGATGCAATTGCAGCAATAAAGGGCGGCAAGATCGTAGAGGGTGATGTGGTTGTCATCAGATACGAGGGACCAAAGGGCGGCCCTGGAATGAGAGAGATGCTTAACCCTACATCCGCTATTGCCGGAATGGGACTTGGAAGCTCTGTAGCACTCATCACAGATGGACGTTTTTCAGGAGCTTCAAGAGGAGCTTCAATAGGTCATGTTTCACCTGAGGCCGCAGTAGGCGGACCGATTGCCCTGGTTGAAGAGGGCGATATCATAAAGATTGATATTCCAAACATGAAGCTTGAGCTCGATGTGTCAGACGAGGTGCTTGCTGAGCGTAAGGCAAAGTGGCAGCCAAGGGAGCCGAAGGTTACAACAGGCTATTTGAAGAGATACGCAGCGCTTGTTACATCAGGAAACAGAGGAGCCATCCTTGCACTTCCGGGCGAGCAGAACTCGTAGTATATATTTTGATAGAAAATTCAGTACGAATAAGGCTTTTACCTATTATCGTAAAGGATTCGTATAAGAAAAAGAGGAATACAAGATGCAGTTAACAGGATCACAGGTTATTATAGAATGCTTAAAAGAACAGGGTGTTGACACAGTATTCGGTTATCCGGGAGGAGCCATCCTTAATGTCTATGACGAGCTCTACAAGCATCCGGAGATTAAGCATGTGCTGACCTCACATGAGCAGGGAGCAAGCCATGCGGCCGACGGCTATGCGAGAAGCACCGGAAAGGTTGGCGTCTGTCTGGCTACAAGCGGACCGGGTGCGACAAATCTGGTCACAGGAATTTCGACAGCATACATGGATTCGATCCCAATCGTCGCAATTACATGTAATGTCGGAGTCTCGTTACTTGGAAAGGATAGCTTTCAGGAGATAGATATTGCCGGAATTACAACGCCTGTAACCAAATACAGCTTTATTGTAAAGGATGTAGAGAAGCTTGCAGATACAATACGCAGAGCCTTCGATATAGCAAGAAAAGGCAGACCGGGTCCTGTGCTTGTGGATATTCCAAAGAATGTTACGGCAGATCTAGTAGAGTACACCAGGCAGGAAATCAAGCTTCCTGAGCGTGTGACAGAAACAATTACAGACAGTGACATTGATAATGCAATTGAACTCATAAAAGCATCCAAAAAGCCATATATATTTGTAGGAGGCGGAGTGGTTCTCTCCGGAGCAAGCAAAGAGCTTAAGGAATTTGTAGACAAGGTGAATGCACCTGTTTGCGATACGCTCATGGGCAAGGGTGCATATGATGGCACAAGTGATAACTACACAGGCATGCTTGGCATGCATGGCACAAAGACCTCAAACCTTGGAGTTTCAGAGTGCGACCTTTTGATTGCGATTGGTACACGTTTTTCGGACAGAGTGCTTGGCAATCCTAAAAAGTTTGCAGACCAGGCAAAGATATTACAGTTTGATGTAGACGCAGCAGAGATTAATAAAAATATCCGTGTTACATCGAGTGTTATAGGCGATGTGAAGGAAATACTTACACGCATAAACAAAAAGCTCACACAGCTTGACCACAATTCATGGGTTGAGCATGTGCTTGCATATGCAAAGACTTTTCCTCTTACATATCACAAAGAGGGACTTAGCGGACCATTTGTTATTGAAAAAATCTATGAAATGACAAAAGGAAATGCTATAATGGTTACTGAGGTCGGCCAGCATCAGATGTGGGCAGCCCAGTATTACAAATACAGCAAGCCGAGAACTCTTCTTACATCAGGAGGTCTTGGTACTATGGGATACGGTCTAGGTGCTGCAATCGGTGCCCAGACAGCTAATCCTGACAGGACTGTAGTCAATATTGCAGGTGACGGATGCTTCAGAATGAACATGAACGAGCTTGCAACAGCTTCAAGAGAAAAGCTTCCTCTTATCGAGGTTATAATAAACAACCATGTACTTGGAATGGTACGCCAGTGGCAGACTCTTTTTTATGAGAAGCATTACTCGGCAACCGTACTCGATGATGGGGTGGATTATGTAAAGCTTTCAGAAGCAATGGGAGCCACCGCACGACGTGTTAAGACCCAGGAAGAATTTGAAAAAGCATTTGCAGATGCCTTAAAGAGCAAGACACCGTTTGTCATCGATTGTATCATTGATTCAGATGACAAGGTATGGCCTATGGTTGCACCGGGCAAGCCTATCAACGAGTCTTTCGATGAAGAGGACTACAATGCGACACAAGGAGGAAATTAGAGTGAGTAGAGTTTACAATTTTTCAGCAGGACCTGCAGTTTTACCTGAGGAGGTATTGCAGGAAGCAGCAGCAGAGATGATGGATTATAAGGGAAGCGGAATGTCGGTTATGGAGATGAGCCACAGATCTAAATGGTTTGATGACATCATCAAGGATGCCGAGAAAGATCTCCGCGAGTTAATGAATATACCTGACAATTACAAGGTACTTTTCCTTCAGGGTGGTGCTTCACAGTTCTTCGCTGAGGTACCGATGAACCTTATGAAAAATAAAAAAGCAGGATACATTATCACAGGGCAGTGGGCTAAAAAGGCGTTTGCCGAGGCTAAGATTTACGGAGATGCCGTAGAGCTTGCTTCGTCTGCAGATGAGACCTTCTCATACATACCTGACTGCTCAGATTTACCAATCACAGATGATATGGATTATGTATACATCTGCGAGAACAATACTATCTACGGAACAAAGTACAAGAAGCTTCCAAACACAAAGGGAAAGAACCTTGTAGCTGATGTATCTTCATGTTTCTTATCAGAGCCTGTAGATGTATCAAAATATGCTGTTATCTATGGCGGAGTACAGAAGAATGTAGGACCTGCCGGAGTAGTTATAGCAATTATCAGAGAGGACCTTATCACAGATGATTGTCTACCGGGCACACCAACCATGCTCAAGTGGAAGACTCAGGCCGATAATGATTCTCTTTACAATACACCACCATGCTACGGCATCTATATCTGTGGCAAGGTATTCAAATGGCTCAAGAAGATGGGCGGTCTTTCAGTTATGAAGGAGAGAAATGAGGAGAAGGCCAAGATTCTCTATGATTTCCTTGATCAGAGCAAGCTCTTTAAGGGAACAGTAAGAAAAGAGGACAGATCACTCATGAATGTTCCGTTTGTAACAGGAGATGCAGAGCTTGATGCCAAGTTTGTAAAGGAGGCAACTGCAGCCGGATTTGTAAACCTTAAGGGACACCGTACAGTTGGCGGAATGAGAGCATCTATCTACAATGCTATGCCAAAAGAGGGCGTTGAGAAGCTTGTAGAGTTTATGAAGAAGTTTGAGGAGGAGAATGCATAATGTTCAATTACACATGCTTAAACCCAATCGCAGGAGTAGGTCTTGACCTGTTCTCTGACGATTATAAAAAGGTTGATGATATTAAGGATGCAGATGCAGCACTTGTAAGAAGTGCCGCTATGCATGACATGGAGCTTGGTGACAAGGTGCTTGCTGTGGCAAGAGCAGGAGCAGGAGTAAACAATATTCCGCTTGACAAGTGTGCCGAGCAGGGAATCGTTGTATTCAACACACCGGGAGCCAATGCAAACGGTGTTAAGGAGCTTGTGTTTGCCGGAATGCTTTATGCATCAAGAGATATCGTTGGAGGTATCGACTGGTGTCTTGCAAACCAGAACGATGAGAATATTGCAAAGACAGCCGAGAAGCAGAAAAAGAACTTTGCAGGAACAGAGATTTCAGGCAAGAAGCTCGGTGTTATCGGACTTGGAGCCATCGGTGTACTTGTTGCAAATGCTGCCGTACATATGGGCATGGATGTTTACGGATATGATCCATACATCTCAGTAAATGCCGCATGGAATCTTTCAAGAAGCGTTAAGCATATCAGCAATGTTGAGGACATCTACAAGAACTGTGATGTCATCACAATCCATGTACCGCTTCTTGATTCAACAAAGAAGATGATAAACGCTGATGCTATTGCAATGATGAAGCCAACCGCTATCGTATTAAACTTTGCCAGAGATCTTCTCGTTGACGAAGAGGCTATGGTAGATGCACTTGCCAAGGGAAAGGTTAAGAAGTACGTTTCAGATTTCCCTAACAACACAACTGTTGGAGCAAAGGGTTGCATCGTAACACCTCATCTTGGAGCATCTACAGCAGAGTCAGAGGACAATTGTGCAGTTATGGCTGTCAAGGAGCTGAGAGATTACTTAGAGAATGGTAATATTGTTCATTCAGTCAACTTCCCTGACTGCAGCATGGGTGCATGCACAGCTTCAGGCAGAGTCGGAATCCTTCACAAGAATGTTAAGGGTATGATTGGACAGATTACAACAGCTCTTGCAGAGGCTGATATCAATGTATCTGATCTGACAAACAAGGGCAAGGGTGACTATGCATATTCACTTCTTGATCTTGATTCAGCTATTGATGCTTCTACCGTTGAGAAGCTTTCTGCCATTGACGGAGTGCTCAGAGTGAGAGTTATTAAATAGTGAATTAATATTTGATTTAAATACTGATCCCCCATATTTTATATGGGGGATTTAGTGGGTTATAAGGAAATATATAGAAAATATATAAGAGCTATAAGATATATAAGAAATAGAAATATAAGAAATATATAGGAGATTATATGATCAGACAAATTCTTGGTGAAGTATCAGTGCCGGTTGCAAATACCGAGGTACAGCAGGTTATTGAAAACCCGGGCATTGTAAAGACATATCTGGAGAAATATATGCCATCGCTTATCAGCTTTCTCGTGCAGCTTGTTGTTGCGATAGTGATACTGCTTATAGGTATTAAGGTGATTAAATCAGTCGTAAAAATAATTAAAAAAGGATTTGATAAAAGCAGAATGGACGCTGCAGTGGCATCATTTCTAGCAAATGTTATTAAATACTTTTTGTATTTTATCCTTGTCATGGCGCTGCTTTCGGGCTTTGGAGTGGCGACAGGCTCTGTTATAGCAGTTCTTGGCTCTGCCGGACTTACTGTAGGTATGGCATTGCAGGGCAGTCTGTCGAATTTCGCAGGAGGCGTGCTTATTCTTTTGATGAAGCCGTTTAGCGTGGGCGATTACATAGTTGACGGTTCAAGTGGTACAGAGGGCACTGTAAAGGATATAAATCTGTTTTATACAAGGCTTTTGACAATAGATAACAAGATGGTTATGATACCAAACGGAAAGCTTGCTGATTCGTGTATCACAAATGTATCTATGATGGATAAGAGGATGCTTGATTTGAGAGTAACAGTATCCTACAGCACAGATTTAGCATTTGCAAAGAGTGTGCTGCAATCTGTTGTTACATCAGCAGATACGATGCTTCGCGATGAGCCGAGCAATGTGTTTGTGAGTGAGCTGCAGGATTCGGCAATAGAGCTCGGTGCGAGAATCTGGGTGAAGAACGAGGATTACTGGAACACAAAATGGCAGCTTACAGAAGAAATTAAAACAGCATTTGATAAAAATAACATCGAAATTCCGTTTCCGCAGATGGATGTTAATATTCAGAAGAAGAGCATAGACTCTGACTTTTAAAGCCGGGGATTGCAGGATACTACTTTAACAGATTTTTTGTGGTAAATATACTTATAATTTAACTATAATATGTAAAAATGTGGTATACTATCATCAACGCATTTTAGGAGGAATAATTGATGACAATTCACGATTTGGCTGAATACGAGATTTTAGATGAGCACAGAGTGGAGGATGTCCAGTCGGATGGATTCATTCTGAGACACAAAAAAAGTGGTGCAAGGATTGCCATTTTATCAAATAATGATGATAATAAGGTATTTTATATAGGCTTCAGGACTCCGCCGGAGGATGAGACGGGTGTACCGCATATTATTGAGCATACCACACTCTGCGGTTCAAAGAAGTTCCCGGTAAAGGATCCCTTCATTGAGCTGGCAAAGGGCTCGCTCAATACATTTTTAAATGCCATGACATACCCTGACAAGACAGTTTATCCTGTCGCCAGCTGCAATGATCAGGATTTTAAGAATCTCATGGATGTGTATCTGGATGCAGTGTTTAATCCGAATATCACAAAGTACGAGGAGATTTTCAAGCAGGAGGGCTGGCACTACGAGCTTACAGGCAAGGATGATGAGCTTAAGATAAACGGAGTGGTGTACAATGAGATGAAGGGAGCATACTCATCGCCTGACGAGGTGCTTTCAAGCCAGATTTACCGCTCACTGTTTCCGGACAATACCTACAGCAAGGATTCTGGCGGTAATCCGGAGTATATTCCTAAGCTTACGTATGAAGCATATCTGGACTTCTATCACAAGTATTATCATCCATCCAATTCATACATTTATCTGTATGGTGATATGGATGTTGTCGAGAGACTTGAGTGGCTGGATAAGGAATATCTGAGCCTGTATGATTATAAAAAAGTTAATTCAGAAATTAATAAACAGCCTGCATTTGATGAAATAAAGAATGTTGAGGCGCAGTATTCAATTACCATGGATGATTCACAGGAGAATAAGACTTATCTATCTTATAACCGTGTGGTAGGGGATACGCTTGATGAGATGCTCTATCAGGCATTTGATGTGCTTGACTATGCACTTGTCAGCTCACCGGGAGCACCGGTGAAGCAGGCATTGATAGATGCGGGAATCGGTGATGATGTGTATGGCTCATATGATGCGGGCATTCTGCAGCCGGTATTCTCGTTTGTGGCAAAAAATGCCAATGCATCTCAGGCAGATGAGTTTGAAAATATTATAGAAAACACTCTTAAAGAAGTTGTTAAAACAGGAATTAATAAAGAAGCATTGCTTGCGGGAATCAACAGCAGCGAGTTCAAATTCAGGGAGGCTGACTTCGGACAGTTTCCTAAGGGACTTCTTTTTGGATTAAATTGCTTAGACAGCTGGCTGTTTGATGATATGAAGCCCTTTATACATCTGGAGTGTCTTGGTACCTTTGCAAAGCTTCGAAAGGCTGTAGATACGGATTATTTTGAAAAGCTTATACAGGAGTATCTGCTTGACAATACCCATGGTTCATCTGTCACAGTAAAGCCGAAGCGTGGTCTTGGCAATGAGAGGGAGGAGGCTTTGGCAAAGGAGCTTTCCAATTACAAGGCATCTCTTTCAGATGAAGAGATTAAAAAGCTGATTGAGGATACAGAGCATTTAAAGAAATACCAGGAGGAGCCTTCGTCGGATGAGGATCTGCGCAAGCTTCCGATGCTTACAAGAGCGGATATGAAAAAGAATGCTATGCCTTTTTCAAACATTGAGGATGAACTTTTGGATGTAAAGGTTGTGCGTCATGACATAGAGTCAAACGGCATTGATTATATATCATTTTTATTTGATGCAGGTGATTTTGCCCAGAGTGAGCTTGGCTATCTTGGTTTCTTCACAAACGCACTCGGGCTGGTGAACACCGAAAAGTACAGCTATACCGATTTAGCCAATGCCACCAACATATATACCGGCGGAATCAGCACAGGTACTGCAAGTCACCCGGATATTAAGGATAGAAATAATTTCGTGTTTAAGTTTGAGGTGAAGCTTAAGGTGTTGGAGAAAAATCTTGACAAGGCACTTGAACTTATGGAGCAGATGCTTCTTTCATCGGATTTTACAGATACAAAGAGACTGGGTGAGCTTGTAGCGCAGATTAAGGCAAGGCTTCAGGCTAACCTTAGCAGTTCCGGTCATTTGGTTGCAGCTATGCGAAGTATGTCGAGCTTCTCGCGCTACGCACTTTATCAGGACGAGCTAAAGGGAGTTGCTTTTTACCGCTCTATATGCCGTATAGAAAAGGAGCTTTCCGAGTCACCAAAGAGTGTGTCAGATAAGCTTGCTGCAATAGCCAAAAAGCTGTTTGCAAGAAACAGAATGCTTATCAGCTTTACCGGAAATAACGAGGCATACGGCAATGCAAAGCCTTCGTTGGAAAAAGTTATAGCTGGATTTAATAAAATGAGTGCTGTAGGCAATCAGGCAGAGGTTCATTTTAATACAGCAAAGGAAGCATTTATTGATGCATCCCAGATACAGTATGTGGCAAAAACAGGTGATTTCATCTGCGAGGGCTATGAATACACCGGAGCACTGAGACTGCTGCGTATCATCCTAAGCTATGATTATCTCTGGATAAATGTCAGGGTAAAGGGCGGTGCTTACGGCTGTATGAATACATTCCTTAGAAGCGGAGAGAGCTACTTTGTCTCATATAGAGACCCTAACCTTTCAGACACACTTGATGTCTATGACAGGATACCTGAGTATATAAAGAGCTTTTCACCTGACGAGAGGGATATGACCAAGTATATTATCGGTACCTTCAGTGCACTTGATACGCCTATGAATCCGGAAGCAAAGGGTAGCAGATCACTGTCGGCATATCTCGAGGGTATTACTTACGAGCAGATTCAAAAGGAGAGAAATGAGATACTAAATGCACAGCCAGAGGATATCAGAAGGCTTGCAGACCTTGTAGAGGCAGTGCTTAAGAAGGACAGTATATGTGTCATCGGCAATGAAAATATGATTAAAGAGTCGGCAGGGCTCTTTGAGAATGTTGAAAAGCTTATATAAATACAGATTCACATAGGAGGAAAAATGATACAGAATTTCAAATCGGGTTTTGTTACAATAATCGGTAGACCAAACGTGGGCAAGTCAACACTGATGAACAGGCTTATCGGTCAGAAAATTGCCATCACCTCAAACAAGCCTCAGACCACAAGAAACCGCATCCAGACAGTATACACGGATATGGAAAAGGGACAGATAGTGTTCCTTGATACTCCGGGCATACACAAGGCCAAAAACAAGCTGGGTGAATATATGGTCAATGTGGCGGAAAAAACATTAAATGAGGTGGATGTTGTGCTGTGGCTTGTGGAACCGACCAACTTTATCGGGGCGGGAGAGCAGCATATCATAGAGCAGCTTAAAAAGGTTAATACACCTGTTATATTGATTATCAACAAGGTAGATACAGTGGAAAAGGAAAAGGTGCTTGAGTATATAGACACCTACCGCAAGGTATACGACTTTGCAGAGATTATTCCTACGTCAGCCTTAAGAGGGCAGAATACGGATGATGTTATTAATTCTATATTTAAGTATTTGCCTTATGGCCCACAGTTCTATGATGAGGACACCATCACAGATCAGCCGGAGCGTGCAATCTGTGCTGAGATTATCAGGGAAAAAGCGCTCCATGCTTTAAATGACGAGGTGCCGCATGGCATTGCAGTAGGAATTGACCGCATGAAGACAAGAAAGACAAAGAGTGGTTCTATTATAGATATGGATGCCACAATTGTCTGCGAGCGAGACTCCCATAAGGGAATCATTATAGGAAAGCAGGGCAGCATGCTCAAAAAAATCGGCACCAATGCGCGCTATGAGATGGAAAGACTGCTTGACTGTAAGGTGAATCTGAAGCTATGGGTCAAGGTAAAGAAGGATTGGAGAGACAGCGACTTCCTCATCAAGAACTTTGGATACAAAGAGGAAGAATAGTATTTTGAAAGTAAGATTAAGATGTCACAGAGTGTAGTGTTGACAGGTATGGTGCTTTCAGCCATGCCGGTAGGGGATTTTGACAAAAGAATAACGATTCTCACAAAGGAACGAGGGAAAATCACAGCCTTTGCAAGGGGCGCAAGACGTCCAAACAGCCAGCTTATGGCAGGAAGCAATCCATTTTCGTTCGGTGAGTTTGAGCTGTTTGAGGGTAAAAGCGCATATTCTCTTTCAAAGGTCACAATCAGCAACTATTTCAGGGAGCTGACACAGGATTTGGAAGCAGTATACACCGGGTTTTACTTTCTGGAGTTCTGCGGATATTTTTGTCAGGAGAACAATGACGAGAAGGATATGTTAAAGCTCCTTTATCAATCACTCCGGGCTCTTGAATCACCGGCATATAAAAATGAGCTTGTCAGGGCTGTTTTTGAGCTTAAGGCTATTACGATAAATGGCGAGGGCCCATTGCTGTTTTCATGTATACACTGTCATTCAAGGGAAGGACTTAATGTCTTTTCGGCAAGACGCGGAGGGGTGTTTTGCGACAACTGTGGCACGCAGGTGCAGGGCAGGCATATACTAAGCGATACACTCTATACCATGCAGTATATTGTTTCAGCTGATATCACGAAGCTGTACACGTTTGCAGTGTCAGACGATGTGCTTGAGGAGCTGAGAAGCATAATGAAGGAATATCTTTCAATCTATGTGCATCATGATTTTAAATCAGCAGCTTTTCTGTGATAAATTAAAGCATGAAATTAAATCATGAAATAATTAATAGATACTATGCATGTCGTTGCCCTTTAAAATATGATACTTGAAATCATATATACAAAAGGGTATAATATCATAGATTATATTTTAGGAGGCAGCTATGAATAAAAAGCTATCAATGCTGTTGCCTGTTATTGCGACATGCTGTTTGCTTGCCGGGTGCGGTACGGATTATTATACCAAGGACAGCACGGTGTTTGTTGCAAAAAACGGCAGTGTGATATCTACAGATGTCGAGGACTTTGATACAGCTGCATACAAGCAGGATGACTTACAAAGCTATGTGGACAAGTCAATAGACGACTACAATAAGAAGAATGACGGTTCGGTCAAGCTCAAAAAGCTGACTGTCGAGAAAAAGAAGGCATCTCTTACCATGAGCTATGCATCAACCGATGAATACACTGATTTCAATGGGACAAAGCTTTTTTCAGGGACGATTGCGGAGGCTCTGGCAGCCGGATATGATTTCAAGACCGATTTCGCAGCGATAGATGATGGCAAGGCAAAGAAATGTGAATCATCTGAGTTTCTGGATGAAACCGGCTACAAGGTCGTTGTTTACGAAGGCAGCTCAAATTTGCACGTGAAAGGGAAAATATTATATGCATCTGTCGACAAAGTAAAGCTTGTAGATGACAAAACAGTTGCGATTGGTGACAAGTACAGCCTGCTTGCATCACAAACCACAGGGACAGAGAGTGCCACAGAGAGCACAGAAGCAGTAAAAGCCGATGCGACGGAAGGAACGGAAAACGGAGCGGATGATAGTGTCAGTGATGATGATATATTAAACTCGGTCAAGCAAGACAACGAGGTCACATTTGACTTTGACAGTGAGGAGGACAATTCGGCGCCGGTGTCATATATCACATATGTTATATATAAGTAGATTAAGGCGTGAATTGTTATTTAATTATAATTAAGAATACAAGTAACTATTCAGTACAGCTGATTCTAATGCGCCTGCAGCTTACAGCTGTGAAGGTACTGAACAGTTACGAATACAAATAAATCATAAGTAAGATAGAGAGGAAACAAGAATTATGGAAAAGACCATGGACAAAATCGTACAGGTAGCAAAAGCAAGAGGATTTGTATATCCGGGCTCAGAAATTTACGGAGGTCTTGCAAATACATGGGATTATGGAAACCTGGGAGTAGAGCTTAAAAACAACGTAAAAAGAGCATGGTGGAAGAAATTTATCCAGGAGAATCCTTATAATGTAGGTGTGGACTGTGCCATCCTCATGAATCCTCAGACATGGGTTGCATCAGGACATCTCGGCGGCTTCTCAGATCCGCTTATGGATTGTAAGGAGTGCCACGAGCGATTCAGAGCCGACAAAATCATCGAGGATTTTGCGCAGGACAATGGTATTGAGCTTGAGACATCAGTTGATGGCTGGACAAACGAGCAGATGGTAGATTTCATCAAGGAGCACAATGTTCCATGTCCATCATGCGGCAAGCACAATTTCACAGATATCAGACAGTTCAACCTTATGTTCAAGACCTTCCAGGGTGCAGATACCACCACCTTGAAAGTCAGTGTCAAAGTAGGTTGGTGTGCAGAAACTCAGAAGTTGTATTTTCTATATGAAGCATACGATAATTATTGGCGGTTCAGTGAGAACTCCTTGAACACGGATATTTTTGAAGTAGTGGTGGATGGCGATTGTTCAGGGGGGCCGTTCATCGACCGTTTTCATCCCACAGCTCCCAAAGATGTGTGGCAAGCCTGGTTCAAATTTCACGGATGCCATGCCCAGAACTATCACATCTTCACCCCGGCTCACGGCAATGACTGGTGTATGTTATGGGGTCCTCAGGTATGGCTGAAACAAAAGCCATACGCTGATTATGCCTATCAGTACTCTTTCAAGGAGGGAGAAGCGGGTAAGCTGGTATTGGAATTCTATATCACCCCCTTTGACCATGCGGATGCCGACGGTCCCGAACTATCTCGCCCTACTTTATTAAAGGAAGGAAATGAAATCGGACTATGCTGGGCGGTGATTGACTGGGATGCCCACCCTGCCTCTAAAGACGGATTCTGGAATTTATCCGATGAGCATACCATGTATGGCAATGCATCTTATTTACGCAAATTCAAACTAATGCCCATTCAGTAAAAGCAAAGACAGACCATGAAACAACTCATACTCTTCCTTTTATGCCTCAGCACATGGACAGCACAGGCAAAGATCTATAATGTAAAAGATTACGGAGCGAAAGCCGACGGTACTACCATTGATAGCCCCGCCATAAACCGGGCCATTGACCTTGCCGCCGAACCACACGATGAGCAGGCTGGTGCCGTTCATGATCAGGGT
>OGZO01002112.1_pt1 | contig 13961 bp, 19 predicted proteins | sample 1576721 | NCBI WGS metagenome assembly OGZO01 (sample SAMEA3541516, study PRJEB24748) | human gut metagenome | biome: human gut; feature: human-associated habitat; material: faeces | place: China | collected 2012 | reverse complement strand
AAAACCCATCCCGCCAAAGCAGCCGATCTTGCTGCCGATCATCGCCACGACCGGGACGCGACCGCGCAGGGTTTGCAGCATGTCCATACACTCGGCGTGGGCCAGTAGCCCGGCGTTAGCCTCATGCAGGCGCACGCCGCCGGTTTCAAAGGAGATGAGAACGATCGGGCGGCGGGCCGGGTCGGTGGTCTGCGCCGCCAGTTCGTCCGCCAGCATCAGCGCGCCGACCATTTTTGCGCCGCCCACCTCGCCCACCGCACCGCCGATAAAGCGTCCTTCCTGGGAGATGACAATGGCCGGGTGCTGGCCGAGCAGGCCGATGCCGGTAACGATGCCGTCGTCAAACTCCACCGCTTCATTCAGCACGGGCAGGTGCGGGCTGGTTCGTTTGTCCGCCGGGCCGATCAGTTCAGTAAAGGTGCCTTTATCCACCAGCGAGCTGGCGCGAACGCGGGCGCTGGCTTCCAGAAAACGCAGATCATTCATGATGGGTTTCTCCCGGCATAGCCTGCTGTAACGCTTGCTGAATTCTTAACGCGACGACCGCAGGCGTGGCGTTGTTGTCATTGATGCTGACCTGCATGTTGCCCAGGGGGCCGCTGTCCAGAAATCGTTTCAGTACGATTTCCCAGATATGATCGAAACCGGTCACCGGCGTGCAGATGCTGACTTCAATCCCGCCCGCCAGCGCTTTCGGCTCCAGCAGGATCTCCAGATCGCCGGAGCCAACAACGCCGCAGTGCACGGTTTGCTGCAGAGATGCTCTTTCGTGGGTGCCGCTGAAATGATGTGATATTTGATGTAGAGCCATGTCCTTTTCCCCTACCAGTTACGGAATCGAGTGGGCGGGTTATAGAGTCCGCCAGACCAGTCAACCAGATCGCGAATGCTTTTCGCCGCCAGCATCTGACGGTTGGCACGGCGACGGTCAATGCCTAAATCTTCCGGCGTTTTGACAATGCCTGCCTCCCGCAGCTGTGCGGTCTGTTCCGGATCGGCGGCAAGGCCAATTCCGGTGTAGCCCGCCACGGCGCGAATGGCCGCCATGCGCTGTTCCAGCCCTTCGCAGCGGTGCAGATAGGCGATGCCCTCTTCGGTCAGTACGTGGGTGACGTCATCGGCGTAGACCATCACCGGCGGCAGGGCGAGGTTGGCTTTTTCCGCCAGTTCCCAGGCGTCCAGCTTGTCGACGAAAGCGGGCTGGCGCTTCTCGCGGAAGGTTTCCTGCATCTGCACCACCAGACGTTTGCCGCGCGGCATATCGCCAATTAGCTGCTTTTGGGTGGCGTTAAACTCTTCGCCGCATTTCAGCCAGGATTGCGTTGCATGACGGCGGCCTTTGGCATCGCAGCCCATATTCGGCGCGCCGCCAAAGCCCGAAACGCGGCTGGCGGTGGCGGTGCTACTGTTTCCGTACTTATCGATCTGCAAAGTGCCGCCGATAAACATGTCCAGCGCGTAGTGACCCGCAGCCTGGGCGAAGGCGCGGTTGGAGCGTAGCGTGCCGTCCTGGCCGATATAAAAGATATACCGGCAACCTCTTTGATCTCTCTCGTATTCTCGGCGATCCGATCGGTATTCTTTTCCACTTTATCTGATAGTTCGATGATGAGGACGAACACGAGCATCATCATGAGCATATGGGTACAGACTTTGCCTTTCAGCCCAAGCTCCTCGCCGTAGGTGGGTAGCAGTAGCTCAATGGCGGCAGTGAAGAAGCCAATACCGTGGTTAATGCGCTCAACGCCGTATTCGGCATAGATACCTTTCAGCGCCATCATTGCCATCAGCACATGGGTGTCAGTAATAAGTCCCGGATCGCGGGTAAACAGCGGCTCGACATAGAACGGACGCGGCGCTTCAATCACCGCATTTACCCAGTCGCCGGGGATATCCACGCGCGGCACTTTATCGACAATCTTGTTGACCTGCGCGATCACAATTCCCTGGCGGAAGTGGGTGGCTTCGGTAATAACAGGAGTATCTTCGGTGTTAAAGCCGGTGTAGAGATTGCCGTCTTTATCCGCTTCAAAGGCGGTGATTAGCGACACGCGCGGCGTGAGGTCGACAAAGTAGCGGCTGAACAGCTCCAGATAGGTGTGGATGGCCCCGAGCTTGATCTTACCGTCCTGGATCAGCTTCGCCAGACGTCCATCCTGCGGACCGGCATAGGCGAAATCGAGCTTTTCAGCGATGCCCTTTTCAAACAAATCCAGATGGCTGGACAACGGTACGGATGACTGCACCATATGCAGGCCGGAGATCTTTTGCGGATCAAGCTGGCACAGGCATTCGGAGAGAAAATCCGCCTGTTTCTGGTTATTACCCTCGATATTGACGCGATCGAAGCTTCGAATAACGGCTTCCAGCGCGGCGACAGTATCTTTGGCGTCGATAATTTTGCCGTCACGAAAATACGGGGCCAGCTGATTCAGGCGCTGCGCCGTATCGTCCTTGAGTTGATGCCAGTTGTGCTCTTTTAGCATGGGTTGACTCCATTAATTCAGCAGGAATAGCGTGGAGATAAAGATCCCGGTGGCGATAGCCGAGACGATCAGACCGCTCACGCCCGCACCCATCGCTAGCGGCAGGATGATGGCGTAGGGGTTCTCATGGTTAACCTCTTTCTGCGCGATTTTTGCCGTCGTCGGCAGGCAGGAGACGCCCGCAATACCGATAGCCGGGTTATAACGCCCCTTCGAGATAAACCAGATAAACCAGCCGCCCAGCAGAGCGCCGACGGCGGAAATGGCCAGCGCGCCGATACCAAGGATCAGGATGATGGCAACTTTCGGGTCGAGAATAGTTTGCGCTTCACACAGCGTGCCCAGCAGCAGGCCGAGAAACAGCGTTGCGGTATAGGTCAGCGTGGATTCCAGTAATTTCTGAAACGGTTCGATCTCCGCCTCTTTAATAGCGATGCCGAGGAAGAACGAGAGGATCAGTGGCGCGGCGACCGGCAGCAGCAGGCACAACAGCAGGCAGGCGCAGACGGTAAAGATGAATTTCGCTTTCTTCGATACGGTGGGGTAGTCAATTTCAACTTCCATGCCACGGTATTTTTTCGGCACCAGCAGACGCACCAGGTACGGATAACCGGCATATGTCAGGCTCAGGTAGAGATAAGCGATAATGGCGATGGGGACGAACAGGTTCGGTGCCAGGATAAGGGAGGCAAAGAGCACCATCGGCCCATCTGCGCCGCCGATAGTGGCAATCGACGCGGCTTCGTTGGCGGGCAGGCCGAATACTTCAATACCCAGCAGCAGCGCGGCGAAGGTTCCCGCCTCGGCGAACAGAGCGACAACAATGCTGGCCCAGGGGCGGAGCAAAATAAAGCTGATGTCGCTCATTGCGCCAATGCCGAAGAAAACGATACAGGCGATGAGGCCATTGCTAAAGGTGAAATTATAGACCGGCTGCAGGAAGTTTACCTGCATTAGGTTTACCAGCTCGTTAGGTTCGCTGACCATCGGGTCGAGAATTAAGGTCCCGGTTTGTCCGCCTGCCAGAAACAGTACCCCGGCGTTAACTGCAATCATACCAAGGCCCATCGGCACCATAATTAACGGTTCAAGCTTCCGGCGGAATCCCATCCAGGCCAATATAAAGCCGAGAACAATTAACAGAAAACGTGCAATGGCTATTTTCGGGTCTTCAATAAAAAAAGTGCCAATGCCCGAAAAGAGCTTAACAAAGATATCCATAACTATATTCCTGATGGCAAAAGTAAAGTTCGCAAATTAATCGTCGGTGATATTTAACTTATTCATCATCTTGTTGACGCCAACGATGATGCCGACAACCGCAAATGAAATTACAATCGTTAAGCCATACGTTAATAAAGTATAAAAATAGATGTTCATATTCTTCCTTATGTCATATCTCCTTGCGGCTGGCGGCAAAGAAAATACATCGCCAGACACAGCGCTAATAAATCGGCCGAACCGCCAGGGCTGACCCACTTATCCATGCACCATGAATTAAAATCAGCCAGTTGCTGCTCGATCGCAGGGTTAAACATTCCGCCCTGCGTCACAAGACGCCGGGCATACTGCTTCATTTCCGCCAGCGCCTGCTGGCCGCCGCGAAACAGCACGGTAGTGTCATCGCAATGGGCCATTAAGGTGAGCAACGTATGAATAAGCGCTTCCCGCCAGGCCAGCCCGTTGTCCAACGCCTGATGCAGCGCGGGTAAGCCAATCTGGCAAACTAGTGGGAAACCTTGCTCTGCCTCTCCGCGCACGCCGGTAATGCCGAATCCGACATACAATTTCTCACCGTGGGTTTGCGCCGGGCGTTCGGCCAGGGCGGCAAAATCCCTACGGCAGAGATCGCGGCAGAGTTCAGCGACGCACTGGCTTAAGGCGTTATATGAGAGGGTTTCTCCGCGCCCGGAAAGCCATCCTGCCGCTGTCGCCAGAACCGTGCCGGAAAAAAGAATGCCGCGCTGGGTATTAACCTGCTGTGTTGCCCGCAGCAGCGTATTTTCATAATGAATGCCAATGGCACGTATTTTTGTAAAGAGTTCCCACGGCGATCCTTGATGATTTTCCCCTGCATGGGCGCAGGCGCTAAAACAGGGGGCAATAGCCGATGAACTGGTAATAAATAACCAGATATCCATATCTTTATGCGCCCCTTGTGAATGAGGTGTAACAAGGCCAGGTTTAGGCCAGGCGGATACCTCCATTAACAGCGCTTTTAATAAGCACTCGCCGATCCACATAGCACGGGCAGTTGGTTGGCTCATGAGTATTCTCTTTTACCAGACTCAGGGTTGAAAAATAAAACAGAGGAAAACTAACACCGTTGAAAGAGGGGGGCAATTACGCCAGAGGTAATGTAGTTACGCTCAACGTAATAAGGCGGGGATTATGTGAAAATATGAATGAAGACGATCACAAAATGGTTTAGCGGAGGAAAAGAAATGCGGCAAAAATGCCGCATAGCTCACTACCCCAACAGCTCCTCTTTCACCTGCATCGCTAAATCGAAAGAATGCAGACGCGCCTGGTGGTCGAAGATCTGGCCATTGACCATGATTTCGTCCGCCTCGGTTTCACGCAGAATCGACTCTAGCCCATGGCGGACTTTAGTTTTATCGCCGACCAGCGACATGCTCAGTGCCTGCTGCACACCATACTGCTCGGACGCTGACCACAGCTGATGCATATTTTCCACCGGCGGCGGCAACTGACCGGTCTCGCCGCGACGCAGCTTCACAAACGCCTGTTGCATGGAGGTGAAGAGAAACTCCGCATCGCGGTTGCTGTCGGCGGCGATGATATTGATACACACCATCGCGTACGGTTTTTCCAGCCGCGCCGAAGGTTTGAAATTGCTGCGATACAGATGCAGGGCCTGGAACAACATATCCGGCGCGAAGTGCGAGGCGAAGGCAAACGGCAGGCCGAGCTGCGCCGCCAGTTGCGCGCTATAGAGGCTTGAGCCCAGCAGCCATACTGGAATGCGCTCCCCGTAGCCGGGAACCGGGCGCACGTGCGGGTTCGGATCGCGGGCGTCAAACCAGTCCACCAGTTCCGCTACATCGCGCGGGAAATTATCGACATCGCCGCTCATATGGCGACGCAGGGCGCGCATGGTCGGCTGATCGCTGCCCGGCGCGCGGCCAAGGCCGAGGTCGATCCGCCCGGGGTAAAGGGTGTTCAGGGTGCCGAACTGCTCAGCTATCACCAGTGGAGAGTGGTTAGGCAGCATCACGCCGCCGGACCCGAGATGCAGGGTGGTGGTGTTGGCGGCGAGATAGCCAATCAGCACCGAGGTCGCTGCGCTGGCAATGCCGACCATATTATGGTGCTCCGCCAGCCAGTAGCGATGATAGCCGCGCGATTCGGCCAGCCGGGCGAGATCCAGAGAGTGGGTAAAGGCTTCTTTGGCAGAAGATCCTTGCGGGATCGGCGCCAGATCGAGCACCGAGAATGGAACAGATTTGTCAGTCATAAAGGCTCACTTTGCTACAGCATCGTCATCAGATTGAAGGTCTTCTTCCAGCCTGGCGCATCCTGGACGCGCCAGCCAGAAAAGCTGCATCTTTAATAATGCATTAAAATCTGAACACTGTTGTTAACAAAGTGAGCGGTTTATCAGGCCTGAAGCACCAGTCCTGGCAATCGTTTCCAGTAGCCGTTGCAATCGCTATTGCTGGTGAGATCCAGCGGCGCAGCGCCGTTTTCGTTGGCGCGGAAGGCCTCGAGCATGGCGAAGGTCTCGTTGCCCATCGGCGACAGGCGCACCATATCCACCAGGCCGTGCATGGAGGTCAGCTCATTGCCCAGGTTATAGACGTAGCCGCTCATGGTCTGAATACCGTTGAGCACGAACACCTGCTGGTTCTCCTGCGACAGCATGCTGCGCCCGGTAGGGTACTTGATGCAGCAGGTTTCGCACTCGTCCTTTGGCCGGTCTTCCGAGCGGGCGGTAAAGCAGCGCGCGGAATAAGCCAGCGGCAGATGGCCGTAGCTCAGCACTTCGACTTCAAACTGGTTGCGGATACCCAGCTCTTCGCACTGGGTCAGTAAATTAGCCAGCCAGTCGCGGGAGAGTTCCACCGGCATGCACCAGCGCACCATGCCCTGTTTCCGCAGCAGGCGCAGGGTAACGGCGTTGTAGCAGTTCAGCGCATGCCCGGCGACGAACGGTAGCTTGCGTTCGGCGCAGAGATTTACCACGCCCAAATCGCTGGCCTCAATCAGAAATTCGCCGTTATCGACATAGCGCTTCAGCTCGCCCAGTTCAGAAGAGGCCTGCACCAGCGCGAGGGTGGAGAGCACAACCTGCTTGCCGCTAGCGGCCAGCGTTTTCGCCATTTCGATCCAGTCGCCAACTTTGGTGGCGCGGCGTTTGCTGCATACCGCTTCGCCGAGATAAATGGTGTCGGCGCTGCAGTTTGCCGCCTGCTGGTAAAAATCTTCCAGCGTCTCTTTTGGCCAGTAGTACAGCACCGGCCCTAATGAATATTTCATGTTTCTCACTGCCATTTACGGTGATAAGCGCCAAGGGTAGTTTGTGTCCCCTCGGACATGGCGCCCAGGGTCTCCATCCAGGCGGACTGCGGTACGAAATTCTGCGGATCGGCTTTGCAGCGATCGATCGCCTGGCGCCAGACTTTCGCCACCTGGGTCACGTAAGCCGGGCTGCGCTGACGGCCTTCGATTTTCACCGAGGCGATATTGGCGGCCATCAATTCCGGCAACAGTTCCAGGGTGTTGAGGCTGGTGGGCTCCTCCAGCGCGTGATAGCGCTCGCCATCAACAAGGTAGCGGCCTTTGCACAGCGTCGGATAACCGGCATTCTCGCCATCCTGATAACGGTCAATCAGCACTTCATTAAGACGCGATTCCAGCCCCTGCGGCGTTTGCTGCCAGCGTACGAAGCGGGCAGGCGAACAGGCGCCGACGGTGTTGGGCGATTCGCCGGTCAGGTAGGAAGAGAGATAGCAGCGGCCTTCCGCCATGATGCACAGGCTGCCGAAGGCGAAGACTTCCAGCGGCACCGGCGTGGCGCGGGCCAACTGTTTCACCTGATGAATAGACAACACGCGCGGCAGTACGACGCGCGCGACGTCGAAGTTGCGATGATAGAAGCGAATGGCCTCTTCATTGGTGGCGGAAGCCTGCACCGAAACGTGACGCTCAATGTGTGGGTAACGCTCCGCAGCGTACTCCAGCATGGCGATATCGGCCAGAATGAGCGCATCGGCGCCCAGTTGAGCGGCCATATCCACTGCTCGCTGCCAGCGGGCGTAGCCGTCGGGATGAGCGAAGGTATTGATGGCGATATGCAGCTTACGACGGTGCTGATGCACAAAGCTGACGGCTTCCTGCAGTTTCTTTTCGGTGAAATTAAGGCCGGCAAAGTGGCGGGCGTTGGTGTCATCTTTCAGCCCGATATAGACGGCATCGGCGCCGTTTTCGATGGCCGCCTTAAGCGCCGGAAGGTTACCGGCTGGGCAGAGCAGCTCCATAATTTTTCCTGAAAAATGCGGCCCGTCAGGGACGCTGAATGGTTAACGAGCAGGGATTTTAGTTAACCTTCTGGTGACAATTTTTGATTTGAGGCAGTTAAAAGTGTATTGGCGGCGCCAATAACTGGCGGCCGTCATCGCGTTTTTGTTGATTTACGCCGCTATGTTGTTTATGTGATATGGCACAATAGCGGAACTATTGCATTCATGGAGTAAAGCTTGTGTTGGATAAACTGCGTTCCCGGCTGGTCCACTTTGGCCCGTCTTTAATGAGCGTGCCGGTTAAGCTGGCGCCTTTTGCCCTCAAGCGCCAGGTGCTGGAGCAAGTGCTGAGCTGGCAGTTTCGCCAGGCGCTGGCGGAGGGGGAGCTGGAGTTTCTTGAGGGGCGTTGGTTAAGTATTCATGTGCGTGACATCGGTCTGCTGTGGTATACCTCGGTAGTCGATGGTCGACTGGTGGTCAGCCAGCAGGCCGACGCCGACGTCAGCTTCAGCGCCGACGCCAGCGATCTGTTAATGATCCTACTTATTAAAACCATCTCGGGTCTCCCGCTACTCCGGTTCCTGCTAATCCAGCGATCTGTTAATGATCGCCGCGCGCAAGCAGGATCCGGATACGCTATTCTTCCAGCGTCGTCTGGTCATTGAAGGCGATACGGAGCTGGGGCTGTATGTAAAAAATTTGATGGACGCCATTGAGCTCGAGCAGATGCCAAAAGCGCTGCGCGTGATGTTGCTGCAACTGGCGGATTTTGTCGAAGCTGGACTGAAGAGCCCGCAGAAACCTGAACAGACATCGGTAGGTGAGGCATGCTGATTCGAGTGGAAATTGGGATTGATGCACCGGGAATCGACGCGCTGCTGCGTCGTACCTTCGGCCGCGATGCCGAAGCGCAGCTGGTGCACGATCTGCGTGAAGATGGACTGATCACGCTGGGGGTAGTGGCGACGGATGATGAAGGCCAGGTGATCGGCTACGTTGCCTTCAGCCCGGTGGCGGTGGAAGGTGAAGAGCTGCAGTGGGTCGGCCTGGCGCCGCTGGCGGTAGATGAACGCTACCGCGGACAGGGCATTGGTCGGCAGCTGGTTTATGAAGGGCTGGACTCGCTGAATGAGTTTGGCTACGCCGCGGTGGTGACGCTGGGCGACCCGGATTTATACCGTCGCTTCGGCTTTGAACCGGCCGCGCGCTTCGATCTCCGCTGCCGCTGGCCGGACAGCGCCGAGGCGTTCCAGGTTCACCGTCTGGCGGATGACGCCCTCGACGGCGTCCATGGCCAGGTAGAATACAGCGAGCACTTTAATCGTCTTTAAGCCTTGCCAGCAGGGTTTCGAAGGCATCCTCTCCGGCAACGAGGCGCTCTTTTTCGCGCTTCGTTAGCTGCTTGACGCGATATTCCAGTCGCAATGCAAGTGAGTGTTCACCAACTTCGTGGCTAAAGGCCAGCTGCAGGTCGCCTTTGCCGCGCAACGCCTTTGCGCCTTTTCCCGCCTGATGCTGGCGAAAGCGGCGTGGCACGTCGGTGGTGATGCCGGTATAAAGGCGATTATCCGCGGTTCGAATGAGATACAGAAACCAGCACACGGTCACAAAGTCACTATGGTAAGGTGTGTGCACCATAGCATAATGGAGAAGAAAGATGGATACGCTTGCCGCCATTGGTCGCTGGCTGAGTAAACAGCACGTCGTCACCTGGTGCGTCTCCCGTGAAGACGAGCTGTGGTGCGCGAATGCCTTTTACGTCTATGACCCGGATACCGTGGCCTTTTATCTGCTCAGCGAGGAGCACACCCGCCATGGCCAGATGACCGGACAGAGGGCGAAGGTGGCCGGCACGGTTAACGGCCAGCCAAAAACGGTGGCCCTGATCCGCGGCGTGCAGTTCAAAGGCGAGATCCGTCGTCTGAGCGGTGACGAAGAGGCGCGAATGCGCCAGCGCTACGTCAAGCGCTTCCCGGTGGCCCGCATGCTGTCGGCGCCGGTATGGGAGATTCGTCCGGACGAAATCAAATTTACCGACAACACGCTGGGTTTCGGGAAAAAATTACACTGGCGGCGTGATGCCGGCGCCGAGCAGGCGTAGCGCTTCGCGATTGAAGGCCGGCAGATCGTCCGGCGTTCTGCTGGTGACCAGCTGTTCGTTATCGACCACCACCTCCTGGTCGTAAAACTCGCCTCCGGCGTTTTTCACATCCACCACAATCGGTTTCACCGCCGTGAGCTTACGTCCGCGGATCACATCGGCGCTGATCAGCAGCTGCGGGCCGTGGCAGATGGCAAACACCGGCTTACCGCCGTTGACAAAATCGCGGGTAAAGGTGACGAAGCGTTCATCACCACGCAGCTGGTCGGGAGAGTAGCCCCCGGGCAGCAATAAGGCATCAAATTCACCCGGTGTGACGTCATCGATGGCTCTGTCGATGGCGACCTCGGCTTCTCCCTGCTTACCCTTCACCGTTTTGCCAGCCTGCTTTTCGATCGTGATGACCTGATGCCCGGCGAGCTTAAAGGCTTCGGCGGGAGAGGTAAATTCAGAATCTTCAAAGTCGTCGGTAATGAGGACGGCTATCTTTTTACTCATGCTTCCTCCACTGTCTGGATGGTCAATGAGGTAATTCCATGATGATGGTGGATACTTACCTTGTAAGGTATTAAGCCTGGAACATGAGCCCGAAAGTGCAAGGCGGAGAATTCTGTAAAGGAGAACCAATGAGTCAGGTATTATTAACCGGCGCGACCGGGTTAGTTGGCGGTCACTTACTCCGGCTGCTGCAGAATGAGCCCCGTATAAGCACCATCGCCGCGCCGACGCGTCGCCCGCTGGCGCCAGCGGAAGGTGTCTTTAATCCTCACGATCCCCAGCTGACCGATGCCCTGGCGCAGGTGGTTGACCCGGTGGATATCGTCTTCTGTTGCCTGGGAACGACGCGCCGGGAGGCCGGGAGCAAAGAGGCCTTCGTCCATGCTGACTACACGCTGGTGGTTGATACCGCGCTGACCGGCAAACGACTGGGTGCGCAACATATGCTGGTGGTTAGCGCGATGGGCGCCAACGCCCACTCGCCGTTTTTCTACAATCGGGTGAAGGGAGAAATGGAGGCGGCGCTGATTGAGCAAGACTGGCCGCGGCTGACCATCGCCAGGCCGTCGATGCTGTCAGGCGAGCGGGAAAAAAAGCGGGCCAATGAGACCTTCCTCGCACCATTGTTCCGGCTCTTGCCGGGGAACTGGAAATCCATTGCGGCCCGCGATGTGGCGATCGCCCTGCTGGCGGAGGCGCTGTCGCCCACCCACGAAGGGGTGCGAATTCTGTCATCATCGGAACTACGGGAGCGCGCCGCGCGGCAGGCTGAATAGCGGTTTGCAAACGCAGGCTTCCGGCGTAGTATTCACGGCTTCAATTCATATCCACATTTCTTGCTGGGGAATGCTATGGCTGGTCAGTCTTCATCTCAGGCGGCGTCACCATTTCAATGGTGGAAACCCGCGCTTTTCTTTCTCGTCGTGATTGTTGGTCTGTGGTACGTCAAATGGCAGCCGTACTACGGGAAAGCCTTCACCGCTGCGGAAACCCACAGTATCGGTAAATCCATTCTCGCCCAGGCCGACGCTAACCCGCTGATGGCGGCGTGGGACTATGCGATGGTTTACTTCCTTGCCGTCTGGAAAGCGGCGGTGCTCGGCGTGCTGCTCGGGTCGTTGATTCAGGTACTCATTCCGCGCGACTGGCTGCTACGCACCCTGGGACAATCGCGGTTTCAGGGCACGCTGCTGGGAGCGATTTTCTCGCTGCCCGGCATGATGTGCACCTGCTGCGCCGCGCCGGTCGCGGCCGGGATGCGCAAACAGCAGGTGTCGATGGGCGGGGCGCTGGCGTTCTGGATGGGGAACCCGCTGCTCAACCCGGCGACGCTGGTGTTTATGGGCTTTGTTCTGGGCTGGCAGTTTGCGCTGGTTCGCCTGGTGGCGGGCCTGGCGACAGTATTAACTGTGGCGACGCTGGTGCAGAAATGGGTGAAAGAGGCGGCGACGCAGCCGGTAGCGGTGCCAGATGTACAGGCGGAGGCGACTCAGGGCGGCTTCTTTAGTCGCTGGCTGCGGGCGCTGTGGACGCTGTTCTGGAACACGATCCCGGTTTATATCCTCGCGGTGCTGGTGCTGGGAGCGGCGCGCGTCTGGCTGTTCCCGCACGCCGATGGCGTGGTGGATAATACGTTGTTCTGGGTTATCGCGATGGCGATCGCCGGCTGCCTGTTTGTGATCCCTACCGCGGCGGAAATTCCGATTGTGCAGACAATGATGCTGGCGGGTATGGGGACGGCGCCCGCGCTGGCGCTGCTCATCACACTGCCGGCAGTGAGCGTGCCGTCGCTGATTATGCTGCGTAAAGCCTTCCCGGCCAAAGCGCTGTGGCTGACGGGCGGACTGGTGGCGCTGTGCGGGGCGATTGTCGGTGCGCTGGCGCTGGTGTAGTTTGCCGTAAACGTACGCATAGCCGGATTGGATGCCGGGTGGCGGCTACGCCTTACCCGGCACACAACGTACAGGGGGCGGTAGCCCGGCTAAGCGCAGCGCCAGCCGGGAAACTGCAGCTTTATTTAATGTAGGTAAAGGCGGTGGTCACCCGGGATACGCCGCTTACCCGGCTGGCAATATCCGCCGCCGCCCGGCCTTCGCGGTCGGTCACCAGCCCCATCAGGAAGACTTCGCTGTTTTCCGTGGTTACTTTCACGTTCGAGGATTTGACCTGATCGGTGCTCAGGAGCTGCGAACGCACCTTGGTGGTAATCCAGGTATCAGACGAGGCGGTGCCTAAACCAATCGGCTGGCCCTGGCGCACTTCATTAAACACTTCCGTGGTCCCTTCCACGCCCATGGCGATTTGCTTGGCGCGCGCGGAGAGGTCCGGCGTCGGCGACTGGCCGGTCAGCAGGACTTTGCCCTGATAAGCGGTGACGTTGATACGGGCCTGTTTCTTAATCTGTTCATCTTTCGACAAGGCGCTATTGACGCGCAGTTCCAGGGTACTGTCATCGACCTGGGTTCCCACCGTACGCGGGTCCGTTGCGGCTTTGGTGCCGACTGCTGCCGTTCCGACTACCGCGGCGGCAACGCAGCCCTGCAGCAGTAGTGCAGAAAGCAGGATGGCGAGGGGCGAGAGAGCCTTCATGTGTTCTCCTTAATCGTCCTGGTGTGGAAAAAGAGTGTTATCTATCAAATCGCACAGACAGTTGACGGTCAGCATGTGCATCTCCTGGATACGCGCGCTGCGATGGGAGGGGATGCGGATTTCGACATCCTGTTGACCTAACAGGCCCGCCAGCTCACCGCCGTCATAGCCGGTTAACGCGACGATGGTCATGTCGCGGGTCACGGCGGCTTCCACCGCCTTGACGATGTCCCGACTGTTTCCGCGCGTAGAGATCGCCAGCAGCACATCGCCGGCGTGTCCCAGGGCGCGCACCTGCTTGGCGTAGATCTCGTCATGCAAGCGATCGTTAGCGATGGCGGTTAAGACCACATTATCGGTATTTAGTGCAATGGCAGGTAAACCAGGGCGTTCCGTTTCAAAGCGATTAATCATGCTGGCAGCAAAATGCTGTGCGTTGGCGGCGGAGGTGCCATTACCACAACAGAGGATTTTGTTGCCGTTAAGCAGGGACTGGACGAGCGTCATCGCCGCCCGGGAGATGGCGTCCGGGAGTGCTTCCGCTGCGGCAATTTGGGTTTGAATGCTTTCGGTAAAGCAGGCTTTGATTCTGTCGAGCACGGGATCCCTTACTTCTGGTATTACGCTATTCGCCAAAGGCGTTTTTTAGCCATTGGATGTCGTTTCCGGTGAAGGCTACCACATCGAAACGGCAATCCACAGTCTCAAAGCTCCCATTCTGTCGGCAGAGCCACAAACGGGCGGCTTTATGAAGGTAGTTGCCTTTTTTGAGTAAGAAGCCCCCAAATCATTACCTGAATATGC
>OGZO01002111.1_pt1 | contig 13963 bp, 12 predicted proteins | sample 1576721 | NCBI WGS metagenome assembly OGZO01 (sample SAMEA3541516, study PRJEB24748) | human gut metagenome | biome: human gut; feature: human-associated habitat; material: faeces | place: China | collected 2012 | reverse complement strand
CGGCCAGCTCGGTAAGGAAAGAATCGAAAAGCTCGACCGCCTCGGCGCTCGGCACGGCGCGGTCGTAAATATCACCCGCGATCACGACCGCGTCGGGGTGCTCCTCGTCCGTCCGGCGGAGGATCTCTTTGAGAATGTATTTCTGGTCATCGATCAGGGAAAACTCATAGATACGTCTCCCGAGATGGAGATCGGACAAATGAAAGAATTTCAATTTCGGCCTCCTGCTCTATATTCTGACTTTATCTTACCCCTGCGGTTCCCTCTTTTCAACCTTTTTCCCGTTTTTCGGCGTGAATGCGGAAAAGGACAAAAAGACTCCGGTTGATTTTCAGCCGGAGTCTTTTGCTATATCGTATGAATCAAATCTCGTGCCACGTGGCATCGATGATCTGCTGGTGTCCGGAAGAGCGAAACACCTTGGAGATGCAGACGATAGCGTAGATGCTCTCAACGCCCGTCATAAGCAGCGAAATGCCGGTGAAGATCATCAGCGCCTTTGCGCCCTTAAAGGGATCAAAAATCATCAGCACGCCGAGAACCGCGCCCGCAATGCCGAGCAGCAGCGCGCCCCACCAGCCGGAGAAGCCGAAATGACGGGCTTCCGTCGAGATCTGGATAGAGAACACGCTCGCAAGAATGATATAAAAGCCGAGAATGACCGGCAAAATGACAAGCGCTCCGTTCGGGTGCAGAAGCAGCAGCACGCCGGCAAGAACGCTCATAATGCCGAGAAACAGGTCGTACCGGAACAGTACGCCGATGAGACCGAGATCAAAATACCGGATGATCTCATAGATACCGGCGGCGATGCAGACCGCGCCCATCAGATAGCAGATCGCGACCGCCGAAATGCCCGGCCAGAATACCATGACGAGACCGAGTACCATGGTAACAACGGCGAGTATGATCGCCCATGTTTTATAGGTTTTCAGAGATTTCTTTTCCATGACCATTCACCTTTCTTGGAAATCATAAATATACGTACACGGATGCGGCAGTTTACCGCATCCGTATACAGGGTTTCCGATTTACTTTGCGTCATGCTCCGCGCGGTTTTCCGCCCAGAGCTTATCCGCTGTGGGCTTCCACTCGGCGGCATACCTGTCGCACTTGGCGCAGAGGTGATCGACAGTCTCCGGGGACTGCAAATCCGTAGAATGCGCGCCGGAGGACTTTACCATAGCGCGCAGCTTCTCCGGGTTTTCGAGCATCGGGCAGGGCCGGAGCATGTTGTCGTTGAACGGCTGTCCGTCGTGGTAGGCCATGAAGAGCGGGGATTTCATCGTCTCGAGCAGCGTCTTCTCGCGGATGTTCGAGTCGGAATAGTGGATGAACACGCAGGGGTCCACGTCGCCGTTGGCGTTGATGTGCAGATATGTACGTCCGCCCGCGATGCAGCCGCCGACGAACTCTGCGTCGTTCTGGAAGTCCATCGCGAAGAGCGGCTTCTCGGCGCGGTAGCGGCGGATGCGGCGGTACACCTCGGTGCGCTGCTCCGGCGTCGGGAGAAGCTCAGGCGAAGCGTCGTTTCCAACGGGCATGTAGTGGAAGTACCAAATGAAGTACGCGCCCATCCGAATGAGGCTGTCATAGTACTCCTCCGAGGTGATGGACTCAAAGTTCGCTCTCGTATAGCACGAAGAAATGCCGTAGAGCAGCTTGCGCTCGCGGAGAAGGTTCATCGCGTGCGTCGCCTTGCCGTAAACGCCGTCACCGCGGCGGGAATCGGTCGCTTCCTCAAAGCCCTCGAGAGAGATGGCCGGGACAAAGTTCTTCACGCGCAGCATGTCGTCGGCGAACTTTTCGTCGATGAGCGTGCCGTTCGTAAAGGCGAGGAAGATGCAGTCGTCGTGCTTTTCGCAGAGCTTGATGAGATCCGCCTTGCGGACGAGAGGTTCGCCGCCGGTGTAAATGTACATGTAAACGCCCATGTCCTTGCCCTGACGGATGATGTCGTCGATCTCGTCAAAGGAGAGGTTGAGCTTGTTGCCGTATTCCGCAGCCCAGCAGCCGGTACAGTGGAGATTGCAGGCGCTGGTGGGATCAAGAAGGATCGCCCAGGGGATGTTGCAGTTATGCTCCTCGCGGAGCTTTTCCTGCTTTTCGCAGCCGACCATGTTGGCGTTGATGAAGAAATTCACCACGATCGTCGTGAGAACATCGTGATCGACCTCATTCATCATGTGGCGGATGAAGTCATAGTACGGATACGTCGGATCCTCGATGGCGCGGCGGATCGCGGCGCGCTGGCCCGGGAAGCGTCCCTTGCAGAACGTGTCCGCCCAGTCCATCAGCTTGGGCAGATTCTTCTCGGGGTCCTTGTACATGAATTTGATCGCCTGTTCGATGCCGTACTTCTTCACGGTCGTCGATACGCTCATTAAAAACACGCTCCTTTATAGGATTTTTCTTATATAGGATTTTTCTTAGTGTTTTCATTATATCGAATCGTACCGGCTTTTCCACGGACAAACAAACGCCGTTGTCGTAATTTCTAACACATCCGGAAAAGTGCCCCATTTGTGATATTTTCGCGTTTATGCGCAAAAACTTTTTCACATAAAAGCATAAAAGAGACCGGCTGTTTTTTTACAGCGGGTCTCTTTCCATTTGCGCCGCGGCGCTGTCAATAAAGGCGTTGAATACTTTCTCAAGCCGGTCCACGCTTTCATCCACATCGGTCTGCATCTTCTCCCAGGTAAATTTCAGGAAGAAGCCGATAAAAGAGTAACGGTAGAACTGCGCAATGTACCGGATCGATTCCTCCGAAAGCGGCATACCGGCGGTTCGTTCCCGAACATAATCGTAAAAGAAAATGTCCGATTCCGTAAAAATGTACTGCTCCAGATGACTGCGGGAGGTGGAGGAGAGAAGATTCGTGACGAGCTTTGGATGACTCTGGCAGTATTTGAGAAATACGCGCACCTCTTCCTTCCAGCCCTTGCTTTCGGGGACGGACTTCTTCAGCATGCCGAGCCGCGTGCTCATCCATACGTCCAAAAGATCGTAGATATCCTGATAATGATAGTAAAAGGTGTTGGAGCTCACGCCGCACCGCCGGACGAGAGCCGATACGGTGATCTTGTCAAACGGCATTTCCTCCAGCATCTCTTCAAAGGTCGAGAGGATCGCCTTTTGCGTTAACAGCGCCATGAAAGTATTCCTTTCCCCTCTTATTTTTCAAACATGTCCGAGCTCAAAAGAACGGCGTATATATCGCGGACCACAGCGCGCGTTTCTGCCTCCGAGAGGTGATCCGCTGCGCAGCTGTTGATAACGCCGAACAGGCCGTTGCATATGAGCGCCGCCGTCTGGTGGAACGGGAAACGCGGTTTCAGGTAAGTATGGCGGCGGAGATAATCATCCACGCTGGTATACATCCGGTTAAAGTACGAAGAAAAAAGATAGGGATTTTCCTTTGATGTTGTATGAGAAAAGAAGGCGTAGTTATCGTAATACAGGCTCAAAATGGCATCCAGAAGATTCTGATAGCCGATGAAGCCGTTGTTTTTCGGATTATTCTCCGCCTGCAGCGTGTGGTATTTGTCTTGGGCTTCCTGCATATGATCGGAAAATATCTCCTCGGCGAGAGCATACTTATCCTCATAGTGCGCGTAAAAGGTGATCCGGCTGATATCCCCGCGGCGGCAGATCTCTGCAACGGAGATTTTCTCAAATGGCATTTCCTGCAAAATGGCTGTCAGCGTCGCTTTGATATTGCGTTTCGTTTTGGTGATACGTTTATCTTCCAATCGGTTCGCTCCGCCTTTCCGAAGATTTGTTCGCCAGGATTATCCAAATACTTGGTGTAGTGTTTACTTATTTTAACAGATGTACAAAAAATTGTCAATTTCATCCGCTGAAAAAATACTGAAAAGCCCGCTGACCGAAATCAGCGGGCTTAAATCACAGGAACGTTTCTTTACGCATTTCGGGCGTAAGCTCGGAGTAAATTGGCGTAAGTTGTGGCGTAAGCACCGCCAATTTGGGGACAATCAATAGAGCTTTGCGCCCGCCGGAATGTGAGGATCGACCATCAGCAGGTGCAGGCGCTCCTCGCCGTTTTCGTGATGCACGGCGGAGATGAGCATACCCTCAGAGGCGATACCCATCATCGGGCGGGGCGGGAGATTCGTGATAGCAATGCAGGTCTTGCCCACCAGCTCCTCCGGCTCATAATAGTCGTGAATACCGCTCAAAATGACCCGGTCTGTGCCGGTTCCGTCGTCCAGAACGAACTTTAAGAGCTTTTTGGACTTCTTCACGGCTTCACATTCCTTGATCTTTACGGCCCGGAAATCACTCTTGGAGAAGGTATCAAAATCCACGAAATCCTTGAACAGCGGCTCGATCTCCACATTGGAAAAATCGATTTTTTCCTCCACAACCGGAGCCGTCTGAGTAGCCTCCGCAGGAGCCGAAACTTCCTTGGAAACCTTCTTGTCAGAGTCCAACGGCTTCATTGTGGGGAAAAGCAGTACGTCGCGGATGGCGGCGGAATCTGTAAGCAGCATGACAAGGCGGTCGATGCCGTAGCCGATGCCGCCCGTGGGCGGCATACCGATCTCCAGGGCATTGAGGAAGTCCTCGTCGGTATGGTTCGCCTCGGCGTCGCCGGCGGCGGCCAGAGCGTCCTGCGCGGCAAAGCGCGCGCGCTGGTCGATGGGGTCGTTCAGCTCGGAATAGGCGTTGCACATTTCGCGGCCATAGATGAAGAGCTCAAAGCGCTCGACCTTCGACGGGTCGGTGGGCTTCTTCTTCGTGAGCGGGCTGATCTCGACCGGGTGATCCATGATGAACACCGGCTGGATGAGGTTTTCCTCGCAATACGTTTCAAAGAAGAGGTTGATGATATCGCCGCGGGAGTGGCGCTCCTCAAAGGCGATGTTGTGCGCCTTGGCAAGCGCCTTCGCTTCTTCCTCGGTCTTGACGGTATCAAAATCGACGCCGGAATACTTCTTGATGGCGTCGATCATCGTCAGACGCTCAAACGGCTTGCCGAGGTCGATCTCGGTGCCCTGATAGGTGATCGTCGTGCTGCCGCAGACGACCTTGGCGAGATAGCGGAACATGTCTTCCGTCAGATCCATCATGCCGTTATAGTCGGTATACGCCTGATAAAGCTCCATGAGCGTGAATTCCGGGTTGTGGCGCGTATCTACGCCCTCGTTGCGGAACACGCGGCCGATCTCATAGACTCTCTCCAGACCGCCGACGATCAGGCGCTTGAGATAGAGCTCGAGCGAAATGCGGAGCTTGACGTCCACGTCGAGCGCGTTGTAATGCGTCTCAAACGGGCGCGCCGCCGCGCCGCCGGCATTCGGCACGAGCATGGGGGTCTCGACCTCCATGAACCCGCGGTCATCAAGGAAACGGCGAATCTCGCGCAGGATCTGCGAGCGCTTGACAAACGTATCGCGCACCTCGGGATTGACGATCAGATCAAGATACCGCTGGCGGTAGCGCACATCGGTATCCTGCAGGCCGTGGAACTTCTCCGGCAGAGGCTTGAGAGACTTGGTAAGCAGCGTGAGCTCCTTCGTGTGGACGGTGATCTCGCCGGTCTTTGTGCGGAACACAAAGCCCTTGACGCCGATGATATCGCCGATGTCCATTTTCTTGAATTCGGCATACGCTTCTTCCCCAAGATCATCGCGGGCGACATAGCACTGAATGACGCCCTGCTTATCCTGAATTTTGCAGAAGGACGCCTTGCCCATGATGCGTTTGACCATCATGCGCCCGGCCACGGACACCTCTTTGCCGACCAGCTCGTCACCGGCGGCAAGGATCTCCGCGCTGTGGTGGGTAACATCGTAGCGGGTGATCGCGAAGGGATCCCGTCCTGCGTCCTGCAGGTTCGTCAGCTTTTCACGGCGGATGCGGAGCAGTTCATTGAGAGAGAGCTCCGGCGCTCCGGCCCTTGTTTCCTCTGCCATAGTAATCTCCTATATCTGTAATTTACGTTCAGTTTTCGCAGTTGAGGATCTCGTAGTAGATAACACCGCCGGGGGCTTCAAACTCGATCCGGTCGCCCTTCTTCTTTCCCATCAGGCTGCGGCCAAGGGGGGATTCGTCCGAAATACGGCCGAGAATGGGGTTGGCTTCCTGGCTGCCGACGATCTCATAGGTCTCTTCGTCCTCCTCGCCCACTTCGCGGACGGTCACGCGGCTGCCCATGGAGATCGCGCTGCCGGTCGGCACGTTTTCGAGAATGACGGCGTTTTCGATCAGGTTCTTGATCTCGGCGATCTTGGAATAGAGCTTGCCCTGCTCGGTCTTCGCTTCATCGTATTCGCTGTTCTCCGACAAATCACCGAAAGAACGAGCCTCCTTGATCTGCTCGGAGACTTCTTTTTCCCGAACCGTCTGAAGATATTCCAGCTCTTTTTTCAGCTCTTCCAGACGCTCCTGGCTCATTCTGTAACGGCTTTCAACGGACATAGTTTAAACTTCCTTTCGATACTTACATGCTCGCAAATCCCGCACAGAATAACTCCGTGCGGGAATTTGTCCTGCTATTATACGGAATCCGGCGTCCCATGTCAAGACGGAACTTTGATCCCTTCTTTGTAGATTTCCGCAGAATTTTCGCGGGCGGACACCGTTAATGCATGGCGTCCTTTGCCGCCTCGAGCTGCACGTCCAGATCGCTGTCCTCGATCTGGTAGGACGCGATATCCGGCGTGACGCCGCCAAGGTCGGTCATGCTCTTTTTATCCGGCGTGAGATACTCAAATTTGGAGAGACGGACGGCGCTGCCATCGGAGAGCTCCACGATCACCTGGCTCTGCGCGCTGCCGGGCGTCCGGCGCCCGACGATCGTCACGCCCGCCTGCTGCATGATGCAGGCAAACACTTCCGCCGCGCAGGTGGTGTTCTCGTTGACAAGAACGACCATCGGCATATTGAGATACGAGCTGCCGGACGAATACGTCGTCTCCTTCCCGTCGCGGTCACGCAGGAGGAACAGATCGCCCTTCGGCAGGAAATAATCGAGCGCATCCGCCATTTCCGCGGGTTTGCCGCTCGTATTGTCGCGCACGTCGATGATAAGGCTCGTTGCTCCGGAATCCTGCAGCGCGGCGACCGCCATTTTTACGCTGGCGGCGGCGCTGTCGTCAAAGTTACGGATGCGGAGATAGCCGACAGAGGAGCTGCTGTTCGCCTTGTTGGCGTCGCTGTCCAGAATGTAATAGACGACCGGCTCGGCATAGATGAGCTCGCACTTCATTTTCGCGTCCGCCTTGCCTCCCTGTGTGTTGAGAAGGTGGAGCGTGAAATACTTCTCCGCCTCTGTCTCCTTCGCATCGTAGCTGCGCAGCAGCTCGTCAAACTGTTCGGGAGTGTAGGTGGATACGTCAATACTGTCCACGCTGGCGATCATGTTGCCGACCTTCACATGCGCCTGATCGGCCGGAGAGCCGGGCGTTACGGAAAGGACGGTCAGATAACCGTAATTTTCGTTGTACTGCGTGGTCACGCCGATGCCGACATACTGGTTCGTCAGCGTGAGTTTATACTCCTCATACTCGGAAGCAGGCAGATAGTAGCTTGCCGGGTCGCCCAGCGAGGCCACCATGGCGCTCGCGGAGGCGTCCTCCAGCGAGGACGTATCCTTCGGCTGGTAGAACGTTGTCTCGATCACGCGGATGACCTCCATATATTTATCGGAGGACGCGCCGCTGTCCGCAAGGATCAGGCACGCAGCAGCGGTGACAACGATGCATATCACACACGCAAGCAGTGACCAGACGATTTTCGGTACGCGTTTCATAGGCTGATACCTCGGATGTTTTTTCTTTCGGCGCCGCGGTCAGGCCGTCGGATCATAGGTAACGGTGCTTTCGTCGTAATACTGCATGGGATCGACCTGCTGCCCGTTTTTGATGACGGCATAGTCCAAGTGGCTGCCGGTGGCAATGCCGCTCTCGCCGACATAGCCGATGATCTGGCCCTGCTTGACATGCTCGCCCGGCTGCACGATGAAGTTCGTCATATGGGAATAGCGCGTCGCGGTCTCCCCGTCGTGCTCGATGCTGACATAGTAGCCGAGACCGTTGTTGTAAGTCGCGGAAGCGACCTGCCCGTCGGCAGCGGCATAGATCGGATCGCCGGACTTTGCGCCGATATCGATCGCCTTGTGGTTTGTGGAAGCTCCCGCAGTAGGCGCGGAGCGCTCGCCGTAGCGCGAGGTGATGTACGTGCTGTCCACCGGCCAGATAAAGGTACCGTTGTAGGCGCCGGAGGCGTTGGAAGTATTCCCATATGCTCCGCCGGTGCCGGACGTACCCGCGCCGGAGGATGCCGCTCCGGAGGGCGTGCTTCCGCCGCCGGTCGAGCCGCTGTACGATGTTCTCTGCGCCGCCAGCTGCGCGGCGTATTCCTGCATGGCCTTCAAAAGCTCCTGCATCGCCTCGTCCTCGGCCAGCGCGATGGCGTCGTATTCCGCCTGCGCATTCTGCGAAAGCTCATCAAGGTTGGCGATGAGTTCACAGGCCGCAGTAACCTGCGCGCTGAGCTGGTCGCGGCGGGCGATGAGCTCTTCGTTCACGGCGTCCTGCTCGGCCTTGGCTTCCTCATATTCGCGCTTGATCGTCTCCACGTCCTCGCGGCTCTGCTGCAAGGACTTTTCGAGCTCGCGGTCATAGTGCATGATATCGTTTACGTCCGCGATGCGCGAGAGGATCTCCGGCACGCTGTTCGCCTCAAAAATAAAGGCGAGATACGAGTAGCTGTCGTTTTCCTCCATGGAGCGGATGCGTTCGCGCAGCAGCGCCGTCTGCTCGGTCTCCGCGGCGGTCGCCGCGGCGAGCTCCTCTTCCTTGCGGTCAATGAGTTCCTGATAAACGGCGATCTGCTCTTCAATGAGCGCGATCGTCTCCCGGTTGAGCGAGATCTGCTTATCAAGCGCCGCTTTGCGGAACACGATCAGCGTCTGGTTCTCCGTAAGCCCCTGTATGACCTGCTCCTGTTCCATGAGCTGCTCTTCAAGCTGCGCACGTTTTTCCGCCAGTCGCTCGAGATCGGTCTCGTCCACGGCGTGCGCCGGAAGAACGGTGATGACGAGTGAAAGCATCATGATGACCGCCAGCACGATGCAAATCACGGAAAAAACGGTTTTCTGTAATTTGTTACGTTTCATAGGCTCCTTTGATCCCGTAAGGGAAAATCAGCAGTTCCAGTAGGAAAGTCCGGAGAAGTACGCCGCCGGATCGGTCTGTGCGCCATTGATGCGGATCTCAAAGTGGCAGTGCGGGCCGGTGGAAACACCGGTCGAGCCGACCGCGCCGACATACTGTCCGGCGGTGACATACTGCCCGTAGCTCACGCCGATGGAGCTCATATGCGCATACACCGTGACGACGCCGTTGCCGTGGTCGATCATGACGCAGTTGCCGTAGCCGCCGTTCGCGCCGGCGTAAATTACGTCGCCCGCGCCGGCCGCCACAATGGACGCGCCCATGCCCGCGCCGATATCCAGACCGCCGTGGTATGTGCTCGCGCCGGTCGTCGGCGCAACGCGGTAGCCGAAGCGGGAGGTAATGAGCGTGCAGCTCGGCACCGGCCACTGAAGATTGGAAAGGCTCGTCGCCGAACCGCCGCCGGAGCTTCCGCCGCCGGAATTGCCGCCGCTGCCGCCGGAGTTTCCGCCGCCGCCATTATTGCTGTTATTATTCTGGTTGTACTTCGCTTGTTCCGCGGCGCGCTTGCGGATGGCTTCCTGCAGCGTCTCCTCCGCCTTGGCTTCCTCTTCGGCGATGGCGTCGTATTCCGCCTGCGCGTCGTCGGAAAGGGTCTCGATATCGGCGATCATGGTGTATGCCGCTTCGACCTGCGCATCCAGCTCGGCCTGCTTGGTGTCCAGTTCCTTCTGGAGGAGCTCCTGCTCGTGACGGGCCTCCTCGTAGCTCTTCTTGATGGACTCAACATCCTCGCGCGCCGCCATGTACTCCTCTTCCAGAGTTTTGTCGTAGTGCATGATGTCGTTGACATCGCCGATGCGGGAAAGAAGCTCGGTCACGCTGGAGGAATCAAAGATAAAGCTCGCGTAGGAATAGGTGCTGTTCTCCTCCATGGCGCGGATGCGGGAACGGAGAAGCTCGGTCTGCGCCGTTTCTTTTTCGAGAGCTTTGTCAAGCTCCGCCTGCTTTTCGGCGATGATCTCATCGTAGATCTCGATCTGTTCACCGATCAGCTCGATCATCTGGCGGTTGATCTCGATTTTGTTATCGAGCGCAAGCTTGCGGGTGATGAAGCGCGCCTTCTGGCTGGTGAGATCGTTGATGACGTCCTGCTGTTCCTGCGCCTGCTGCTCAAGAGCGTCAAGCTTTTTCTGGAGATCGTCGATCTCCGCCTGGGAAACGGCATACGCCGGCAGCGATGCGGCGAGAGCCGCCGCGGCGAGAAGAGCGCAGAAAACAGAATGAAGAGATTTCTTGATGTTTTTCATAGTAAGTACAAAAGTCCGGGAAGGATCAAACCTTCAGATAGTTGCGGATCGCCATGGCTCCGCCGAACGCGCCGACGAGAATGCCGATGGCAAGAAACACGATCAGCAGCGGCGTCATCAGCAGAGAGAACGGCATGACCTGGATGAGACTTGCCGCGATGGATACCGAGATCTTCTGCGCAATGAAGTTGTACACCGCCCACTGCAGCAGGAACGCGATGCCCGAGCCGAGCAGGCCGAGGATCAGGCCTTCCACAACGAACGGCGTGCGGATGAAGCTGTTGCTTGCTCCGACCATTTTCATAACAGCGATCTCATCGCGCCGCGTGAACGTTGCGAGCTTGATGGTGTTGGACATCATGAAAACGGAAACCACGAGCAGAATGACGATCAGGATCGCCGTAATAACGCTCACAACGTTTCGCACCGCGATAAAGCCCTCCGCGATCGAGACAGGAGCATTGACATCATCCACACCGTTGACCGCGTCAACCGCCGCAGCTGTATCACGCATGAGCGTGATATCATTCAGCCGGATCACATAGCGGTTGCGGAACACGCTCGCGTCCAGATTTTCAAACACCGTGCTGTCGCCATAGGTATTTTTGTAATTTTCCATGGCTTCTTCACGGGAGATGAACTGCACGTCCCGGACGTTGGGGATGCTGCGGATCGCGCCTTCGATAGAAAGCGCGTCGCTGTCGGAGAGCGACTCATCCACAAAGGCGAGAATCTGGCTGTCCTCTTCCATATTGCCGATGAGATTATCCACGTTCACCGCCACAAGGCCGAAGCTCCCCATGATAATGAGGCACGCGGCAATGACCGTGACGGAAGCGAACGAGCGGAAGCCGTGCGAGAATACGCCGCGCAATCCTTCCTTGAAGAGATATGTGATTCTGTTAAGACTCATAGCCGTAATACCCATCCATTCCGTCGCTGATGAGGCAGCCGTCGCTCAGCGACACAACGCGCTTGGAAAAGGCGTTGACAAGCTCCTTTTCGTGCGTCACGATCAGCACCGTCGTTCCCAGCTCGTTGATCTTCTGGAAGAGCAGCATGATCTCGAGACTTCTGGCGGGGTCGAGGTTGCCGGTCGGCTCGTCGGCAATGATCATGTCCGGAGAGTTCACGAGAGCGCGCGCGATCGCCACGCGCTGCTGCTCGCCGCCGGAGAGCTCCCGCGGGTAGCGGTCCTCGCGGCCCGAAAGATCGACGAGGTCGAGCACATACGGCACGCGCTTTTTGATCTCGCGGTTGGAAGCGCCGATCACGCGCATCGCAAACGCGACGTTTTCATACACCGTCATATCCTTGATGAGCCGGTAGTCCTGGAAGATGACGCCGAGCGAGCGGCGCAGCTTGGGCAGATTTCGCCGTTTCATCGTGCGCAGATCAAAGCCGTTGACCTCGATCTGGCCGCCGGTGGCGCGGATCTCGCCGGTCAGCAGCTTGATGATCGTGGTTTTCCCCGAACCGGACGGGCCGACAAGGAACACGAACTCACCGTCCTGAATGGTGAGATCAATGTCCCGCAGCGTCTCCGCGCGGCTGCCGGGGTATTTCATTTTGACATCCTTGAGAAGTACCATAAATCATTCTCCGCGTCAGAGCCGGGGATCAGTATTCCCCGTTCTGAGAGTTCAGGTATTTTTTGACCATGAGCGCCACCTTGAAGATGATGGCGTGGTCGAACTCACGCAAATCAAGTCCCGTCAGCTTCTTGATCTTTTCAAGACGGTACACCAGCGTATTGCGGTGGACAAACAGCTTACGGGAGGTTTCGGACACGTTCAGGTTGTTCTCGAAGAACTTGTTGATCGTGTAGAGCGTTTCCTGATCGAGCGCCTCGATCGGGTTTTTCTTGAACACTTCGCTCAGGAACATTTCACAGAGTGTCGTGGGAAGCTGATAGATGAGACGGCCGATGCCGAGGTTATCGTAGTGGATGATGGATTTCTCCGTATCGAACACCTTGCCGACCTCGATGGCGACCTGCGCTTCCTTGTACTTGTCCGCGAGAACGCGGAGATGCTTCGCCGTCGTGCCGATGCCGATGACACACTTGAGATTGAGATCGTCGTGCAGCTTTTTCTCAATCTCCTCAGCGATCTCGTAAACTTCCTTGTTGCTGTCCGCGGGACCGGTCAGCTCCTTGATGAGGACGAGATCCGTCTCGTTGATACTGAGGACGAAGTCCTTCTGCCGGTCGGGGAACATGTTGGAAATGGCTTCGAGCGCGGCCATATCGGTGCGCTCCGTCTGGCGGATCAGCAGAACGGCGCGGGGTACGTCCGTAGCAAAGTGCAGCTCTTTGGCGCGGACATAGATATCTCCCGGCAGGATATTGTCGGAGATGATGTTCTTGACGAAGATCGTCTTGTTGTGCTTTTCCTCGTAATTGATCTTTGCCTCCTGAAAAGCGACCGAGGCAAGGATGCACACGCAGCGCGCCGTGGCGTCATGGCCGTCCACAAAGACGGCATAGTCCAGCCGCGTGCTCAGCCCGCCGACGGGCTTATATGTGCGGAAATTGGACGTGACGATCTGATCGGGATAATCGCCGAAGCCGCCGTGAAAATCATCAAGCTTCGTGCCGATCATGGAAAGCTCGCTGCACGCGGCAACGACTCCCTGATCGTCCACAACGCCGATGCACCGGTCGGTGGCATCCTTCATCTGGATGATGATGCTCTGGAAAATCCTGCTGGACATAACGTCTGCCTCCCCCATCTTTCTATACGAAAATGCTCATCAAAAAACTTAGGGCATTTTTAGGTAATTTTCATAATAAATGATTTCTGTGCAAATTTCAATAGCTAATTCTTTACAACTTGTAAATTTTTTTTACACTTAATCAAATCAAAGCAGATTTATAAAAATCCGCCGGACGGTTTTGTATGATATAACGACATTTTCACGCAAAAACCGAAAATAGGGCGTTCGTCATTTCGACAGAATGTCCGGCCGTATCTTCTCGATCTCCTCCGGCGTCAAGCGGCGGTACTCCCCTTCCGCGAGCGAGCCGTCCAGCCACAGGCCGCCGATGCGCAGGCGTTTGAGCTGCAATACGCTCATCTGCCGCGAGCCGAGCATGCGTTTTACCTGGTGGTACTTTCCTTCAAACACTTCGACCTGCACACGTCCGCCGCCGAGATCGATGAGCTCCGCGGGAAGACACTGCGTACCGTCACGCAGCACGATCCCTTCGCGGAAGGCGGCGAAATCCGCCTCGCACGGCGTTCCGTCCACCACGGCCTCATAAAGCTTGCTCACATGGCTTTTCGGTGAGATGACCTTATGGGCAAAGGTTCCGTCATCCGTCAGAAGAAGCAGGCCGGTCGTATCCTTGTCCAGCCGTCCGACCGGAAAAATGCCCCGCCGCTTCCAGTCCTCCGGCATAGCGTCTACGACCGTCGGCTTGCGCGGGTCGCGCGTGGCCGTCAGCACGCCGGCCGGCTTATTGAGCATGATATAGATATGTCCCGGCCCGTCGATCGGCTCCCC
>OGZO01002108.1_pt1 | contig 13974 bp, 7 predicted proteins | sample 1576721 | NCBI WGS metagenome assembly OGZO01 (sample SAMEA3541516, study PRJEB24748) | human gut metagenome | biome: human gut; feature: human-associated habitat; material: faeces | place: China | collected 2012 | reverse complement strand
TTGGACTTTTCTCCCTCAGGTATCACAAAAAGCTCGGCTTTCAGACCTGCGGCATTGAGCCTGTCATAAATATCTCTGCCATAGAGATCCACAACGATAGAATCCGTCACAACGGCAAATTTCTTTATCTTTCCCACAAGACCGTCTTTAAGGTCGCTGACAAGCGTATCCTGCAGTTTTCTGCCTATTTCTATATCATAAGAATCGTCCACGACCCTTTTAAGCTCGCAGTTGAATTTCATTAATATCAAAACCTTTCAGTACAATTTTTTACACAGCTATCATAAAAGCCTAATTGCCGTCTGAGCATTTCTCGGCGTCTATCGCAAGTGCAATGAGCAATCCTGCCAAAGCATTGCTATCGTCATAAACGTCTATGACATAGGTATCAGTAAGGTGCAAAAGCTCCTTTGACACATACATTATCTGTTCAGCACCGCTATAAACGGAATAGTCCCAGCCGAAAATATCACCATCCACTCTCCAGCCGCAGAAGTCTATGTCGAACTTAGGCTTGAAAAAGGTGAACTCTTTCTTTATACAGCCCATATACTCTCCGCCTATGTATATCTCAAAGGTAGGGAAAATTTTCAGCACCTTTTCTTTCAGCACGCCGACCTTGTTTCCCATGTTGTCGTATATCTCCAGCAAGTGACCCCATGCGAGTCTGCCTTTTACGCTGAAAACTGCGTTACCGTATTCGTCGCACACATCATAGCTGTCAAACCATGAAAAAAGCCTTTGTTTAAGCACAAGTTTCATCGTTCTTCCTCCTTTGTACTTTATCCATTTACAGTCCTAAAACATTATACCACATAACTGAATATTTGTAAAGAAAAAGAGGTGCGAAAACACCTCTTTTTCAATGTCTTGTTTATTCGTTTACATCAAGAGGCTTGCCCATGAACTCGGAAAGTGCCTTAACTTTCTTCATTGTTTCAGCGAACTGTGCAGGAGTAAGTGACTGCGCACCATCGCTCCATGCGTTCTTAGGGTCATTGTGTACCTCTATCTCAAGTGCGTCACAGCCTGCTGTTACAGCGCAAAGTGCCATTGGCTCAACAAGTGAAGCGATACCTGTAGCGTGGCTAGGGTCGACAGTGATAGGAAGGTGTGTTTTCTGCTGGAGCAGAGGAACGGCTGAAAGATCGAGAGTATTTCTTGTGGCAGGTTCGAATGTGCGGATACCTCTTTCGCAAAGGATAACGTTCTGATTGCCCTCAGACATTATGTACTCAGCGGACATGAGAAGCTCCTGAAGTGTTGATGAAAGTCCTCTCTTGAGAAGAACAGGCTTGTCGCTTCTGCCGAGAGCCTTGAGAAGTGTGAAATTCTGCATATTTCTTGCTCCCACCTGAACAACGTCAACGTCAGCAAAGCAGTCAAGATCAGAAAGATCCATGATCTCAGTAACGATAGGCAGACCTGTTATCTTTCTAGCCTGAATAAGAAGGTCGATGCCCTCTTTGCCAAGACCCTGGAATGAATATGGTGAAGTTCTTGGCTTGAATGCGCCACCTCTGAGCATTGTTGCACCTGCTTCCTTTACAGCGATAGCAGTTGTGATTATCTGCTCCTCAGTTTCAACAGAGCAAGGGCCTGCGATGACCTGAAGCTTTCCACCGCCTATCTTTCTGCCTGCAACGTCGATAACAGTATTATCAGGGTGGAACTTTCTGTTAGCATTCTTGTAAGGCTCCTGAACACGCTGTACATTTTCAACACATTCCTTAGCCTGAACTGCTTCTATATCGATCTGAGTTGTGTCGCCAATAAGACCGATAACATTTGAATGAACGCCCTCTACCAGATTCGTCGATACGTGGAACTGGTCGAGCCAGTTCAAAAGCTCTTCTACCTGTTTTTCCTGTGAATTGTTTTTCAATACGATGATCATGTTACTTTCCTCCGAAAATCAAATTTGTATAGGCAATAAAAACAGCCGTGACATTCTTTTACAAGAAAGCCACGGCTTATAATAAACGCATATATAAAAACAGAAACTTCTCTATACGCCTATTCTGATCTCGTCGCTTTCTTCACACGCCAAAAAAACTCGAAGCCATAAAAGTAGCTCAAGCTCATAAAGAAGTATGTAAAGACTGCAGACATGATAACAGTAGACATATTCTGTTTTTTCCTTTCGATTTATTTGTTATTGCTAACCACGTTCATTATACTCTCACAGGCAGGGCTTGTCAATAGTCCTGCCGAGAGTTTACATTTTTTTAACGTTTGAAAAACACTTTATTCTTCATTTTTTACCTTATAGCTTTCCACAAGATGATAGACCTTGATATCCACAAGAGCGTCAAGAACGATACCCTCAGCGGTATAATCCTCGCTGAATATCCTGCCCTCCTGCCTTATGGTGTTCACAAGACCCGCCTTGTCAAAAGGCAAAAAAAGCCTGCATCTTACGCTGTTTTCGGGTAATGCCTTTTGTATAGCCGCAAGCAGGCTGTCAATGCCTGTGCCGTTTTTGGCGGATATCTTCACCGCTTCACCTGATGTGTCAAGCTCGTTTATATAAGGCACTTTGTCGCACTTGTTGAACACTGTCACCACAGGTATTCCCTCACAGCCAAGCTCTTTGAGCAGCTCAAGGGTAACTTTTGCCTGTTCCTCGCAGTCATCAGCCGAGGCGTCGCACACATGGATTATAACGTCCGCACTTGCCGCCTCTTCGAGAGTGGATTTGAAAGCTTCCACAAGCTGATGCGGCAGACGTCTGATAAGTCCTACCGTGTCAATAAGCGTCACCGACCTGCCGTCAGGAAGCTCTATAGCCCTTGATGTTGTTTCCAAAGTCGCAAAAAGCTTGTTCTCTGCAAGCACGCCCGCTTCTGTAAGATAATTAAGCAGTGTGGATTTGCCCACGTTTGTATAGCCCACTATCGCCGCTGTGAGAACACCGTCTTTCTTGCGACGTTTTCTCATAAGCCCACGACGCTTCTCTATCTCCTTAAGCTCGTCTGAAAGTGCCGCAATACGTGTTCTGATGTGTCGCTTGTCAGTTTCAAGCTTCGACTCACCAGGACCTCTTGTGCCGATACCACCGCCAAGACGTGACATATTAGTTCCCATGCCTGCAAGCCTTGGAAGTCTGTATTTGTTCTGTGCTATCTCTACCTGCAATCTGCCCTCACGAGTAGTCGCACGCTGAGCAAAGATATCCAGTATGAGCATAGTTCTGTCGATAGTGAAAACGCCGCACACGTCCTCGATATTTCTTATCTGTGTGGCTGTAAGTTCGCAGTCGAAAACTATCCTGTCGATATCCTCGTTTTTGCATATCTCAGCCATTTCTTCAAGCCTGCCTGAGCCTATGCAGGTACCGCTGTCAAAGGACGGCCTTTTCTGCGTTACTCTCGCTATCACCTCACCGCCTGCTGTTTCTGTCAGCTCTTCAAGTTCATCAAGGGAAAGCTCCACGTCATACGAACCTGTATCCACTGCTGCAAGCAGCACACGGTCTTTCTTTATTGTGTTGTCAAACATTTCTGCCATATTAATCACTCCTAATGTCTGTTATCAAGCCGCTCTTCGGCTTTTTCAGGCATAAAAAAACACACCCTCAGGCGTGTAACCAAAACGTTATACGGAAGAGTCGGAGCGGCTCGTGCCAATGCACCTGCCTGATATTCGGTTTAATAGTTTCTCACCCATATTCTTGTAATTCTCATGTCATCCGACGCTCCTTTCGTAAAATATGTTTTATTATATCACAGCCATGATATTTTGTCAAGCATAAAAACAAAAAGCAGGCTGCCTTTTTCAGACAGCCTGCAAATGTTATTCATAATCGCTTTTAAGTATGCTCCTCTTGTGCTTTTTCTCCTCATAAAGCAGGATATCAGCATGGCTGAGAAGCTCTCCTATCTCAAGCGTGGCACTGCATACGAACGGATAAACGCCTACGCTCGTATGGATTATATATGGCTTATCGGCGGCATATTTAATATTGTATTCTCTTGTGACCGCTTCTATATGGTTTCTCATTGACGGGATATCTATTGCGTTATCAAGAAAAGCGCATACAACGAACTCATCGCCACCTATACGACCCACTATCTCACTGTTGCCAAAAGAGTGTTTAAGTATCTTTGCCGCAGATAGTATAGCAAAGTCGCCCTCCTCGTGACCAAACTTATCATTTATGGTTTTCAGACAGTCAAGGTCGGCAAAGACCATGATAGCCTTTTCACCCTCGTTTTTGTCATTGCTGAGTCTTTTACGAAGTTCCTCAAAAAATCCCCTTCGATTGTAGCAACCCGTCAAAGCGTCCTGCCTTGAAAGATCTCGAAGAAGCTCATTGTTCTCCTTGATCTCGATCAGGCTCTTTTTAAGCTGCTTCTGGGTAACAGCCTGCTGCTTCATCAAGGTTATAATTTTAAGCGCCGCACAAAGTTGAACTGTCACCGACTGCAAATAATTAAAATACTCATGCTTTATCTCACACATCAGTATTCCGTAATGCTCCTCGTTAGAGAACAATGGTGATACCACTAATGTATAACGTCTGTCTGTTGGCAGATACTTATTCGACAACAGCTCTGTATACTTTACAGCCTGCTCTTCATGCGGGAGCTGGATAGCGTCAGAACCATTGTGATAGGCTTTGAGATACATATATTCCGGCGGTTGCCACTTATCTGTACCAAAGTGAATAATGGCAGGCTCGAAGCTGAACAGAAAGCTTGATTCCATATGAAGCCTCATAAGCTTATCCACAACGGTCTCATATGCTCTGTCATCATAAGCTTCAAACACAAGCATATCCCTTGTGATAGAGTTTGCCTGCCATGCAAGAAACTCATTATCCTCAAGCTTTTCCTTACAGTAATTCGCATTGCGTTCTGCCAGTATCTTGTATATCTGAATAAAAGTCTGATTTAACTTCAAATGCTTCTCCACGTTATCAAAACGAGAGATAAGCTTTTGCTGAATATACTCAACAGAAGCATAAAGCTCATCAACGTTCACAAACCTAAAAAATTCTTCACTGGCAAGAGTTGAGACCATTTCTAATACTTTGTCTTTTTTGATCTCATTATCAAGATTTTCCTCACGGGCATAATCATCAAGAGCATATATTATCTTGACGTAAACTTCTCGCATTTTCGCAGTTGTTTCACTTGCACTGTATTTATTGAACAAAAACTGGCTCATTCTTCTTGCAAACGCTTCCGGATCATCTGATATGCGGCCAAAAGATATGGTCTTTAATTTTGAGTTGCCCTGACAGCCGCAGGAATTTCTTCTTACCATTTCTGAAGAGATCTTATCGTTGTTTATAGCCTTATTTATAACATAGTTCACAGCCTCCTGAACGGCATGATAGCCAAGTTCAGAAGGGTCAGCCTTGACAGTCGTCAAATGCGGATTAAGCTCCTCAGCCACTGGATCGTCATCAAAGCCTGTCACAAGGATATCCTTACCAGGACGTATCCCACGCTCTTCCATAGCCTTATAGCCTGCAATTGCCATCTGGTCGTTTGCAAAAACGATAGCATCAAGTTCTGGATTATCGTCAATTAGCGTTCCGACTTCGTCAACACAGAATTTCGAAAAATTACCATATGCAACACGCTTTTCGTCATAGATGATACCATTTTCCTTAAGAGTTTCCTTGTAAACGTCAAGTCTTTCAAGGGCATCATCACTTGTTTTAGGTCCGCTTACCATACCTATCTTTTTACAGCCATGCACCTTTATAAGATGTTCTATAGCCTCCTTCATTCCCGTTCTGTTGTCGAGCATGATACAAGGATAACCATCAATATGTGCCGTTATAGTTATAACAGGCGTTCCAGCAAATTTTTTCAGAAACTGAACCTTATGCTCGTTGTCAAGATATGTTCCAAGTGTGCCGATAAGCACAAGCAGAACGTCGAACTTATTTGCCGCCGCCATATCGAACAAAGTATTATACTGATACTCATACACCGTTCTCAGCTTATCGGCATAGATCCCATCTATATATCTGCCTGGAAAAATAACGAGGTCGGCGTCGCACTGCTCTGCGCCTATCATTGCGCCCTCTGCAACTGCATCGTCAAAATCATCTTCAAGGTGGCTCACCAAAAGTCCTATTTTTATACGTCTGCGTTTAGCAGTATCATTCATCATCTCATGATCCTCCGTACAAATCAGCCGTGCTGCTTCAGACGATCTAAAGCAGCGTCACACAAGGCACGCCTATGGGCTTTGCCTTATTTGTTTATCTTGATATCTTTCTTACAGTCGACTACTGAAAGCGTACCATTCGGACTTCCAAGCCACCAGCCATCGCCTGTAAGGAACATTACGTCGAACTGACAGCTTTGTGCTGTCACGTCACCTTTACCAGTTTTATCTCCAACACCTGAAACAGAACCGCCCTCGCAATAAAGCTTAAAGACAGTATTTTTAAGCTCACAATCCAGCTCGCCGTCCCTTGTTCCCACACAGTTGAGAGTTCTTCCCTTCATGGAAATGTTGAGCCTGCCATCAAGAATACATATCCTTCCGGTTCCGTTACTCATAACTCCCACTGCAGTCAGGTTATTTCCAGAAAGCTCACAACTCATGTTATAGTCTGAAATGCTTATATCAGCACTGCCCTTTACAGCACCAACGCCCACTGACATTCCTGCCGCAAGCTTTAGTCTGCAGCCACAGTTTGATATAGTCACATCTGCATCGCCATCGATGCTTCCAATACCAACGCACCTATCGCCACTGCAATTTACAGCTATATCACCGCCTGTAATGACAATACCATCTTTGCAGCCTCCTCCGCCTATTCCAACGCACTTGTCGCCATTTGCAGTTATATCAAGAATACCTGTCATTGCGACAGTTATCCTTCCGCAAGGCTGCCCGCTGTCAGTGCCTATTGCATAGCAATCCTTCGACTCTGATCTGACATAAAGCTCACCTGAGCCTACAAGCTCTAACGACGATCCCTCAGGGACATAAATACCTCTGCCGTCTATATGATCTTCACCGCTGCACACTATCCTTACTCTCGAGCCAATGCCAAGCTTTATGTTTGGTAGTTCACCATATGTAGTGAGCCATGCGTTTTTCAAGTGAATGACGCAATCAACGCCACTACCAACTGTCACAGACAGAGGCACTGCATGATCGTCCTCAGCCTTTCCTGAAAGAGTAAATGTACCTGTACCGAGAAAAATGTCAGAATATCTTTTTTTATACATCTCAGCAAGATCGATAACGTCATTATCCTCAGCGTGGAAGACCTTTTTATCTTTATCTCCAGCCTCGATACTGTAAGCCACTATCTCCTCACGGATATTTTCCGATATATCGTGGATAAGCACAGGCTTCGGCTTAGAAACATAATAACCCTGAATAAGATCGACGCCGAAATATATCATGGTTTTAAGTTCTTCGCTTGTTTCAACGCCCTCTGCAAGTGCGGTATATCCGCTTGAATGGAAATATTCCACCATTTTTGAAACTATCTTCTGAGCCTTAGGATTCTGGTCAATGCCAGAAATGAGGGAACGGTCTATCTTTACCACCTCAGGATCATATCGCAGAAGATTAGATGTATTTGAGTAGCCTGTGCCATAATCGTCAATAGCAAGGCTCATATTGTTCTTTTCAAGACGCACCCTTATTCTATCGAGGTCGTCCTCGCTGATCTCTGTCTGCTCTGTCATTTCGATAACGACCTTTTCAAGAAGTTCGCCATAGTCATTGACGATCGCATAAAAATCCTTATCGTCAAGAGCATGAGATGATATTGAATTTATATACAGCCTGCGGTTTTCAAAATCGAGCTGATGCTTGCTGAGATATTTAAGAGTATTTTTCAGTGTAGCTTTCTCTATATCGTAAAGTCTGCCGAAATTTTTAGCACAGTTGAGTATCTGAAGCGGATTGAGTGCTATATTTCCCTTTGTTCTCATAAGCGCTTCATAAGCGACTATCTCGCCTGTTGAAGAACTAACGATAGGCTGAAAATGATATGTAAACAGATTTTTATCAAGAAGTTCTGAAAAAGCCCTGATACTCTCGATATCACTCTTCTGCTTTGCATATTTTTCAGGATCAAAGCAACAAATACTGCCTGCACCCTTTGCCTTAGCTTCATAGAGTGCAAAGCCTGCTGCGTGCATGAGTCTTGCTGGCACTTCAAAGCCGCTGCTTATACCTGCCGTCACAGACAGCGAATGATTTGAAGACGATCTCACTCCAAATTCATCTGGCAGGCAACACTCCTTCACCGCTTTACGTATATTGTCAGCAAACTCCTCAGGCTTACCTCCAAAGCGTGGAACATATATCCAAAACTGACCGTCTGAATTAAATGCCGTCACAGTATTTTCAGGCAAAACCGCAACAGCCGCCTTAAGTGCCTCCCCTATGCAGTAGTCTGAATCCAACAGCTTCCCTGCTCCATCAAATCTTACAAGAGCAAGCAATGATGAGCGTGTCATTCCATCAAGAAGTCTTACAAGCTCTGATTGTGGTATAATGTCGAGCCCTTCAAAAACACTTTTTGACATATATTCTTTCGACAGATACACTATTCCGGCGTTAATGCCACTTGGAGTGTCAAGAAGTTCTATACACAACGGCAGGCCAAGATCTCGTCCTCCGCCGTTCAATGCAACTATATCTCTGAACTTGTCATAATCTGTGTTCTCTCTAAGTCCCATAAGAGCACGACAGTTTTCATCGGCATAAAACTCTCCGCTTTTCTCGTCCATAACAAACCCGCCGATATTGTGCCATATTGAACAAACCTTTCCCCAGACAGCACCAAAATAGCTTTGCCACAATTTATTTTCCATATCCATGATCTTCACCATGCCTGAATATTCGACTGTGTTCAGACAACCCTTCCTTTGGAGATTTGTTAATTTTTTATATTTTTATAACTAATTATTTATCAAGCCTATTATAACATAATCCCGATAAAATTACAATAGCGACTAAGGAAAAGATGTTACAAAATCGTGCATGGAATTTTGTATATCTGTTTGACTTAGCTGGTTTTTGGTAGTATAATATAAGCATACACACAATGGAAAGTTAGGATAAAATGACAGATTTTCGCAATAAGTATTCGGTGCTTCAGGACTTTTTCGGACACTCTCAGTTCAGAAATGGTCAGGAGCAGATAATAGACAGCATACTTGCAGGGCGTGACTGCCTTGGAGTTATGCCAACAGGTGCAGGCAAGTCTATGTGCTATCAAATACCTGCTCTTATGTTTGACGGGATAACTATAGTTGTTTCGCCACTCATATCCCTTATGAAAGATCAGGTGAACTCGCTGATACAATCGGGAGTGAGGGCAGCGTATCTGAACTCGTCACTGACGGCGGCACAGTATGAAATGGCTATATCAAACGCCGCCCGTGGTATGTACAAGATAATATATGTTGCACCTGAAAGGCTGATGACAGGTTCGTTTCTGTCACTGGCTTCGTCGGTGAAGATATCCATGCTTGCGGTGGACGAAGCCCACTGCGTTTCTCAGTGGGGACAAGATTTCAGACCCTCCTATATGAAGATACCCGAGTTTCTTGGCAAACTTCCCTACCGCCCTATCGTCAGCGCATTCACCGCCACTGCCACCGCAGAAGTAAAAGCGGACATTATCAAAATGCTTGAACTCCGTGACCCTTTCACCATAACCACAGGCTTTGACAGAAAAAATCTCTACTTTGGCGTTTCTCACCCTCATGACAAATACAGTGAAACAGTGAGGATAGTTGAGAAATACAAGGACAACTGCGGAATAATCTACTGCTCTACAAGAAAAAATGTTGAGAGCGTGTGTGAAAAGCTCTGTGCCGACGGCTACAACGCTTCACGCTATCATGCAGGACTTTCTGATGAGGAAAGGCGTAAAAATCAAGACGATTTTATCTTTGACCGTGTCCAGGTCATGGTGGCGACCAATGCTTTCGGCATGGGAATAGACAAATCAAACGTGAGCTATGTCATACATTATAATATGCCTAAGAATATTGAAAGCTATTATCAGGAAGCAGGCAGAGCGGGACGTGACGGCAACGAAGCAAAGTGCATTTTGCTCTACAGCAGTCAGGACGTTGCGACCAACAAGTTTCTTATAAACAATTCTCATGACAATCCCGACCTTGACGATGACACTCTTGAAATGATACGCAAACGTGATCTTATGCGTCTGAAAAAGATGACCGATTACTGCAACACAAACGGCTGTCTGAGAGAGTTTATCCTTGGATATTTCGGTGAGAAGCAGGACAAACCTTGTCAGAACTGCTCAGGCTGTTTGGGTGATTTCGGAGAAACAGAAGAAGTTGACGTGTCTGTGGATTGCCAAAAAGTGCTATCCTGCATTTATAGACTTCACCAGCGAAACCTTTCTTTTGGAGCAGGTGTCATAGCACAGATACTTAAAGGCTCAGACTCCGAAAAGGTAAAGCGTTTTGACCTTTCCACTCTTTCAACATACGGCATAATGAAAGACTCCACGCAGGTATATATCCGCAGGCTCATAGCGTTTCTTGAAGCTGATGATTACATCACACAGACTTCACACGGGGATTTTTCTGTGCTTACTCTTACAAGAAGGTCTGCAGAGATATTAATGGACAAAAAGACTATTACAATACGCCTTCCAAAGAAAAAGCCAAAGAGCGAAACGGTCACAAAGATCGGCAGGGACGAAGTTACGACATTTGACAAGGAGCTTTTCGGACGGCTCAGAGCTGTGCGGAGCAAGCTTGCGACACAGGCGAGTCTGCCTGCATATATCATTCTTACAGACGCTTCACTGCGTGATATGTGTATAAAGCTTCCTAAGACGCAGACGGAGCTTTTGAATATCTCAGGGGTGGGCAAGTCAAAGCAGGAACGTTATGGAAGATACTTTGTAGCCGAGATACAGAAATATCTCAAGGAAAATCCTGACGCCGCTTCGGGTTATAAATATATCCCAGAGGGCTATCTGCAAAAGCAAAATGCGGTTGGCGGTCAAAGCACAAAGGAATATATAATCGCCCACGCAGGTGAGCTTTCAGGCAAAGAACAGGATATGACCCTTTCAGAGGTATGCGACAGCATTTTCTATCAGCTTGGCACAGACGGCGATATAAGAAGCATAAAACTTGCCATAAAAGAATGGCTCATAGGTGAAAATTATCTTGCAAAAGACGGAGCAAACGGCAGGGGCTTTCTTGAAACTACAATACTTTCCCCTGAAGCAGGAATAATAGAGCGTGAAAAAATATCACAGCTTGGAAACAGCTACAAGACGATACTTTTTCCAAAGCAGGCGCAGGAGTTTATCTTTGAGAACATAGAGGAGATACTCAGCAAAGATGCACAAAACTCATAATAAAATGCGGTTTTGCGGCTGTTTTCATTCATGCAGAAAAAAGGACGAACACAAAATGTTCGTCCTTTTATTTATCAGTTATAACCGCAGGCAAGCCGTTTTTCAAACTCAGCCGCAGGCAGAGGCTTGTCAAAAACAAAGCCCTGAACAGCGTCACAGCCAACTTCTCTGAGATAGTCAAGCTGCTGCTCAGTTTCAACTCCCTCGGCGATAGTTTCCTTGCCAAGCTTTTTAACCATTTTTATAATGTAATAGAACATTATAAGATCTTTATCCTTGCCCTCATAATCCTTTTCAAGAGGAATAAAGGACTTGTCTATCTTTATTACCTGCAGATCAACATTCTTTATCATATTGAGCGATGAAAAGCCAGTACCAAAATCGTCCATAGATGTGACGATACCATTAGCTCTCAGACCATTCACAATCTCTGTGATAAGCTCAAAATTCTGATAATCCTCGCTTTCAGTAAGCTCTATTTCTATAAGCTGGTGATCAAGCTCGTATTTGTCGATCAAGGCAACTATATTGCCTATCATATTTTTTTCTTCCAGGTGCTTCCTCGAAAAATTCACTGATATCCTCAAGGGTTCAAAACCCATATCTATGCGTTTTCTCAGCCATTTGCAAACTTCTTCAAGCACATAGTAGTCAAGCTTTATTATGCTTCCGTCATTCGTAAGAAGCGGAACAAACTCCACCGGTGCTGATAACCTTCCCTTTCTATGCCAACGTACAAGGGCTTCTGCACCAAATATCTCCTTGGTTTCGATGCGTACCTTTGGCTGATAATACACCTCGAACTCACCTGCCATAAGCCCAGCCATGAAGTTTGACAGCACTCCCTGAATTTTCATCAGTTCTTGTTTTATATTTTCGGAATACTCCATTACATGGCCTGCACCAACTCGTCTTGCAGCAGAATATGCAATGCTCGCACGAGCCATTACTTCTCTTGGATATCTTATACCCACAGTTGACGAATATCCGATGGTTGCACTAAAAATAAAATCCTTTGATACTTTGCCATCGTCATACCTTATGTTCATAAAGCTGAGCATATCAATATATTCTCTGAGCGATTCGTTCTTTACAAGCATAACGAAGTTATCGCCGCCAAGTCTTGTGATCATCTCACCATCTGAAAGATTTCGGTATATTGTCTTTGTATAATTACGCAAAACAACGTCGCCCTGTTCGTAATTTAATACCTTATTTACATATTTGAAGTTATGTATATTGAAAAAGATTATACTGAAATCCTCTATCCTGTTTTGCGCTATAAGCATACCGGCGTAATTTATCAAAGCGTCTAAAGTTGCTGCACCTGTTTCGATATCCGTTTTTATAACATGAGTAACAAGCTCCTGCATAATTACCCTGTTAAATTGGATGAAAACAGTGTTTGCGATTATCTCTACGATATTCCTTTGCTCGTTATCAAAGCCATTGGAATTACCGGAATAAAAGGTCACTGTTATAAAACCGCCTTCAAACAAAGGAAAACTTGCCTCAAAAGGCTCGTTTTCCACGTCCTTCTCTCTGTCATAAAGCACCATGAGCATATCTGCACCATCCTCACAAAGCTTTGTTGCAGGCATTTTCACTGCAAGCTCCGCTCTGACGATGTCAAGCTTGTCTGCCACAGCAGCCACAGCACTTTTCACCTTGGCACTGCATTCGTCCATATCCGCCGAATCTTCATATATCGTTCGGAAGAAAAGCATCAAATCATTATCAAAATTCATTTTTATCCCCACTAATTTTTTATTCAATGATCACGTTTAGGAAAACGTTTTCAAAAATACCTGTACTTACCTTATCTCATTTTACTACTTTTTATAAAAAAAGTCAAGCAGGCATAGCAAAACGCCGTCCTTTTCCGACGGCGTTTTATCGTCTTAGTAGCTATAGCTGCTCTCACCTACAAACTCCCTTGCAAGGGAATTTACAGGCACACTTTCGAGCATCACCGGCTCTATCTCCTCAAGGGCTTTTAGCATAGGCAAAAAGCGCTCAAAATCCTTATAGCTCCTGCTCTCACGTCGCAGTGTATCCAAAAGATAGTTCTTATACAAGGCAGGCTCATAAGCGTGAAAAGTATCCACTGAAAACTCAGCCCTGTGCTTGTATGGCATTATATACTTGTTCTCGCCAGCCTCAACGCTGTCGAACATATCTAGTGTTTCCGCTGCACTTCTGCCACGAAAAAATCCGTCCCTTATGAGTCTGCGCATAAGCCTGATATAGCAAGGATGCAGAAGCTCACCGTCTTTCAATTCGAGTCTGCTTCTTACACTGACATACATACATCTTGCATAATCTCCTGCCGCACCTGTGACCTCTGGATTAAGGGCATGGATACCCTCGAAAACAACTATGTCGTTTTTGTTTCGTCTGAGTCTTTCTCCATCACGCCTGCATTGTTCTGAAAATTCAAACTTCGGCAGAACGACTTCCTCACCGCTGTTTATCTTTTCCATATGCTCATAAAGAAGCTTTCTGTCTATTCTGTCAGGAGATTCATAGTCAGGCTTGCCGTCCTCTCCTATAACAGCGGTGAAGCTGTCCGTTGGCAGAAAATAATCGTCCATAGAGATAGTGTGGGTGTGTATTCCCCTGCT
>OGZO01002105.1_pt1 | contig 13983 bp, 10 predicted proteins | sample 1576721 | NCBI WGS metagenome assembly OGZO01 (sample SAMEA3541516, study PRJEB24748) | human gut metagenome | biome: human gut; feature: human-associated habitat; material: faeces | place: China | collected 2012 | reverse complement strand
TATGTCTGACTTTGATAAGTACATGCTGGAACTGGAAGAGAATGCGAAGAAGTAGTAGCCTCGCCATTGAAATTTTTAGCTTGCCAAGGTCGAGTGCATGGGAGTTGGGTCATTAGTCGAGGCAAAAAATAGCTGTTGACCTGTTCTCTGTACGAAGAACAGACAACACCTTCCTGCTTATCGTTGTCGTTATCTATTCTTTGTTTGCATGGCTGATCACAGATATCTTTCCAATTGATGTCAGTATTGCTTCACCGCTTGCAGGAACAGACTTATTGTTATGTGCGCTGTTTGGAGGTGTGATCTCCGGAATCGGAAGCGGTCTTGCGATTCGCTATGGCGGTGCAATGGACGGTATCGAAGTTATGGCGGTTATTTTCGCAAAACGTGCAGGCGTTACGGTAGGAACATTTGTTATGGTATATAATATTATTTTATATATTATCTGTGGATGTGTACTTCAGAGCTGGGTGCTTCCATTGTATTCGATCGTTGCGTATTCCGCAGCATTGAAGACGGTTGACTTTATTGTAGAAGGTATCGACAGAGCACGACAGAGCAAAGTGTGCAATTATTGTGACAGAGTGGCCACATGAGATATGTAAGGCGTTGACTGAAACATTTGGAAGTGGTATTACGCGCGTCAGTGCAAAAGGAGGATACTCTAATCGAGATAAAGCGATGTTGTATTTTGTTGTCAATAGATACCAGGTGATTCGGATGAAGGACATTGTTCATGATATTGATTCGGCCGCATTTATTATAATCAGTGAGGTGGCGGATATCTTTTCAAGTAATAATGAATAGAATACATCACTTTGTAAAAGAAGTTATAAGGTAAGCGAACAGATCGGCATAGCTTGTTAAAAATATATCAAAATCATATTGTTATTTTCCTTAAGGCGTGTTATAGTATATTTTAGTTGTGAATCGAAAAAATCAGGAGGAAAAAACAATGAACTTAAGAGAAAAATACGGTGAGTGGGGTATCATCCTTGGAGCAACAGAAGGCGTTGGAAAAGCATTTGCAGAGAAAATCGCATCTGAGGGAATGAGTGTTGTCCTGGTAGGAAGAAGAGAAGAGAAACTTCAGGAGCTTGGAAAGAGTATCAGCGAAACATATGGTGTGGATCACATGGTTATTCGTGCAGATTTTGCACAGTCCGACTGTACTGACAAGATTTTTGAAGCAACAAAAGACCTTGATATGGGATTCATGAGTTATGTTGCATGTTTCCATACATTTGGAAAATTGCAGGATACTCCGTGGGAGAAGCATGAGCAGATGATCAATGTTAATGTTATGACATTCTTGAAATGCTTCTATCATTACATGGGAATCTTTGCAAAGCAGGATCGTGGAGCTGTAATTAATGTATCTTCTTTGACAGCAATCAGTAGTTCACCATATAACGCACAGTATGGTGCAGGAAAATCTTACATTAAGAAACTGACAGAAGCTGTGGCAGCAGAATGTGAGAGTACAAATGTAGACGTTGAGGTTATCACGTTAGGAACAACAATTACACCAAGTTTGTTAAGCAATCTTCCAGGCGGTCCAGCAGGAGAAGCTGTTATGAAGACAGCTATGACACCGGAAGCTTGTGTAGAGGAAGCATTTGACAATCTTGGCAAATCTCTTTCTGTTATTGCAGGTGAGCACAATAAAGCAAATGTTCATAATTGGCAGGCAAATAAAACAGATGATGAATATATCCGTTATATGGGTTCATTCTATTCTAACAACTAAAAAATCAGATTTTAGATGAATCATCTTTCAGTGATTATAGTAGCTGTTTCTCTGAGTAGGGGAAACAGCTATTTTGTTTATGGGAAATATATAACTTTAAGTATCTTTAATGATAACGATATGGTAAGATGAAGTTAAGAAATAGGAGTTTTAGCCACATCATTAGGAGTAGTTGCTTTGACAGGATGCGGAGCCGAAAAGACATCCGATAAAGGAAATCAGGGTTATCGAACATTAGATGAAATCAAAGAAAGCGGTGAAATTAATATTGGAGTTTTCTAAATGAAAACTATTATAAAATAAGTCTAGCTTTTTTAAATAGAATGTGATAATATAGTGACGTTTGATAGAGGCGCGGTGATATGAGTACCCGCTGACGAGAGTCTTGGGAAGACTGTCAGTGAGAGAAAGGAGAAGCCGCCGAAGGAATGATATTCCCAGATATGATTCCTGGGCCGGATGTAGAAGATACGCCGGACTGTCACAGGTGTGGAGAGCTATCGATGACGCTAGAATTATTATGCCATGGGTGACTCACCAGCAGAGAGTGTCTATGGCATTTTTTGCGTTTAGAGAATCCCAAGCAAAACCCACTATGCTTACACACAAACTTAACAAACATAAGTTTACAGGAAAGGAAAAAAGGAAATGAGAAACAAAAGAAAAATGGGGTATGTGTTTCTGATGTCTCTGCTCATTCTGTGCTGTAGTTCAACAACAGTATTTGCCGCAGATACATCTGCCGAGTATGTACCTCAGCTCTATGCAACAATCTGGTCTCTGGTGCCGCCGGTCGTTGCAATCGTACTGGCACTTATTACAAAGGAAGTTTACAGCTCCTTATTCGTTGGAATTTTGATCGGAGGTGCATTTTGGTCAGGATTTAAACCGGAAGCTACAATTTTACATGTATTTCAGGATGGAGTAGTGGGAGTACTTACAGATTCTTACAATATGGGTATTCTAGTATTTCTGGTAATTCTTGGTGTTATGGTATGTATGATGAATAAAGCCGGTGGTTCCGCAGCATTTGGACGCTGGGCGAAAGAGCATATCAAGACAAGAGCGGGTGCACAGCTTGCAACAATCGCACTTGGAGTGCTGATTTTTATTGATGATTATTTTAACTGCCTTACAGTTGGGAGCGTTATGCGTCCGGTAACAGACAGTCACAATGTATCCCGTGCGAAACTCGCATATCTGATCGATGCTACAGCAGCGCCAATCTGCATTATTGCACCGATTTCTTCCTGGGCAGCAGCAGTAACAGGATTTGTTAAAGGGGAGGATGGATTTTCAATTTTTATTCGTGCAATCCCATATAACTATTATGCAATTCTTACAGTTATAATGATGGTAACACTGGTTCTTGCAAAAGAAGATTATGGTCCGATGAAGGCGCATGAGAAAAATGCGATTGAAGGGGATCTTTTTACAACAGGAGACAGACCATTTGAAAATACATCCGAAAATGCGATTTACAATAAAGGAAAAGTAATCGATCTTGTATTCCCGATTCTGTCACTTATTGTATGCTGTGTCATTGGTATGATTTATTCTGGTGGGTTCTTCTCAGGAACAGGCTTTGTAGAGGCTTTCTCCGAAAGTGATGCATCGGTTGGACTGATGCTTGGAAGTTTCTTTGCAATGGTAATTACAATTGTTTTTTATGTAGTAAGAAAAGTTCTTCGTTTTTCGGATTCTATGGCTTGCATTCCGGAAGGATTTAAGGCAATGGTTCCGGCTATCCTGATTCTTACATTCGCATGGACTCTGAAAGCAATGACAGACAGTCTCGGAGCAGCTCCATTCGTAGCTTCTGTAATGAATTCAGCAGCAGGCGGATTGATGAACCTTCTCCCAGCAATCATCTTCCTTGTAGGATGTTTCCTTGCATTTGCAACAGGTACTTCCTGGGGAACATTCGGAATTCTGATTCCAATCGTAGTTGCAGTATTCCAGGGTACGAACGAGACAATGATGATCATCTCAATCTCAGCTTGTATGGCCGGAGCAGTTTGCGGAGATCATTGTTCACCTATTTCAGATACAACAATCATGGCATCCGCAGGAGCGCAGTGTAATCATGTAAATCATGTATCCACGCAGCTTCCATATGCAATGACTGTAGCAGCGGTTTCCTGCATTACATATGTGATCGCAGGTATCTTGCAGAATGCAGTCATCTGTCTCGTGATCGGAATTGCTCTGCAGATTGGAGTTCTGCTTGCAATCAAAGCAATCACAAAAGATCACACAGGTAGGGTGAAAACAACAAACTAAAAACCAGGGAGAAAGCGAGGAGTTGATCCTCGTTTTCTTTTTACAGAAATGTAGTAAAAAAGGACGAAATGAAAAGCTTGTTAAGCGGTTCATTTCGTCCCTGTTTGTTTTATGAAATCTTATTTATCCAGATCTTTTCCTGTCAGCATCTTATATGCCTGAAGGTATTTCTCAATCGTCTTATCTACAATTTCCTGTGGAAGTGTCCAGTCGTTGTCTGGATTTGCTTTCAGCCAGTCACGCGCAAACTGTTTGTCAAAAGATGGCTGTCCATGTCCGGCTTCATAACCGTCAGCAGGCCAGAAACGGGAACTGTCAGGAGTGAGCATCTCATCTCCAATTACCATATTTCCATTTTCATCAAGTCCGAACTCAAATTTTGTATCTGCAATAATGATACCTTTGCTCAGAGCATATTCGGCACATTTCTTATAGAGAGCAATTGTGTTGTCGCGAAGTTTCTCAGCGAGTTCACGTCCTCTTCCAGGGTAATATTTTTCAAGGTGATCAACGCTCTGCTCGAATGAAATGTTCTCATCGTGATCTCCGATTTCAGCCTTTGTGGAAGGTGTATAGATTGGTTCAGGAAGTTTGTCAGATTCCTTTAATCCTTCCGGAAGTGTGATTCCACAAACAGTTCCGTTTTCTTTATAGCTTTCCCAGCCACTTCCAGTGATATAACCACGAACGATACACTCGATTGGAAGCATTTCGAGTTTCTTACACATCATAGATTTTCCATCATATTTCTCCTGCTGGAAGAACTCCGGCATATCTTTTACATCAACAGAGAGCATGTGGTTAGGAAGAATGTCTTCTGTCAGATCAAACCAGAATTTGGACATCTGAGTCAGGACAGTTCCTTTCTTTGTAACTTCATTGTTGAGAATCACGTCAAAGCAGCTGATGCGGTCTGTAGCAACCATGATTAAGCTGTCTCCATTATCATAAATTTCACGAACTTTACCTTCTTTGATTGGTTTTAATTCCTGCATTTTTTCACCTCATAGAATTTTCTTAGAATTTACAACGTAACCGTACACTTTTTAGGGGAAACTGTCAAGCGGGCTGAAAACGTGGGAAGAGAGGTGTGAAAAATCATTGAAGAAGGAAAAATGTGGAAAATTGTGTTTTTTGTATAAAAACAACGGAAAAATAAAGAGAGTGATTGTGGAATACGTTGGGTAAAAAGTAAAAAAAACAGAATGTTTTTGAGGTATCATAAACAAATCAGATATTATTTAATAAGAAATTATTATAGTAGAAAAGGCAGTTACACAGAAGGCGAAAGAGAATAGTAAAAAGAAATATTGACATCTATGACATATTGTAATTAAATTAAATTAGTATGTCTATTTATATAGAAGAAACGAGGGAATAGAATGATGCAGAATCATAATCAACAGAAAAAAATTGCGCTGATCAATGACTTTACAGGCTTTGGCAGATGCTCAATTGCGGTACAGATGCCGATTATTTCAATGCTGAAAGTGCAGTGTTGTGCAGTGCCTACCTCGATTTTTTCAAATCATACCGCATATGAAGATTATTATTTTACAGATTATACATCAAATATGGAAGCATATATTGAACAATGGAAGAAGCTGGATCTGAAGTTTGAAGGAATTTGTACTGGTTTTTTGGGATCAGCAGAACAAATTCGGATTGTCAGTGAGTTTATCCAGTATTTTAGAGACGAGAATACAGTGGCTGTGATCGATCCGGTGATGGGGGACAATGGGGAGGCATATTCGACTTATACGGAAGAAATGTGCAGACAGATGATTCAATTAGTCCGCTATGCGGATGTAGTTGTTCCAAATGTGACAGAGGCATGTATCCTGACAGGAACACCGTATAAGGAACGGTGGACAACAAGAGAGCTGGCAAAGATGGCAGAACAGATTGTGCAGACCGGACCAGAAAAAGTTGTGATTACAGGAATTCCACAGAAAACGTATGTATCCAACTTGTGCTATGAAAAAGGCAAAGGATACGAGATGATCCGTACACATAAAGTAGGACATTCCAGATGTGGTACGGGAGATATTTTCTCTGCAATCATTGCAGCAGATGCGGTCAATGGAGTGGAATTTACAAAATCTGTCCGAAAGGCATCCGCATTTATAAAGAAGTGTATACAAAAGTCAATTGAAATGGAAATTCCGTTGACGGATGGTGTCTGTTTTGAAGAATTAATGGGACTATTGAAATAAAAGAAAATTAAGGAGTAAACAAAAATGAATTTAGAAGAATGCTATGAAGCAATAGATAGTGACTATGATGATGTGATGAGAAGACTTGGAAGTGAAACACTGGTCCGTAAATTTGTATTGAAGTTTTTGGATGATACAAGTTTCCAGGGATTAAAAGAAGGACTTGAAAATCAGGATGCAGAACTCGCATTCCGAAGTGCACATACATTGAAAGGCGTGTGCATGAATCTTGGATTTACAAAGTTATTCGAGGTCAGCTCAGCATTAACAGAAGAGCTTCGAGACAAAGAAATCAAAGAAAACACTACAGAGATGTTTAAAGAAGTAGAACGAGAATATACCCGAACAATAGAAGCAATTAAAGGATTATGTTAAGAAGACAGGAGCATTTATCAATCAACTACTTACACGTGGTGTATTGAATGATGATCTAAAACCATTTTGGGGAGCTATGGAGATTGGAATGGGAACTGCTCCCCGTTAAGTAGACAATTGAAAAAATATAAATTTTTCCTGCCAGTAGAAATTTATCTGCTGGCAGTTTTTATAGTTGCACCACTTGCAGCGTATACTCCTTCAGCAAGGCCTGTATCAACGGAAACAACAGGTCTTTTATATGTTTTCATGATAAATTCCTTCAATGCTTTCGTGTATTACATACTATCTAACCACATTAATGGAAAAAATGTATAGAAATCAAGAAAAATCCTTATAAAGTGAATGACAATTCATCCAAGCAGGGTGTAGAATAGTAAAATAATGGCTGAATAGTGATTGGAAAAGGAGAGAAGGCATGCTTCAGATACAACATATTTGCAAGGAATATCGAACAGGTAATCTGATACAGAAAGCATTGGATGATGTCAGTCTGAATCTCAGAGATAATGAATTTGTTGCTATTCTGGGACCGAGTGGTTCGGGAAAGACAACGCTTCTGAATATCATTGGTGGTTTGGACCGATATGACAGCGGAGATCTGATCATCAATGGAATATCAACGAAGAAATATAAAGACAGAGACTGGGATTCTTATCGTAATCATACGATAGGATTTGTTTTCCAGAGTTATAATCTGATTCCGCATCAGACTGTTCTGGCAAATGTTGAACTGGCACTTACGATTTCGGGGGTTGGCAAGTCCGAGAGAAGGAAACGTGCGACAGAAGCGCTTGAAAAGGTTGGTCTGGGTGCGCAGCTTCACAAGCGACCAAGTCAGATGTCCGGAGGACAGATGCAGCGTGTTGCGATTGCCCGGGCATTAGTGAATGATCCGGATATCCTGCTTGCAGATGAACCGACAGGTGCACTGGACAGTGATACAAGTGTGCAGGTCATGGATCTTCTTCAGGAAGTAGCGAAAGACCGTCTGGTTGTTATGGTTACACATAATCCGGAGCTTGCAGAGCAGTATGCGACAAGAATTGTTACATTAAAAGATGGTGTGATCCGTTCAGATACAGATCCGTTTGAAGTAGATGAAACGGTGATGGGAGTGGCAGAACACAGGAATATGGGGAAATCCTCGATGTCATTTCTGACAGCATTAGCTTTGAGCTTTAACAATCTGAAGACAAAGAAGGCACGAACGCTTCTGACTTCATTTGCAGGTTCAATCGGAATTATCGGAATTGCATTAATTCTGTCTCTATCTACAGGTGTGAATCAATATATTCAGAACGTAGAGGAAGAGACGCTTTCAGAATATCCTCTGCAGATACAAAGTACAGGCTTTGATCTGACATCCATGATGGTCGGGATGGACAGTGCTTCTGCGGATGATAAAAAAACAGACAAAGAGAAGTCAGATACAAAGAAAAAGTCAAAGGATCAGGTTAAAGTAATTCAGATGGTGACGAATATGTTTTCCACAATGGATTCAAATGACCTTGGTGCTTTGAAGAAGTATCTTGATACTGGCAAGAGTGGAGTGGAACAATATACGAATGCTATAGAATATAAGTACAGCGTTTCTCCGCAGATTTATAAAGAAAATAAAGACAGTATCCGTCAGGTGAATCCAGATCAATCCTTTTCAGCTATGGGATTGGGTTCTTCTATAAGTACGAACAGTATGATGTCATCTATGATGAGTACAGATGTTTTTTATGAGATGCCGGAGAGTAGTAAACTCTATGAAAATCAGTATGAAGTGGAAAAGGGGCATTGGCCAGAGAAATATAATGAATGTGTTGTGGTTCTGACTTCGAATGGCGGAATGAGTGATTTTATGCTTTATACATTGGGACTTCGTGATCCGCTGGAGCTTGATGAGATGATCCAGTCCTTTATGAAAGAGGAAAATGTTACTACACCGGATGATCTGGGAACCTATTCTTATGATGATATTATCGGAACAAAGTTCAAGCTTGTGAACAGTTCTGATTATTATGAGTATGACAGTCAGTATCAGGTCTGGAAAGATAAGACGGATAATGAAGATTATATGAAATCACTTGTAGCGAATGGGGAAGATCTTACCGTGGTTGGAATTGTGAAACCCGCTGAAGATGCGAAAGCCTCCTCTCTGAGTCCGGGAATTGCATATCCGACATCATTGACGAAACATGTGGCAGAACAGGCAGCAAAAAGTGAGATTGTGAAACAACAGCTGACAAATCCGGATGTTAATGTATTTACAAATAAAAAATTCGGAGAGAAAGACAGTGAAAATGGATTCGCCATGGATTCTTTATTTACGGTTGACGAAGCAGCACTACAGAAAGCATTTGGATTTGACGCAAGTGCGATGAACAATTTAGGAAATTCTCTGGATTTTGGGAATTCGTTAAATCTCAGTGAATCTATGAATTTGTCAAAAGCATTTCAGACAGGAAGTAATACGCTGGATCTGTCGGGACTTGTGAATCCAGATTCTCTGAACTTAGATCTTTCCGGAATGCCGCAGATGAATCTGGGAGAGATCGTTTCGAATCTGGATCTGAAGGTATCACCGGATGGTATGAAACAGATGGCTTGTGGACTGCTGACGGGATATCAGGAGTATGCAAAGACACATCCAGAGGCAGATTATTCAGGTCTTGGAGAGGATTTTACAGCATTTCTTAAGACAGATGCAGCAAAAAAGATTATTTCTGATAATATAAAAGATATTATAAAATCAAGCGGAACTGTGACGATTACAACTGAGAAAATACAGGAATTGATCAAAAATATTATGGCCGGATACGAACAGTATATTACGGAAAAAGGATATACAGATCCGGATCAATTTGATGAATATTTGATGGAATATCTTCAGACGGATGAAGCGAAGAAAATAATTTCAGATTGGATGTCAGAAGTTATGCCGGAAGATCCGAAGATTGAGATAACACCGGAACAGCTTGAGAAACTATCAGATGACCTTGTGAAAGGCTATTTGGCATATGCTTCAGAGAATGGTCTTCCGGATCCGTCTAAGATGGGAGAACATTTCATGGCTTATCTGCAAACAGATGATGGAAAGAAGCAGTTTCAGGAAGGTCTGTCAGCAATGATCGATATGGATCAGTTGGAGAGCCAGGTGTCAAAAATCATCGGAAACTATATGAATCAGGCAATGGGGGCAATGGGAAATACGATTGGTCAGACACTTGAGACACAGGTGTCCACTGCAATGACACAGATTATCGGTCAGATGACAACAGGGCTTGAATCTGCAATGAAGCAGATGATGACCAACGTAGGAACGCAGCTTCAGAACAGCCTCGGAAATGCAATGCAGATTGATCCGACAGCATTTGCAGATGCATTTCAGATGAATATGACGGAAGATGATCTGGCAGAGCTTATGATGTCGATGAGTGGGAAAGGCTTGGCTTCTTATGATAGTAATCTGCAGAAACTGGGATATGTAGATTTTGCAGTCCCGTCTGCTATTAACATTTATCCAAAGGATTTTGAAGGAAAGGAACAAGTAGTAAAGATTCTGGACGATTATAATAGCAGGATGGAGGCAGAAGGGAAGGATGAGCAGGTCATTACTTATACCGATGTAGTTGGAACTTTAATGTCCTCTGTCACAACAATCGTAGATACGATAAGTTATGTGCTGATTGCATTTGTAGCAATTTCTCTTGTGGTATCTTCCATTATGATTGGTGTTATTACCTATATCAGTGTGCTTGAGCGGAAGAAGGAAATTGGAATATTAAGAGCAATCGGTGCGTCAAAGCGAAATGTATCACAGGTATTTAATGCAGAGACATTTATTATCGGACTTTGTGCAGGATTGATCGGAATCGGACTGACTTTATTACTTCTGATTCCGGGAAATGCGATTATTCACAGTGTGGCGGATAATGCGAAGGTAAATGCAGTTTTGCCGATTGTTCCGGCAATCATACTGATTTTATTAAGTGTTGTCCTTACATTACTTGGTGGACTGATCCCATCAAAGAAAGCAGCAAAGAGTGATCCTGTGACAGCGCTTCGTACAGAGTAGGGGACTGGTGAGAAGAATGGAAAATTTAGTTTTTAGTCTGAATGCAACCGTACCGATCTTTTTGATGATGGTACTGGGAATGCTGTTCAGAAAGCTTGGCTGGATGGATGAAGAGTTTGCAGCAAAGATGAATAAATTTGTCTTTCTGATTCCATTGCCGGTATTGTTGTTTGGTGACCTGGCAAAGGTTGATTTTAAAGAAGTGTGGAATATCAAATTTGTGATTTTCTGCTTTGTAGTAACATTTATCTGTATTACAATTGCTGCACTGGTATCTTGCATCTGGAAAGACCGTTCAATCCAGGGTGAATTTATTCAGGCTTCGTACCGGAGCAGTGCAGCACTTCTTGGAATTGCATTTATCCAGAATATTTATGGAAATGCAGGGATGGCGCCACTTATGATCATTGGAAGTGTACCACTTTATAATGTGATGGCAGTTATCGTGTTATCCTTTTTCCATCCGGAACGAAAGGCAATTGATAAAGCTGTATGGATGAAAACGTTAAAGGGAATCGTAACCAATCCAATCATCATTGGAATCGTGGCTGGTCTGATCTGGTCAGCCTGCAAGATCCCAATGCCGGCAATTCTTAATAAAACGGTGACAAGTATTGGAGGAATGTCTACACCAATGGGGCTGATGGCAATGGGAGCTACCTTTGATTTTAGGAAAGCACTTGGAAAGATCAAACCGGCTGTGACAGCAACAATTATGAAGTTGATCGTATTTGTGGCAATTTTTCTTCCGATTGCTGTGAAACTGGGATTCCGTCAGGAAGAACTGATTGCAATCCTTGTAATGCTTGGATCCGCAACAACAGTAAGCAGTTTTGTTATGGCAAAGAATATGGGACATGAAGGAGTTTTATCATCAAGTGTAGTGATGCTGACAACATTGTTCAGTGCATTCACGTTGACAGGATGGCTGTATGTGCTGAAAGTGTTTCAGCTGGTATAGGAATAGGAAATTCACATTTTGTTGCGTAGGAGGATAAAAATGGCTGGTGGTCGCACATAGTACGAACAATAACAAAAAATGTTGAAAAATGGGGGTGTTGTGGGAAAAAGTTCTTGCAACGTCCCTTGTTTTATGCTATACTACGAACGTTGCTAAAAAACACGTATGTGGATTCCTTCCAAGGTGCCTAAGTCGAGACAGGAGTTTCGTCCGGTTGTGAAGGAGAGTAAAACATACGGAAGAAAAAAACCAAATGGAGGAGAATAACATGAGCGTTATTTCAATGAAGCAGTTATTGGAAGCAGGTGTTCATTTTGGACATCAGACAAGAAGATGGAACCCTAAGATGGCTCCATACATCTACACAGAGAGAAATGGTATCTACATCATCGACCTGCAGAAATCTGTAGGAATGGTTGACGATGCATATAAGGCTGTTTCTGACATCGCTGCAGAAGGCGGTACAGTTCTTTTCGTAGGAACAAAGAAACAGGCACAGGATGCAATCAAAGCTGAGGCTGAGCGTTGCGGAATGTATTATGTAAACGAGAGATGGCTTGGAGGAATGCTTACAAACTTCAAGACAATCCAGAGCCGTATCAAACGTCTGAAAGACATCGAGAGAATGGCAGAAGATGGAACATTCGAAGTACTTCCGAAGAAAGAAGTTATCGAAATCAAAAAAGAGTGGACAAAGCTTGAGAAGAACCTTGGCGGAATCAAAGACATGAAGAAACTGCCAGACGCTATCTTCATCGTAGATCCTAAGAAAGAAAGAATCTGTGTACAGGAAGCACACACACTCGGAATTCCGCTGATCGGTATCTGTGATACAAACTGTGATCCAGAAGAACTGGATTACGTAATCCCAGGTAATGATGATGCAATCAGAGCTGTAAAACTGATCGTTTCTAAGATGGCAGACGCTGTTATCGAAGCAAACCAGGGTGCAGCTGAGGATGAGTATTACGAGGAGGCTGCAGAAGCAGCTGAAGCTGAAGAGGCTGTAGAAGAGTAATATCAGTTCTTGATATGAAAGAAAATGCTTCAGCCTGATTATCAGGTTGAAGCATTTTACTTTATAGAAATAGTTCTATAGAGAAAAGCATATGTTACTGCTTACAGTGACATACACATTATGAATAATGGAGGAAAATTATCATGGCAATCACAGCAGGAATGGTAAAAGAGTTAAGAGAAATGACAGGCGCTGGAATGATGGACTGTAAAAAAGCGCTTTCTGAGACAAACGGAGATATGGACGCAGCTGTAGAGTTCCTTAGAAAGAACGGACAGGCTAAAGCTGAGAAAAAAGCTGGAAGAATCGCTGCAGAAGGTATTGTTAAGACAGTTGTTAAAGATGACAAAGTTGCTGCAATCGTAGAAGTAAACTCTGAGACAGACTTCGTTGCAAAGAACGACGAGTTCCAGGGATTCGTAGAAGCAGTTGCTAACCAGGTAGTAGATTCAGAAGCAGCTGATCTTGATGCATTTATGGCAGAGGCTTGGGAAGCTGATACAACAAAGACTGTAAAAGATGCTCTCGTAGAGAAAATCGCAGTTATCGGAGAGAACTTGAACATCAGAAGATTCGAGAAAGTTGCAGCAGACAACGGTGTGGTTGTTCCTTACATCCACGGTGGCGGACGTATCGGTGTTCTTGTTGTTGCTGATACAGATGTTGTTAATGACGAGATCAAAGCAGCACTGAAGAACGTAGCTATGCAGGTAGCAGCTATGTCTCCGAAGTATGTATCCCGTGAGGAAGTATCTCAGGATTACCTTGATCACGAGAAAGAGATCCTTCTCGCTCAGGCTAAGAAAGAGAACCCGGAGAAACCGGAAAACATCATCGAGAAGATGATCATCGGACGTCTGAACAAAGAGCTCAAAGAGATCTGTCTGCTTGATCAGGTATACGTTCAGGACAGCGACCTTACAGTAGGAAAATACGTTGATAAGGTAGCAAAAGAGAACGGTGCAAACGTTAAAGTTACAAAATTCGTTCGTTTCGAGACTGGTGAAGGAATCGAAAAGAAAGTTGACGACTTCGCAGCAGAAGTTGCAGCTCAGATGGGAATGTAAGCGTCTAGCACAAGCACGGCGTATATAAAAAGAAATCCTCGACACAAGTTTACTTGTGATCGAGGATTTCTTTTTATATGCATCGTGCGACGCACGTATAGCGAGATGAAGCGAAGCGGATAGTATACGAAAAAATCAGTTGGATGAAGAGGGGTTGTGATTTTCATTGCCTGCTTTTTGATAATAATTGAAAAATATAGTGTATGAACATAAAATACTTGTTATAATCTAAATATAAATATGA
>OGZO01002057.1_pt1 | contig 14232 bp, 12 predicted proteins | sample 1576721 | NCBI WGS metagenome assembly OGZO01 (sample SAMEA3541516, study PRJEB24748) | human gut metagenome | biome: human gut; feature: human-associated habitat; material: faeces | place: China | collected 2012 | reverse complement strand
TCAGAAATATCAATATCGTATAATTCACGCATGTGGGATTCAATGTCTCCAGTTGTCATTCCCTTGGCATACATGGAAAGTATTTTTTCTTCCATGTCCTGAGTTACGGTATTTTGATATTTTTTAATCAGCTGTGGTTCGTAATCACCGTTACGATCCCTTGGGATCGCCACATCCATATCTCCATAACTGGTGTGCATGGTTTTGCTGGAATGACCGTTTCTGCTGTTGTCTGTTTCTTTGTTTCGGTAGTCATACTTGGAATATCCTAATTCCTCATCCAGTTCTTCATCCAAAGCACCTTCCAAAAGGACAGACATCATGTCACGCATGATGCTATTTACATCGGTACCATCTTTGATGCTGATATCATTATTTTTCAGATAGTCACGCATCATTTCTCTCATTGCTGCTTTTTGTGGGCTGTCTTTTCTTCTTGCCATAAAAATAACCTCCAAACTGAGTAATTTTATCTTACATCAGTTTGGAGGTTTACACAAACTTTGGGATACTCCCGTTGACATGATTGGAAAAAGATTTGTCAAATACCTCTTCCCCCCTGAGTTTGATACATTAGCGCACTTTTCCCTTTTAAATTCCACATAAACTGCAAAATACTGTACTTTGGTGGTATACTTACCAATATATGAATATGATCTGGCATTAAATGACCTTTTAAAATTTCTATATACAAAGTTCTTTTATAATATCTTTTATGTCCTCTTTGTATTGATTGTATATTATTTTTCGTCTATACGTGGGTGTGAACACAATGCGATACTTGCACATCCACTTCGCATGTACCATATCATAATTTTGTGTGCCATTAAAATCACCTTTTCTTTCGTTATAACAGCTTGAACACTTCTATCATACATAAAAAAGTAATTTTTTTGTATAACAGTTTGCCTCCACAACCTTCACAATATCCCCCGTACACTCACCCCTACGTTATTTTTCACGGTAGACCAATTTCCACGCTCTTATAAAAAAAAATCAGCAAATCGAAGTCATTTCTCAACCGGTCCTAGTTCCCGGAATTCCTTGTTTTCTACACTTTTCAGTTTCTTATTTCTCAGCCCGTAGCATCAATACTACGCACTCAACATGATGCGTCAAGAGATACCGCTCTACTCAAAATCAATATTTATCTATTTTCCATAATTTCAACAACATAACGATTATTTTATTCTATCAAGTCATTTCAATAAGTGTTGACGCCTTTGGAGTTAAATGATAAAATTAAGACGAATATATATATAGGAGCAAACCATGAGAACTGTTGATTTATTCTGTGGTTGTGGCGGTTTATCTCTCGGTTTTCAGCGCGCTGGGTATGAAATTGTTGGTGCCTTCGACTGTTGGGAACCTGCTTTAAACTGTTATACAAATAATTTCAAACACGCAGCACATTATTTAGATCTTTCAAAAAAAAATCTAGCATTAAAAGAATTACGTCCTCTTAATCCTGATGTAATAATCGGAGGTCCCCCGTGCCAAGATTTTTCGAGCGCCGGAAAACGAAAAGAAGGCGACCGTGCCAGCTTGACGATAGCATATGCCAAAATTATAAATAGTATTCGCCCTCGATATTTTGTTATGGAAAATGTTGCGCGCGCAAAATCAAGTGATGCTTACAATAAGGCAAAAGAAATATTTAAAAAAGCTGGATACGGTTTAACTGAACAAATCCTTGACGCTAGTAAATGTGGCGTTCCCCAAAAAAGGAAACGTTTATTTTGCGTTGGGGCATTAAATGAGGACGATGGTTTTTTGAATACATACCTAGCTGCAAACCAGAGTGTTCTCCCATTAAATATTCGGACATTTTTTGAAGAGAATAACTATGATTTGTCTTTTGAGTATTATTATAGACATCCAAGAACATATTCACGACGTGCTATTTTTTCCGTAAATGAACCCTCTCCTACAATCAGAGGCGTAAATCGTCCCAAACCACCTGAATATAAAAAGCATCCAAATGACGCTTGCGACCCCAAGAATGTACGATCACTAACCCCCCAAGAGCGGGCTTTAGTTCAAACATTTCCTCCCACATTTGACTTCGGTAATAATCAAATGATAGCAGAACAAATGATTGGAAATGCAGTTCCTGTTAATCTGTCATACCATGTTGCCCGTTCTCTTCTTGCATTTGTAAAGCAAGATGTTAGTAACCAGTCTATTGAATTTATTGATTGGTTACAGCAAAAGCACAATTACACTCAATTTGCTGCCAAAGATGTGATTTCTCATCTTTCACGCTGTAACAGAATTGTATCTTTTCATAAGCAGTCTAAAGAAGAATATTTAGAGCAACTAGAACAGCATGATTCCTTTAGAAATCTATCCAAATCTATTCGTTCTCAATTAAAACGCGCAATTATTCTTTACAACGAATATAAACAAGGTTCCCATTTAAAATGACTGGAAACCTTGTTTATATTAATTAATTTCTGCTGGATTAGTATATTTACAGTTACGCGCTATGCAAGTATATACTAACTCCCCAACATCGTTCATAGAAAGTTCCATTTGGCTAGAACATTTCGGGCAAATAGGTGTTGCTAAATATTTTCTCTGAGGCATATAAGGTGGAACTTTCATTTTTGATGCATACTCTTGTAATGCGGATTCAATTGCATTCTCTATAACACTATCACTCGGCATTGGCAAAAAACCTACAGTCTCCAAAGCATTTTTTAATAAACTTTTCAACTTACAATTTATTTCCACATCTGACAAGTCATTAAGAGAAACTCCTATTTGGCTATTATTTATGGGCTTATCAATCCCGCCAAATCCCATATCTATCACAACATTACTATATCTTTTATTAGTTGCCCATGCGGCTCCGGTTTCCGCAATACATACATTAGAATTATAAAAAGAACGGCTAAACAAAAAAATTACATATAAATCTTCTCTAAAGCAATCCTTTAAATAGTCATAAATATCTTGATCGTATGGTACACCTAATTCCGGCATAGAAGTAAATATTATACTTTTCTTGACATCCATTCCTGCCAATTCAAAACAACGTACTAAAAACTTTCCAAAAACAGCACACTCCGTTTTATGACTTATAAATATTCTTTTTGTTTCATTAGCTAAATTTAAAGCACGCCCAAATTGAAATAGTTCTGTCTGAAAATCTTTTTGTTCTTCAGGTGTCAATTTTTGCTTTATTGTTTTCTGCGTTTTCGGTGCCTTTCCCAAAAAATCTGCCTTGATTTTATTTGCTTCCTGAAATTCTGCATCGATTTTTTTGATTTTTTGGATATCTTCTTTTCGCCTAGTGATAAAAGAAACCACTTCTGTTATTATGCGAACCAGTTGAACATATCTCTGGTCTGTTTCATCGTAACCACGTCGATTACTTATAGCCATATCTGCCAAATCATCTTCTTCAAATATATCTGCATATATTTCTCCGATTACATATGCGTCTGCAATTCTATTCGTCTGTGTTTTGGGTAATATGTCAAACTCCCCTATTTTTCCACGTGAAAACACAGTTACTCGATTATCCGTTAATGAAACTTCAAATTTTGTCTTTCCTTCTTCTTCATAAGTTTCTGCAACAAATTTTTTGAATGAAGGTCTCTCATGAATTGTTCCTATCCAACCATAAAAATAGAAATTTCTTTTTACCGGTTGACCGCTCTTATCTAATACATCTATTTGATAGGGCATAATTTGAAATTTCTTCTCGGCACATAAATCCTCATATCTTTTTGTATACTTATAGCGATCTAAAATATCGTTCTTCTTAATCAAATCTATTTTAGGAACAAATTCTTCTCCAAAAGTAATAATTGTATCCATATATGAGAAGAAATCCAAATCTTTCCGTGACAATTCCTTAAAATCGTCCATATTTCTACGCACAAATACCTTAAAATCATCGGCATTTACATCAAATGTTCTCAACAAACGATTAACAATATAATTAAGACTCCTTGATACTTCTTTCTGTATATCTCGCAAAACGATTTTTGTTCCTGTTCCATTTTCCGAAAGGAATTCTTTTTCAAATACTATAGCATTTTCATCCAACGCAATAGGATCTTCATTTTGTAATGTTATCGCATCAAAATCCAGCCTACAAGCAGCTGTTTCATCCGCAGTTTTTGAATATACATCTACTACTTTTGCCAATGAAAATACTGCTAATTTCCCTATTCCTTTTCTGCCAAGCACTTTTCTCCCCGCTGGGGATTTAGGATATGTATTGCGTCGATCTTGACCAATATTCAAAAATCGAGAATTAACCTCATCTGGTGTCATGCCAATTCCATTATCCTGAACAACAATGGTAGCTTCTCCTACTGTATTTATTGTTATCCATACTGCTTTTGCATCTGCATCGTAAGCATTCTGCACCAACTCAGAAATTATGCTTGGTGTATCACCATATAGTTGGGCTCCCAGTAATCTCAATACCTTTTTATCAATGTTAATACGATAGGAATGCATATTCACCTCTCCATTTCCTCTATTTTCCTAATATTATATATTCCATTTCGACAATTTACAATAGCATCTCTCGACATTCTCAGTTCTCTCTATGGACATGCAAAAAACTAAGAGGTATATTTTTCCTCTCAAGTTCTATTTTTTTCATTTCTTAATTTTAACTCTCTCATTCGTAGTAAAACCATAGTCCCCCGTCAGTCCTATTGCACCGATTTGCTACAATTCAGCCACTAACTTCCACAAACGACCTTACATTCGCTCTTCTTCCATGGCAAATGAATAATATTTTTATCATTATTTTATTTCTCCTTGTTTTGCTCAAGAAATTCCTAGTTTGCAAAGATCTCTGCGGTTATAATAAAATGCTCTAAGATTACAGATTGTGGCAAATCAAAGCAAAATTTAGCAGGTTATTACTAGCTGTTAGTAATAGAATGGGTAGCATAAGGGAAATTGTTATTACTAAAGATTTTTAGCGTCTTCCATGACATTTTTTATATTTCAGTCCACTACCACACGGACACTTTTCATTAGGATAAATCTTCTTTCTCCTTTCCTTTATAGGAAATTCAACTGGCAAAAGTACTATCCCTTTAGCAAGCAATTCTAATTTTCTCAACCTATAAAGGTATTCTGAAATAACCAAAATTGCTCGAAACATACTTAATGCTTCGATTTCAAATTCAAGCAGATATTCAGACAGTTTCTTTTCTCTTTTTTAGGATCTGGAATATATATTATTTTTTGAGTTGGTGTTTCATACTCAACATCATTATGTCCTATTGCATTCCGAAGTTTTTGATTATACTTTACATCTATCGTACGCATATAGATCTCATTCTTGTTATATAAATGAAATCTATTAGCTTTTGTCGCAGTTATAAATTTATCCAAAGAAACAATTCCTGCATCGTTCGCAATAAAATTGTTCGCATCACCTCTATCTAATATCAAACCTTTTTCCCCATCCCCTACTCATAATCGAACTTCCCGTCGTTTTTCTCCTCCAGCGCCTTTATCATATGGTAGGTAAACTCATTGTACGGTGTCGGAATTCCCAGTTCACGCCCCATGCGCACCACCGCGCCGGCGAACATGTCCACTTCCGTGTGGCGCCCCGCATCCAGATCCTGCAGCGTGGAATAGCGCGCCCGATCCCGCACCTTACTGCCGAAAGTGGACGAGGTATCCGCCTTGTCAAAATCGATCCCCTTTTTCTCCGCGATCCGGTCCACCTCTTCCCGCAGCCGGTCCCGCAAAAATGCCACATGCTCACTGTCACGGTAGGCGCCTACCCCGCATCCCACCATCGCCTGTGCCTGGTTGTTCGGCACGTTGAGCCGGAATTTGCTCCAGATCTCCGTGAGGATGACGTCCGTCGCACGGTAATGCAGCCCTGTATCCGTGAAAAGATCATTCAGCGCCTCAACGCGTCCGGTGCCTCTGCTAAGATCCGTCTCTCCATATACAATACCAATGGTCGTCTCCGGATCGAATACCACCTGATTGCCCTTTCGCTCCGAGGCAACCTTGATCAATGAATGGACAATTTGGGACGGATCAATGACCTCTCCGATGATCTCCTCGCTGTCCACGCCGTTCATCAGACTCATCACTGTCGTGTGTTCGCCGACCACGGTCTGAATATCGCCAAGTGCCTGGCGAAGTGCCTGATACTTGGTGGCAACGATTAAAAGATCGACACCGGCAGCCTCCTCCGGCGTCCTGACAGCGGGGTGGTATGCCTGCCCGTTAATGACAAAGCCATCCCTCTCATAGCGCGCCTTCCGCTCTCCCGATGCGACTACGCACAGATCAATCTCTTTCTTTTTTGCAAGCCCCCACATGACATAAGAACCCACTGCTCCTGCGCCAAGAATGGCAACCGACTGATATTTCATTGTTTTAACCCTCTTTCTCCTGATACCTGCTTATCATTTCCTCACTCCGCTAATTATGAAAGCAGAAAATATTTCATATAAACATTGCCAAAGATCAACACGGCAGCTGCAACGATCAGCACAATCAGTCCGAAAACAGCAATTTCCTTTAACATGCTGTGTTTTTTCTCAAAAGAATCGTCTTCTTCCTCGTCGATCACTTCCACGTTATCCATTTTCATTCTTTGATGATCTATAACATTTCTCTCCGTCTGGCTTTGATCTACAGCCATCTGGAAATCTTCTTTTGCGCGGGCTGCATGCATACTTTCTTCTGTCTGCCAGTGATCTACAGCCATCTGGTGCTCTCCTTTTGCGCGGGTGGCATGCGTGCTTTCCTCTGTCTGTCTTCGATATACAGCCAGCGGATCTGAGATATGCATGATCTTACTCCGGAACTCGAAAAGCCATAAGACATCTTCTTCGCTGCAGGGATAATCCTCAAACGAACCTTCCCCGTGTGCCATCTGATTCCTTATATGTCTTAGTTCTCTAAGCCTGTCATATGTCTGATTCCATTCCGGAATCCTGTTTCTCTGCATGACCGGAACAGCCATCATATCATTCAGATAACATGTAACGCCGCCGCTGTTTTTACCGTACATTTCCGAACAAAGTTTATCCAGCTTTTTATATTCATCAAAGAAAATGATATTTGTATTCTCCGGCACGTTCTGTACCTCCTACCTCTTCTCCCGCAGCTTTTTCAGATATGCATTCTTTACTTCATTCTCATGCCGGAGTCTTCCGATCTCATCCTTCAAATACTGCACATACTCTCTTGTCAGCTTCACGCCGCCCCGGACCGCCACGTCCTGATGCTGCTCCATCTCATCCAGCCACTGTTGCAGCGATTTATCCCGAATATCATTAAATGTCGTATCTTCCTTAAAAAACATCGCTCTCTCCATTCCCCGCATCATTTTTCCGCGCACCCGCATCTTCCAGTTCCAACCGCATCAGCACGAGTTCCTGCCATCTGCCGTCTCGGGTCAGAAAGCCCCGCGGATTTCTTCCGTATTCCACAAACCCGTACTTCTTATACAGTCTCACCGCGTTCTCATTGTTACCGACCACCTCAAGTTCCAGCTGCCGGAATCCGGCTTCTTTCGCGCAGTCAATGCAGGCGCCGGTCAGCGCCGCGCCGATTCCCTGTCCCCAGTATTCCCGCAGGATACTGATGCCGAAATTCGCGCGGTGCCTTAGCTTCTCGCGCGTACTAAGCGCATGATTTCCCGCCGATCCCACGAGGATGCCATCCACAAATGCACAGATCTCAATCTCCGTGCGGCTCTCCTTTTGCGCGGCAAGCCGTTCTTCCATGTCCTCCACCGAGTGCGTCCCTTCGTCCGCATACGTTGTCAGAAAATCTGTCTCCGCGTGTGCCTGTGTAAAATAATGCAGAAACGCCGCCGCATCCGCCCGTTCCGCATTTTTCAAAAGACATTTTCTTTGATCTTTTAAGCTGATCTCCCGGTAATATAACATATTGCTCCTCTCCCGCTTTTGCGCAGCAAGCCTTTCATCAAACCTCATTTGTCACCGAGTATAGCACACTCCTACGCAAAAAGAAAGAACGCACTCCTGGACACATCAGAACCTACTTTGCTGCACACGCACGTAATTCTGCAATCTGCTTCTCCATCAGCGGTACCGTCTGAGAATTGTCATCACAGGTGTTCCTGTTTTCCACAATTAAACTTGTGTCTGTTATCCTTTCTTCCATGCGAGCCACAATCGCATTCACTTTTTTATCTCCACATCCATATCTCTCTCCTTTCCCTCCACAAAAAACTGCCCTGTTTTTCTATTTTATTAGTAAGAAAACAGGGCAGTCCCATACACAGTCTTCTGCTCCTTGTTGCAGTACGCCATGTGCATGTCATTGTAGTACAGTTCAATTTCGGAAAACACCGGGTACACGGTAACTTTTCCGGTCCCCGTCCCATCCTCCGTTTCCACTCTCTTCCCGTCTGATCAGGTCTCATCCAAACAATATTTTTCATCTGTTCTAAATCATGGTATACTGGATTGCAGCGTAAAGCAACAACAAATCCGCGCAGATACATCAGATACATAAAGGAAGTTTATCATATGAAACGAATCGATTTTGAACATGGAACCATCACCGGAAATATTTTGGGAGCCGCCCTTCCCATGCTGGTCGCACAGCTCTTAAGCCTGCTCTACAATATTGTAGACCGGATCTATATTGCCCGCATCCCGGATGTCGGCACCACAGCGCTCGGCGCCGTCGGACTCTGTTTTCCGATCATTGTCATCATCACCGCCTTCAGCAATCTTTTCGGCAGCGGCGGCGCCCCGCTTTTCTCAATCAGCCGCGGCGGCGGAGATACCAAAAAAGCCGGTCAGATCATGAATACCTCATTTACCATGCTGTGCGCCGGCGCTCTGGTGCTGATGGCAGCCGGCCTGCTGTTTGCAGCGCCAATTCTTAAGCTGTTCGGCGCCTCGGATGCCGCTCTGCCATACGCCTATCCTTACCTGATGATCTATCTGCTCGGCACGCTGCCGTCCATGATTGCCACCGGTATGAACCCCTTTATCAACGCGCAGGGGTACTCCGTCGCCGGCATGCTCTCGGTTGCCATCGGTGCCGTGACCAATTTTCTCTTAGATCCGCTTTTTATTTTTGTCTTTCATCTGGGAATCACCGGTGCCGCACTTGCCACCGTTCTCTCCCAGACGCTGTCCGCGCTCTATGTGATCCGCTTTCTACACCGGCGCGCGGAATATAAGGTGCGGCTGCTGCGCCCGGCTGAGTGGAAATCCAGTCTGGTCGAAGCAAAAAACATTGTAAGCCTCGGCACCGCCGGATTTATCATGCAGCTCACGAACAGTCTGGTATCCATTTTCTGCAACAATGTCCTCGGTGCAACCGGCGGCGACGTCTACATCTCCGTCATGACCATCATCTCAAGCGTCCGGCAGATGGTGGAAACACCGATCTACGCGATCAATGAGGGAACCTCGCCGATCTTAAGTTACAATTACGGTGCGAGACGGCCGGGCCGCGTGCGAAAAGCGATCCTGACCCTCGCCCTCCTGATTCTGCTCTATACAGCCGTCATGTGGAGCATCATCATCCTTGCCCCGCGGGCGCTGATCGGTATTTTCAGTTCGGATGCCGCACTGGTTGCTGACGCCATCCCCGCATTAAAGCTTTACTTTGCCGCTTTTATTTTCATGGATCTGCAGTACATCGGACAGACCGTCTTCAAATCCCTGAATAAGAAGAAGCACGCCATCTTTTTCTCCCTGCTGCGCAAAGTATTCATCGTCGTGCCGCTGACCTATCTTCTTCCTTATGCTTTCGGCATGGGAACAGACGGTGTCTTTGCCGCAGAACCGGTGTCAAACGTCATCGGTGGAAGCCTCTGCTTTATAACAATGTTGTTTACGGTGCTGCCGGAATTAAAGCGGATGGAAAAAGAAGCGTAACCCGTTTCTCCCTGCTGTCTTTGTATTCAGACACACTGCATTCATCTCCTATGCTTCTTCGTACTCCGCCAGTTCTGTCTCCGTCTCAAGCATCCGCTCCAGCAGACTGTCCTGGTTGGCTTCCTCCGCATCCACAGCGCTCTGCAGTTCCATCAGCTTCGGATAATCACTCGCAAGCGCCGGATCTAACATCTGCATCTGAAGCTCCGCCAGCTTCTCCTCGCTCTCCGCAAGCATCCGCTCATACTTTTCCTTCTGGCGCTGCAGCCGGGAGCACACCTTGCCCGGATTGTAATAGGCCTTCTTGTCAAAAACATCCGAGAGCGTCGGAACACTGCCGGCATCCGCCGCTCCCCTCACATCGGCTCCCTGTCCCGCGGCACTTCCCGCGTTCCGTCCTGCGGCATTTCCCGCTTCCGCTGCCACGCCGCCTGTTCCTTTGCTGCCCGCGTTCCGTTCTGCGGTGCCTCCCGCGTTCCGCCCTGCGGCGCTTCCCGCATTCGCTGCCACGCCGCCTGCACACTTCTGCTTCTCTGCGAGGTATTCCTCATAATTCATCGCATACTGCCTCACGGCGTCCCCGGAAAATTCCAGAATGCCCGTGGCGATCCTGCTGATAAAATAGCGGTCGTGCGACACGAACAGCACCGTCCCCTCGTACTCGCGCAGCATCTGCTCTAACGCTTCTTTTCCGATGATGTCCATATGGTTCGTCGGCTCATCCAGGATCAGAAGATTCGGTCTGGTCTGAAGCATTTTGCACAGTGCGAGACGCACCTTCTCCCCACCGGAGAGCTGCCCCATTTTTTTCTCCACATCCTCCCCGGAAAATAAAAAGCCGCCGAGCGCGCTGCGCACCTCCTCGCGCAGGTACCCCGGATACGCTGCCCAGAAATTCTCAAGCACGGTCTGCTGGGGCGGTGCCTGCTCCATCACCGCTTTCTGCTGGTCAAAATACCCCCACTCCACGTTCTGCCCGAATTTGAAGCTGCCGCCAAGTGCCGGCAGTTCTCCGATCAGTGTCTTTAATAATGTAGATTTTCCCTTGCCATTCTCCCCGATGATCGCCAGACGCTCCTTTTTCTGCAGCAAAAAGGACACCTCTGCCAGCGGTGCATCATAGCCGATGGAGAGGTCTTTTGCCTGAATCACATTGGTGTAGCTCTCGATACGCGGCGTATACCGCCCGTGAAATGCGCGCGTATCAAAGCGTCTCGGCTTCTCAATCTTCACCATGTGCTCGATCGCCATGCGTTTTGAGCGCGTCGCCGCCACCTTGGTCGGTGTGTTCTTCCACTTTTCAATCCAGTCCGTCAGCCGTTTGATCTCTTTCTGCTGTTCCTCGTAATCCTTCTCCTGCTTGATGAGATCCTCCTGCTTGCGCTGCATGAAATACGTGTAGTTTCCCGGATAGCGCTTCATCTCGTGATACTCGATCTCATAGGTCACATCCGCCACCTTGTCCAGAAACATCCGGTCATGCGACACGATCACGACCGCTTTGTCATAGCCTTTCAGATAATTTTCCAGCCACTCGATTGTCGGCAGATCCAGATGGTTCGTCGGCTCGTCGAGCAGCATGATATCCGGGCGCGTCAGAAGCAGCTTTATAAACGCCACTTTCGTCTGCTGCCCTCCGGAAAAACTGCCGATCGGACGCCGCAGATCCTCCAGTGCGAATCCGAACCGCTGGAACATCGTCTCCATATCCCTGCGCCAGGAATATCCCCGCATCGCCTCCATCTGCTTCTGCAATCTGTCATACTCGCGCAAGAGCGCCCCATCCGGCGCAGTCTCCTTTGTCTCTGCCGCCGTCTTCATCTGCTCCTCCAGCTCTTTCATGTGCTCCTCACAGGCAAACACCGGTACAAAAACTTTTTTTAATTCGTCCTCCACGGTTACCTCCGCGTCCACAAAGTTGACCTGCCGCAGGAAACCGATCTCCTGGCCTCCCGCCATCGTGATGCCGCACTCCTCGTCACTGTCTGGGTTGCTCATCTCTATATCCCCGGCAATCAGCTTTAGCAGGGTTGTCTTTCCACAGCCGTTGCGCCCCACAATCGCAATTTTTTCCCTGTCGTGTACCTCAAAATTGACGTCCCGCAGGATCACGTCCCCACCGAACTGGACGCGTGCATGTCTGATCTGATACCTCATAATTAAAACCCACTTCTTTCTATATTACAGTGCAAAAGCCACGGCTGTCTGCCGCGGCCTCTCTTTTCCATGGAACTTCATATCTCTGCCGATAAACTCCTGTTTTGAACTCTTTTGGATTATACCGAATCCCTTCTGTACTGTCAACGCCTCCCACCGCAGGTTCCCCCTCTTTTCCTCTCCCATTTATATACAGAATTTGCTAAAATTTTAACAATTTTTTATTGATTTTATGAGTTAACTATGTATAATTATGGTAGGGGAAGTTGGCAAATTCCAGCATCCCGGAAAAGATATCGTAAAGCCTGCTATCCGCAGGTGTTTACCATATAAATATGAAAGGAAAGAGGTTTAATAAGATGGCAACAATCGATTTAAGCAAGTACGGTATTACCGGAACCACAGAAGTTGTGTACAATCCTTCTTATGAGATGTTATTTGAAGAGGAGACCAAACCGGAGCTGGAAGGCTACGAAAAAGGACAGGTCAGCGAGCTGGGTGCAGTGAACGTTATGACCGGTATCTATACAGGTCGTTCTCCAAAAGACAAATTCATCGTTGTAGATGAGAACTCCAAGGACACTGTATGGTGGACCTCCGATGAGTATAAGAATGATAACCACCCGGCTACCCAGGAAGCCTGGAATGCAGTAAAGGACATCGCTATCAAAGAGCTCTCCAACAAGAGACTTTTCGTAGTTGATGCATTCTGCGGTGCAAACAAAGATACCCGTATGGCTATCCGTTTCATCGTTGAGGTAGCTTGGCAGGCACACTTTGTAACCAACATGTTCATCAAGCCAACCGCTGAGGAGCTTGAGAACTTTGAGCCGGATTTCGTTGTATACAACGCTTCCAAGGCAAAAGTTGAGAACTACAAAGAGTTAGGTCTGAATTCCGAGACTGCTGTTATGTTCAACATCACAAGCAAAGAGCAGGTTATCGTTAACACCTGGTACGGCGGAGAGATGAAGAAAGGTATGTTCTCCATGATGAACTACTTCCTTCCGCTCAAGGGTATGGCTTCCATGCACTGCTCTGCAAACACAGACTTAAACGGCGAGAATACCGCTATCTTCTTCGGTCTTTCCGGTACAGGTAAGACAACACTTTCCACAGACCCGAAGCGTCTTCTGATCGGTGATGACGAGCACGGCTGGGATGACAACGGTGTATTCAACTTCGAGGGTGGATGCTATGCTAAGGTTATCAACCTTGACAAGGATTCCGAGCCGGATATCTACAATGCAATCAAGCGTAACGCACTTCTTGAGAACGTTACTCTGGATGCAAACGGCAAGATCGATTTCGCAGACAAGAGCGTAACCGAGAACACCCGTGTATCTTACCCGATCGATCACATTCAGAACATTGTTCGCCCGATCTCTTCTGCACCGGCAGCAAAGAACGTTATCTTCCTGTCCGCAGATGCATTCGGCGTACTTCCGCCAGTATCTATCCTGACACCGGAGCAGACACAGTACTACTTCCTGTCTGGATTCACAGCAAAGCTTGCTGGTACAGAGCGCGGTATCACTGAGCCGACTCCTACTTTCTCCGCTTGCTTCGGACAGGCATTCCTTGAGCTGCATCCGACCAAGTACGCTGAGGAGCTTGTTAAGAAGATGGAGAAGAGCGGTGCTAAGGCATATCTTGTTAACACAGGATGGAACGGCACAGGCAAGCGTATCTCCATTAAGGATACCCGTGGTATCATCGATGCCATCTTAAACGGCGCCATCAAGACTGCTCCGACCAAGACGATTCCATACTTCAACTTCGAGGTTCCGACAGAGCTTCCGGGTGTTGATTCTGGAATCCTTGATCCGCGTGATACCTACGCAAATGCTTCCGATTGGGAGACAAAGGCTAAGGATCTGGCTGCAAGATTCGTTAAGAACTTCGCAAAATACGAAGGCAACGATGCTGGTAAGGCACTTGTATCTGCTGGTCCGCAGGCATAATTGCTGCGAACAATCCGCCTAAGAATCATAAAAGAAGGGACTGCCGCATAAAGCGGTCAGTCCCTTTTTACGTGGTAAGTACTATAATGGAAAACAGATCATGCCCTTCGATTTCAGATGGAAATGTAGCTGGAACATTCGTTGAAAAAAATGCGTACATTTCTTCCTGTCGGATTTTTGCATCGGATTCCGTGTCTCTTCCACGTTTTGACAATCCACGGAATGTGTCC
>OGZO01002021.1_pt1 | contig 14374 bp, 8 predicted proteins | sample 1576721 | NCBI WGS metagenome assembly OGZO01 (sample SAMEA3541516, study PRJEB24748) | human gut metagenome | biome: human gut; feature: human-associated habitat; material: faeces | place: China | collected 2012 | reverse complement strand
GGGGATGATTGCTGATTATCCGGCGGAGGGCGGAACCGAGGGGCCGGGCGCAGGGCCTTGCCTCTCAATGAGTTCCGCACGAACAGGAGGCGCCAGTGGCGCCTCCGTCGTGAGTCAGGACTGTCCGAAATTGAGAGGCAAGGCCCTGCGCCCGGCCCCTCGGTCCCCGCTTACGAGAGCGACATTCTCAGCAACTCGTTGAAGAGTTTCGGGTTGCCCTTGCCGCGACTCGCCTTCATGCACTGGCCCACCAAAAAGCCAATGACCTTCTGGTTGCCGTCACGATACTGCTGAGCCTGATTGGCACAGTTAGCCAGCACCTCGTCCACGATCGGCTGCAGCGCGCCGGCATCGCTCACCTGACGCATGCCGCGCTCGTCGACGATCTTGTTGGGGTCGTCGCCGGTCTGGGCCATGGCCTCAAAGACCTCGTGCGCCTGGTTGGAGCTGATGGCATCGGTCGCCAGCAGCTTGGCAAGAGCTGCCACCTGAGCCGGCGCGATGCCGGACTCGGCGAGCGACACACCCGCGCCCTTCAGGTAGGCAATCATCTCGTTCACCAGCAGGTTTGCGACCGTCTGGGCCTCCTTGCCAGCCATACCGGCAGCGGCGGCCTCAAAGAACTCGGCAAACTCCGGGTCGCCAGCAATCTGTTCGGCATCGGCCGCCTTAATGCCAAAGTCGGCCTCAAAACGGGCGCGCTTAGCATCGGGCAGCTCGGGAATCTCGCCACGGCAGCGGTCGATGAACTCGTCGTCCAGATCGAACGGCGCCAGATCGGGGTCGGGGAACAGACGATAGTCGTCGGCCGTCTCCTTGACGCGCATAACCACGGTGCGCTTACGGCTGGGCTCCCAGTGGCGGGTCTCCTGATAGATGATGCCGCCCTCCTCGAGCACCTCGGCCTGACGGCAGATCTCGTAGGCAAGGCCGTCATGCAGGCTCTTAAACGAGTTGAGGTTCTTGAGCTCGGTCTTAGTGCCCAGCTTGGTCTCGCCGCGGCGGCGCAGCGACACGTTGCCGTCGCAGCGCATAGAACCCTTCTCCATGGAGCAGTCCGAAATGCCCAGCGTCACAAAAATGCGACGGAGCTTCTCCATAAACAGGCGGGCCTCCTCGGGCGTGCGCAGATCGGGCTCGGTGACGAGCTCAATCAAAGGCGTGCCGCAGCGGTTGTAGTCGACGAGCGACTCGGCAGCGGCGGTAATGCGGCCCTCGGCACCGCCCACGTGGACCATCTTGGCGGCGTCCTCCTCCATGTGGATGCGCAGGATGCGAATGGGCACCGTGTAAGAACCGTCCTCGCGGCGCTCGGGCATCTGCAGGTTGGACGCATCATAGCTGGCCAGATGACCGGAGCGCTGATTGCCCTCGCGCATGGTCGACGTCATGGACGTGGACAGGCCCTCGGCGTTGGCCGAGGCGCTCGCCAGGCTCTGGGCCTCGGCCTCGCCAAACGCGCAGTCGGGGCGCTCGGCGGCACCGCGACCGGTCACGTCCAGGTCCAGGTGACCGTACATGGCAAAAGCGACCGGACCCTGCGTAGTCTGGAAGTTCTTGGCCATATCGGGATAGAAGTAGTGCTTGCGGTAGAACATCGAGTGGCGCTGAATCTCGCAGTTGGTGGCGAGGCCGGCCTTGACGATGCTCTCGATGGCGCGCTTATTGGGCACCGGCAGGGCGCCGGGCAGGCCCAGGCACACCGGGCACACGTTGGCGTTGGGCTCGTCATCGTGGCTAAGCTTGCAGTTGCAGAACATCTTGGTATCGAGTGCGGTGAGCTCGGTATGGATCTCCAGGCCGATCACGGCCTCCCAATCCTGCAGGACCTCGGAAAGCTCCTTCATTACAGCTCGCCCCCCTTCCCGGCAAAATCGGGCGCGACGGAAAGTGCGGGCGCACCCGTGGCGGCATCGGCAAAGCCGCGCTCCAGGGCGCGGGCAAACGTGAGCAGCTGACGGTCCTTAAAGGCAGGCCCCACCAGCTGGGCAGAAACGGGCAGCTTGGTGTCCTCGCCCAGGCCCAGCGGCACCGAGATACCACCGTTGCCGCAGATGTTGAGCGAGATGGTGTACAGATCGGAGAGGTACATCTGCGTGGGGTCACTGATCTCGCCAAACTTAAAGGCCGTGCGCGGCGAGGCGGGCATGAGGATGATGTCCACCTTGGCATACGCGGCGTCGTAGTCCTGCGTGATGAGCGTGCGGGCCTTTTGCGCTGCGTAGTAGTACTTGTCGTACACGCCCGAGCTCAGCAGGTAGGCGCCGAGCATCTGACGGCGCTTGGCCTCGGCGCCAAAGCCGTGGGCGCGCGAAAGCGAGCTCTGGTCGGACAGGTTGGCGCAGCCCTCCTCCTGGTAGCCATAGCGAATACCGTCGAAGCGGGCCAGGTTGGAGAACGCCTCGGCCGGGCCGATGACATAGTAGGCGGCGATGGCGGCGTCCAGGTGCGGCAGGTCAACCTCGACCAGCTCGGCGCCCTGGTTCTGCAGCTCCTGGGCGGCGCGCTGAACAGCGGCCTTGACCTCGGGCGTCAGACCCTCGGCCTCCATAAACGCGGGGATGATGCCCACGCGCTTGCCCTCGATGCTGTCGTTAAGATGCTCGGTAAAGTCGACGGCGCAATCCTGGCTGGTGCATTCATACGGATCGTGACCCGCGCCGGTAAGCGCGTTCATGGCCAGCGCGACATCCTCGACCGTGCGACCGAAGGGACCCACCTGGTCGAGCGACGAGCCAAAGGCAACCACGCCGTAACGGCTCACGGCGCCGTACGTGGGCTTAAAGCCCACCACGCCGCAGAGCGACGCCGGCTGGCGAATGGAGCCGCCGGTGTCCGAGCCCAGCGAGAGCGCGACCTCGCCCGCGGCGACGGCAGCAGCAGAGCCGCCCGAAGAGCCGCCGGGCACGCGCTCGGTATCCCAGGGATTGTTGGTGCGGTGGAACGCCGAGCTCTCGGTGGAGCTGCCAAAGGCAAACTCGTCCATGTTGGCCTTGCCCATGGGCAGGCAGCCGGCATCGAGCATGCGCTGGACGCAGGTAGCGGTATAGACGCTCTGGTAGTCCTCGAGCATACGGGAAGCGCAGGTGGTGCGCGTACCCACGAGGTTCATGTTGTCCTTGATGGCCAGCGGCACGCCCGCGAGCGGGGGCAGCGGCTTGCCTGCGGCACGGTCGGCATCTACGCGCGCAGCGGCCTCGAGCGCGAGCTCGGGCGCCACCTGCAGGAATGCCTGGACCCCGCCCTCGCGCGCCTCGATGGCGGCAAAGGAGGCCTGGGCCACCTCGGTAGCGGTAAAGTCGCCGGCGGCAACGCCCGCGGCGATCTGGGCGGCGGTAAGGGAATCGAAACTCTGCGCCATTACTCGCTCTCCCCCTCTCCCAAAATGGAAGGCACGCGGAAGTAGCGGTCGCGCGCGCTGCCGGCGTTTTCGAGCGCGACGTCGAGCGGCAGGTCGCGCTCGGGTTCGCGCAGGTCATCGCCCATCACGTTGGACAGGCTTCCGATGGGATGGAACGTGGGCTCCACGTCGGGCAAGTCATATTGCAAGACGGGCTCGAGCATCTGGACGGCGTCGTTCAGGTAGGACGTCATCTGGGTGAGCTCGTCATCGGTCAGTGCGATCTTTGCGTACTCGGCGATGCCGCGCACGTCTTTCTCGCTGAGTGCCATAGGCGCTCCCTTCCGCATAACAGATAAACCGCTCTAGTATACAAGGCAACGCCGCTTGGAGCAGGTGCTTTACCCAAATGCAGCGAAAACGTAACGAGGGCGGCGGGCTTGCAGGTGGCGGGTTGGCGATTCTGCAGCGAAACCGCACCGTCCATAGCGAAAACCGTCTCGCCCACAAGGAAAACCATCCCGCCCACAACGAAGACCGTCGCGCCCACAACGAAAAGCATCACAACATTCGACGCTTTTCGCCAAAATCGCGATTTTCATCGAATGTTGTGATGGTTTGGAAGCCCCCGACCACCACAAAGGTGCCTGTCCCCATTGTGGCGGTTCTGGAGAATGTCTTATGCCGAGGCCTTGGCCTTGCGGCGCTTGCGGACCGCGTGGATCACGATGTCCAGCAGCAACAGCACAATGGCTACGACCACGATGAGCACGGCAAACTCGCGCTTGCCCCAGTGGCGGCCGGCCAGCGACTTTTGCTTGTCGACGTCCTTCTTGTTGTACTTGGTGCGCACGCAATGCACCAGCAGGCGATGGTCGTTCACGCCATAGGGCGTGCAGGTGACAAGCGTCACCTTGTCGGCGCCGGGCTCGATGGTCAGCGACTCCATCTCCTCGGGCAGCACCACCTCGGAGTCCACCATCTTGTAGGCGAGCGTCTTGTTCATGGTGTGCAGCAGCACCAGGTCGCCGGGCTCCAGCGAGTGGATGTCGTCGAACATGCTCAGGTTGCGCATGCCCGAATGCGCGGTGAGCACGCAGTGCGTCGAGGTGCCGCCCACCGGTAGGCTCGTGCCCTCCAGGTGGCCGACGCCCGCCATAAGGACTTCCTCGCTCGTACCGTGGTAGATGGGCATGCTCACGTCGATGGAGGGGATCTCGACCCAGCTCATCATGGGATCGCGGTCAAAGATGAGCTGCTGGGCGTAGGGCTCGATCTGGTCGGCGGGAAGCTCGGTGGCCTCGCCCGCCAGCTGCTCGTTAAAGGAGCGCGCCTGGAGCAGGATGCGCTCGCGCTCCTCGGCAGATAGCGCGTCCACGGTGCTGGACACCGTGCTGATCTGGTTGAACACGCCCGAGGCCTCGAGCCGGTCCAAGATCCACGGCCAGGTCATAAGGCCCACACCGATAAGGATGATGACGATGGTGATGAGCCGGTCGGCCCAGCGCGGCAGCCGCTTGCGACGGCGCTTGGCCTTGGGCTTGGGCTGAGGTTTGGGCTGAGGGCTTGAGCCGCCGTTGTCCGCAGCGTTATTGCTCTTCATATGTTTGGTGCCCTGCACCATCGCCGGTCACTCCTCTACAACTCAAGTTGTCTAAACAAATAATAGCCGATTAGCGAGCTTCCGCGGCTGGCAACGCAGCTAGACTGCACCGTCCAGTCGAGGATAAGCCAGCATTTGAGTTTTCAAAATGTCCCGGATCGGCGGGGCGATTCGGGATACAATGTCAGTAGAAAACGACGCACCCCGCGTAAATGTTTGGGAGCGCGGGCGGCCTAGTTTTCTGGTTTTGTTAAATGCCCGGGATCCGACCCCCGGGCATTCTTATTTGCGCTTGTTGCGGCGCAAATGCCTTCTACCGTCCGCACCGCGCGTGCGCCTACGGACCTTAAACCGAACCTCATACGAGTCAAGAAACGCGATGACGAACGTGCCCACCGCCGCGAGGGCGGCGAGCGCGTTAAGGAATTTCAGCATTTGGGGACCTCCGATCGAGTCGTCGGCCGCCCGCGCACGGGATGCGTCGCAAGGGTATTTTACTGCGAGCACTCGCACTTACAGCTGGTAAACGCAATATTTGCAAACATCTGTTCGCTAATCATACACTCGATCATACAAGCGATGGAGGCTGGCTGCGTTATCCAAAAAAACGGGGCAGACTCCAGCGCGGAGTCTGCCCCGAAAAGAGAATGGCAAAGCAAGAACGTGGATGGACGAGAAAAGTGTCCGCAAGTCTCATGGCCATCACATCCCACCTGCCAAAGAGATGGGTGAGTGAGCGTTACTCCTGCTCGGACTCCTCAGCCTGCTTACGGCTGCGGATGAGGTGCGCCACGCCGATGCACAGCACCGCGCCACCAGCGATCCAGGTGAAGGTCACGCCGTTAAGACCGGTCAGCGGGAGGCCAACCTGCTTGGTGTTGCCGATGGTGATGTTGACTTCACCAGTTTGGACATTGGCAGCGGTATTATCCGTAGCGGTCAGCGTATTATCACCCGGAGTGTTGTTAAGGGTGCCGAGGGCGACATCGGAACGACGCTCGTCATTCTGAGAAGGACTAACCGTAATCTTCTCAAGCTCCGCCGCATTATCCTTATACTTTGCCTCGATAGTAAATGTGAAGGGATTAGCGACGGTATATTTGTCGTTCGGTGCCTTAATCTCAGTCACTGTGTAGGTACCGGCATCGAGACCTTTCACAGCGATCTTGCCCTCGTCCGTAGACGCGAACTTTACATACTCGGGAAGGTCGCTGTTATCGGCAACGTCCACAAGTTCGCCTGCGACAAAACCATTCCCGTCTTTTGAAGCAACATATTTGTTGTTAGACTTGATGGTAAAGACGGCACCCCCAAGGCCCTTCTCGGTGCCCTGATCGACCTTGTTAATGTTGAGCTGGAAAGTAAAGTCTCCGGCACTGCCCTCGACGGACGTTCCCGTTCCCTCGACATAGGGGTTGTTGGAGTACTCGAGCTTAACAGTATTGAAATTGCCCTTCTTCTCCCCATTTCCGTTACCGGTAACGGCATTCTTGTTGAGCTTCGCCTTATAGAAGACAACGATCTGGGTGTTGGCGTCTACGCCCTGGATATCCTTGAGGCCCTTTTTGTTGTTGTCCTTGTCAACGGCAAAGTTAACTGTCAAAACGCGGCTGCTCTCATTTGGAAAAGTAACGTCATAGCCGCTATTGATGGGCGTATAAGCGCCATTGTTCACCGCATAGACCTTAAGCGAACCATCTACGTATTCGAGGCCGCTCGAAAGAGTATCCGTAAACTTATATGCATAGGAATCGTAGGTGGCATAGTTATCGGCGACCGATCCGGTAAGCTTGTAGGTCACTTCCTGGCCGATTTGGGAGTCGATAACGCCAGCCCAACCAGTTGCGCTCGTGGGATCATTCGGCGCCGAAGCAAGTACCTGCTTGCCGACGGTAGGGATACTGGTCTTCTCAGTTACAGTTACAGCATTACCGCCAACAACAGCAAAAATCGGGGACGTGCCGGTATCCTTCTTGGACGAATCGCTGAGAGCATTGGTCACAAACAGGTAATAACCGCTACCGTTCGAAGTTTCGGGAGTCCAAGCGGTGCCAGCGACGATATCCGACTTGACCGGTTCCTCATCCCTAATGGCATTCGCAACTGCATAGAGAATATTATCGGTCGCAATTCGTGTTCCTTTGGTCGATTCCGACCCCGCGGTGCAGACTCCCGCATGCGCAGTGATGAAATCCGCGACTTCCTGAGGCGTAGGCTTCGCAGGAAGCTTTTCAGAATCACTTAAACTGTTATAAGCCTTCCAGTCATTCCTAATGGCTGTAATTACCTTCTTGCCAACCGAACTACTCGCCCACGTAATGTCCTGAGCAGTCTTAACTCCATTCGTATCGGTCACCGTGGCCTTAAAGATCTGGTACGCCTTGAACGTAGTGTTCTCGTTACCCTCAACTTGGCTGATCGTGATACTGCCCGCGCCGCCCGCAGCCGCAAACGCCATGGTCACGGGGGCCATCACGCCGCCGAAGCTCAGCGCTGCCGTGAGGCCTGCCGTTACTGCCAGGCGTGCGATGTTCTTGTTCATGCTCATCTTCTTTTCCTCCGTTTTCCGGTTGGTCCTCATCCAATCGGTCATCATCTGTCTGTGTCTTAGCATCTGCTTCGTTATGTCTCGCCCCGTTCTCTGTGGGGCTGCCAGCTACTCTTTATGGCTGCCACCTCCCCGCTTGACCAGGAGCGCGACCACGATGAGCGCGGCTCCGACGACCGCAACGGCGACCGCGGTGAACATTGCCATATCGCCAGTCGAAGGCATAAAGCCTCCGGTGAAGATGCTAGGGGGCGTGCCGGCGGGCGAGTTGATGAGCGACGCCTCCAGGCTGCCCGTCGACCCATCCGCGCTGTCGGCGCGCAGGGGCGACTCGGCCGTAATGGTGAGCTTAGGCTTGGCGGCTGCCACCTGCTTGACGTCCAGGCCCTCGGCTTTAACCGTCACCGAGCGCGTACCCTCAAAGGCGGTGTAGCCCTTGGGCGCCTTGAGCTCGCGGACCTCCAGCTTGCCCGAGTCCACGCCCGAGACGGTCACGCGGCCGTCCTCGCCCGTGGTGACGGTGGCCTTGCCTTGCGCATCCCACGTGCCGTCGGCCGCCAGCGCGCGACCGCGGTCGTCGGTGATGCTCAGGACCGCCCCGGGCAGCGGCTTGTCGCCGTCGCTGCCGCGCTTGGTGAGCGCCAGATCCCAGGTGTAGGCCGTCGCGTCGTCGCTCGGCGTGCGGGTAAAGCCGGCGTCGCCGGACTGGTCGGCAAAGGGAGAGCGCGGGTAGCGCAGGTAGGCCTCGTTGGGGTTGCCCTTCGCGATGCCGTGGTTGCATGCGCTGTTGAGCGGCGCGTTGTACACAGCGACCACGCGGGCGCCCGTGGCGAAGGCGTCGGCCCCGCCGAGCGCGGCGACCAGGTCGCCGGTGTGCACGATGAAGGTCCCGTCCGCGGCCACCTTGGTGGCGCACTGGGCCGTGATGTCGGTCCAGCCCTTCGCGGCCTTAGTGCCGGCGCGTCCGTCCTTGCCGGTGGCAACGGCGTCGAAGCCGCCGTCCGCTCCCGCCGCCACGTACACGTGTATGCTCGCGGCGACCTTGGAGAGGTCGAGCCCCGCGCTCATGGTGTCGACGAACTGCACCGTATAGGTGTCGTAGGTGGTGAGCCCGGCCGGGACCGTGGCAGAGAGGCGCCAGTACAGGTCGTCGGCGACCGTGGCGTCGGCGGCCTTCTGCCATGCGGCGGTGTTGTCCTCCAGCACGTGCTTGGCGACCTTGGGCGTCGCGGCCTTGGGCTTGACGGTGACGGCGTTGCCGCCCACCAGCGCCATGATCGGCGCGGTGCCGGCCTCGCCCTGGGCGATGGCGTCGTCGTCGGCGACGATGAGCCAGTAGCCGCAGGGCAGCTCGGCCGCCGTGCCCGCGTTAAGGGCCACGGGCACGGCGCCAGAGCTCTGGAGGGAACGAGCGAGCTGTGCGCTCAGCGCGCTCGTAAGGTGGGAATCGGTGTTAAGCCACTCGGCAGCTTCCTGCGCGGTGGTCTGGGAATCGGGCATGCCGGCGCTGTGCAGCACAGGCAGGACAGCGTCGCGCGCGGCGTCGCTTGCCCAAGCGAGGTCGGTAAAGGTCTTGGCGTCGCCGTCGCCGTCGACGACGTTGGCGCTAAAGATCTGGTAGGCGTCGTAGTTGCTCGCCACGGCGCCGCTCACCGTGATGGAACCGGTCGAGGTCGGCGCGGCCTGCGCGGATGCGGGGAACACAACCGCGCAGATGCCGATCAGGAGGGCAAGCAGCGCAAACAAGATCGGGAAGGAGCAAACTTTCTTATTCACGACGCTCACCTCCCTTCGCATTCGCCTTGCGACGAATGTGCATCCAGGCCGCAGCAGCGCAAAGCACCGCCGCGCCGGCAAGGTACGTCAGAGTGACGCCCGACATACCAGAAAGGGGCAAAGAGGTGGAGTAGGTGTTGGTGAAGGTGGGAGTGGACTTGCCGGTGAGGTCGTGGGGCGTGTCAGTGGTCACTTCATTGCCATCACGATCCTGAATCTGCTTGTAGGTCGCAGTGACGTCGATATGGTGGTTAGAGTCGTCAGTCGCGTTAACCGTAATCTGATAGACCGACTTGTCGTACGTATAGTGCGAGAACAGCGAACCGTCGTCTTTCTCGCGCACGTAGTACGTGAAGGTCTTGGAAGCACCACGGCCAGTGGGGCCAGACGCGAGCTGGTCGAGTTGATCGAGTTTGTAATCAATCTTGTCGAAGCTCAGGGTCTGGGACTTGTCGCCGTCGGCAGTGGTGGACTTGCTGCTAACGATATCCGTAAAATCTGTGTCGGTCGCAAGCTGGAGCGTGAACTCCTTCATCTCGCCACCCTCAACGACCTTAGTCGCCATAGGCGTCCAGGAGCCCTTCGAGTCGTACGGAGTGAACTTGTTAGTGAAAGTCGTGGAGTCGCCCTCACAGATAATTGGATAATAGTCTCCACTCTTCTGCACCTTGCTCCTCGCTTTTACGTTCTCCCACTTCCCAGACGACTCGCGGAATTCGTACTTGGTTACACCGACGTTTTTAATCGTGTAGTTATGGATGTAAAGATCCTTCAGTTGGCTTGAGTTTTCTTTACTCGGAACAGACATGAGCAAGGTCTTGGTATCTTCGGCCGTCACCACAATCTTATACACGCTGGAGTCGTACGTGATGCCAGAATCACCACCGGGATCTTCGACCAAGTAGTATGTGATTTCGTTACCCGCGCCACTCGATGCGAATTGTTCACCAAGGTCAAACGTAATGCTGCCTTCTGCATCATTTGCTGCTGTTCCAACCTCGGTGCAAACGTCGCGATTGAATGTCGTGCCAGCTGTCGTGCCAGCCAAAGGGTCGTCTGAATCCTTGCGATACACCGTAAAGGAGAACTCCCCATCATTGAGCTTGCGGCCTTCCAGCTTCTTGGTCGCCTTGAGCTTGAGGCTCGGATAGACATACGTGTCCTCAGGCGCGCCCATGTACAGGTCGCCGTTCGACATGATGCCGCCGCCATGGTTCCAGGAATAATTGCCCGTGATAAACGTCGCGCCCGCCTCTAGCGCAGCCTTTCGCGCATTGATCGCCTCGGGGTCTTGAGCCTTAACATCCGAACTCAGGCCGATGCTGTTATATACCTGCACGCCACCGTTAGCGGGGATAGTAATGGCTTTCTGGAGCTCTAAGCTTCCCCGATACTTAGCATCGCCGCCGCCAAGCATTTTGCCAATCACCGCCGCGATCGGAGTCGTATGACCCTCCGCCGCAAGGAAGAAGTCCGCGTGGCCGTTTTCGCGAAACACTTCGGCATTGTAGGCGTCGGAGTCCTGGTCCTTACCGTGACCACCGCCGGAAAGATGGGGGGTGCCGTTATTGCCTGTATTACTCACGGATTCGTAATCGTTCGCGTTTTGCTCATTTCCGGCAGAAGTATTACCGAAAATCGCCGTGCCGTCGGTGCCTGTCACCAAAGTCTTACCCGTCGGGCAAACCGCAACGCCGCCACCGTAGCCACCGGCCTCATTGCTGCTTATATAGGAGTTATAGACAAATAGCCTACCAGCATTAGACGCGACCTTAGAATCGCCCTGGACGAAGATGCCGCCTCCACCCCAGTCAAAGCGAGACATGCAGTGGTTATTAGTGATATAGACTGGATTTGAATTTGACGCTCCTTTTATCATCGCGTCAACCATCTGGCCCACGCGAATGCCGGCACCCTCAGAGCGAAAACTCACGTTAGAGGCAATAGTTCCCCCCGTAATGTTGAGCCATGCCATTGTCTTGCGCGAGCTCGCCCCTTGGTGTTCGATGTCGGTCACATAGACGCCGCCGCCGGCTTCCTCAGAATAGTTGCCCGTGATCTGGCCGCCCGAAATGGTGACATGAGTACCGTTTTTAGCGGCAAGTCCAGCACCGCCATGATCGCCATTACCATCGTTACCACAGTAATTGGCATATTTATTGTTAGTAATGTAGCCACCAGAAACAGTAACGCTGCCGCCTTCGGCCATGATGCCGCCGCCGAAACCAACACCAGTAGCAAGCGTGCTGTTGCCGGAGATTACGCCATTAGTTATGTTGACCGTGGAGTCTTTAGCATACACACCACCGCCACTAGGAGCACTGTTGCCGGCAATTACGCCACCGGAAACCTCGAGGGTCGAATTACCGTGTATTTCAATTCCGCCGCCCGCACCCGAGCCAGAAGCTCCACACACATAGCCGCCGCGCATGTTGACGGTAGAGCCGTTCTCGGCATAGACCAAGCTGCTAACGCTGCTGCCTTGTTTTTGCGTGATCACGCCGCTCACAAGGTTAAACGTGCCACCCTTGCCGTTGTTGTTATACAGATTGATGAGCTTTAGATTTGCGTTGCCGTCGCACGCCACGATGGCGCCCTTAATATCGACGTTATGTCTGACAAGCGTCTCGATTGTCCCTGTACCACTCGGAGTCGATTTGGTCACGTAGTAGGTAAGATTAGACGGAATGCCACCAACGTAATTTAGCTCGACTTTCTTGCCATAATTATTGGGATCCAGCTTCTGCCCCTGATCAGTCAGCTGTTGGACATCGTTGACCGTCTCAGTCACCGGCGCGGAGTCCTTAATTTCGTCCTTAATTGTAAGTGTTGCGCCGTTAGCAACATCAAATAACGGCTTGTCGGTGTTCAAGCACTTGATCTTATGACCGTTTAAGTTCAGCGTTATATTGCTGCCGCTCTTCTCAAGTTTGATTTCACCAGCATAGTCAATATCAGCTGTAAGCTCGAAGCAGGCAGTTTGGTTTTCCCCAACGCCTTGAAGCTTAGCTGACAAATCATCGGCGTTAGTAATGTTAGTAATAGCTGTGGTTGTCTCTTCGCTCTCTGCAGCCTCCTCGGCTGACGCGACAGCGTTAACATCCATCGCATCATTATCTTCCGCCTGCGACTCGTCCTTGGACTGCTCCTCCGGCCGAGCGTCGTCGTCGCTCGCAGCATCGTCGCTGTTCTGGTTTTCGGCGTCTGTGCCGGCATCCCCGTTAGTACTGTTGTCTATACCAGTAGACTCACTTGAGGAACCCCCCCCCATCACAGTTTCCTCGGTAGAAACCGTCTGGGCATCGTTGGCAATGGCCTGCGAGATCGGGGGCATGACGAGCGACAGTACCAGGCTCAAAACGGAGGCTCCGCACAAAACGCCTGCCAGTACACGGCGCGTCGCTTTATTACTCTGCTTAGATTTGTCCGAATTCGCTTTCATCGATGTCTCCTCCCCAAGAGACCGCGATCTTGCTCTTTCCCTATCAAACGTATCTGCGCAATCTGTAATTGCGCTCGCTAAGTGATGCAATTATAACGATTGTTTAAACATCTGAGCAGCAAAACCGACATTTTTGTGCAAGTTCTTAATTCTCTTGACAATTGTTTAGATTTGCCTTCGTTTATTCGCTATAAAATATCTGTTTCTACTGGTAATTAAGTTAGTTATCAGTTTTTTAATAGCATTTTATTTATTTGCACAACCTTTTGCTCAAGAGCAAACATCCTGTGAACGGTCGAAAATCGACCGTGAACGGTAGATTATTAACCGGAAGGAATATCCTACCAAACTGATGAGAATATCTTTAACCCACCGGTGGTTAGAGGCATGATGTTCAGACAACTATATTTGAATTATCGCGCAGATTTTAGGCATCAATTCGCCCAAATCGCCTGAGGCCACCACAAAGGCGCCTGTCCCCATTGCGGGGGTTCTCCCCCGGCGCTACAGCAGATGTTCCTCGACAAAGATCGCAATGCCGTCTTCGTCGTTGCTGACGGTTACAAAATCGGCGGCGGCGCGGGTGGCGGCGCTGCCGTTTGCCATGGCCACGCCAACGCCGGCGTCGGCCACCATGCAGGTGTCGTTATCGGCATCGCCAAACACGCAGATGTTCTGAAGCTCCATGTCGTTGAGCTCTGCCACGCGCACAAGGCCGCGCGTCTTGGACACGTGCGGATCCATGAACTCGTAGAGCCGCTGCGTGGTTTGCAGAGCCGCCGCCTTAACAGTGTCATCGGCAAACGTCGACGCCCGCTCAATCGCCCGCGGCATTACCTCGGCGCCATGGTAAACATCACCTTGGGCTGCGGCTCGCGCAAAAACTCGGCAAAATCGACCACCTGGTAGGGCACGCCGTCGACGCGTGACAGGTGCTCGACGCACGCGTTGCTCTCGGGCACGTAGAACACGCCGTCTCGGGGGCAGACGGGCGTTGCCGGAAGGTCCGCCATGTGCTTGCAGATGCGCGCGATGGTCTCGCCCGGCAGCGGATAGCTCAGCTCGTTGATGTCGTGCGCGCGGTCGATGACCTCGGCACCACCGCAGCCTACCAGCACGTCCACCAGGCCTTCGATGCCCCAGAGCTCGTACATGGCCTCGGTCGCGTGGGCGTCGCGCCCGGTGCACAGGCCAAAGAGCACGCCGCGCTCGCGCAGGGCGCGGATCGCCGCCACGGTGCGCGGGGACACCGTATGCTGGCTCGTGAGCAGCGTGCCATCGATATCGCAGAACACGGCTTTGATGTGGCTGAAGGTGGTGTCCATGGGGGCCTTTCTGGGTTGTGCGGCGGTGTGGGGTGTGGTCGTGAACGGCGTACATGGTATACCAAGGCGCGGGCGCGGCCTGTCAACGCAAAAACCACCACAAAGGTGCTTGGCCCCCTTTGTGGTGATTGCGGCGTCTACGGGCCAAACCATCACAACATTCGACGTTTTTCGGCAAAATCGCGATTTTCATCGAATGTTGTGATGGTCTTTACTGCTTTACGGCACGATCCAAATGGCAGCGCCCAAACAGCAGCAACGCCGCGGGGACTGCCGTCACGACCATGCCTGCTCCGATGAGCGTCTGCTGCACGCCAAACGTCGCCGCCAGCCACGGGGC
>OGZO01002009.1_pt1 | contig 14432 bp, 9 predicted proteins | sample 1576721 | NCBI WGS metagenome assembly OGZO01 (sample SAMEA3541516, study PRJEB24748) | human gut metagenome | biome: human gut; feature: human-associated habitat; material: faeces | place: China | collected 2012 | reverse complement strand
TCTGAATGAAACGTCTGTATGAATCATATACGAAACGCTCGAATGCTGGATCTGGGTTACCAGCGATCATAGCTGCAACAACATCATCATTAAGACCAAGGTTAAGGATTGTATCCATCATACCTGGCATTGAAGCTCTGGCACCTGAACGAACAGATACGAGAAGAGGATTCTTAAGGTCACCGAATTTCTTTCCGTTAACCTCTTCCATCCATTTTACACCTTCCATAGTCTGAGCCATAATCTCATCATTGATCTTACGTCCATCCTCGTAGTACTGTGTACAAGCCTCAGTAGTGATTGTGAAGCCCTGTGGTACAGGAAGTCCAATCTCTGTCATCTCAGCGAGGTTAGCACCCTTACCACCGAGAAGATTACGCATGGTCATGTTACCCTCTTTGAAGGTATATACCCACTTGTTTGCCATTTTGCAATTCCTCCTAAATTTTATTTCTGGTATGGTAAAAAAACCATCCATATACTTGATTAATGTGTGCACTCATACAAGCGCACACATTAATAATACCATAATTTCAGCAAATATCAACTAATTTTTATTATCTTTTCCCTTATGTTTCATACTATTTTTTTGAACACGGACAGACTTAACATTCTTTACTATGACAAATATCATAATTGCAAGAATTGCAACTATCCCAAGCGCACCAATAGCCAGCGGAACGACCATTCCACTCTCACTAATCACGGTGGCAAGCGGTACCTGCTCATCTGCTATATCATGCTTATTGTCGTTTGCCGCCTGCGGTACCTGCTCATCTGCTATATCAGTATTTGGCTGTGCCTGCGGTGCCTGGATTCCATCCTGCGGATCATTTTGTCCGTCAGGCACTATTGTGTTTGCGGCATTTGCTCCATCTGCAGCTCCGTTATTTGCCGCTCCTGCTGCATTGCCCGCTGCATTAGCTGCCCCGGCTGCATTTGCTGCTCCTGCGGCTGCCTGATTGCCGCCTGCTGCAGTATTGTCATTTGCTCCATTTCCGGCAGCAGCCATGCTTGATGCAGCCCTTGAATATACAAAATTGAACACGTTTTCTGACGCATTTGACGACAGCTTTCCTGTCTGATTATAGCTGTCCGGAATATATCCATCTATATACAGATAAGCTATAACCGGCTCATCGCCCACATTACCATAATAGGTACGGCTTTCAGCAAGCTTATTGCCATCTGTATCCACATAGTTGACTGTATACTCAGCAAGCTCGCCCGGTATGCCGTATGCAACAACATAGTCCTGATCTCCCGATACGAGAAAAGCCGACTGTGCAACCGTATTATTGTCACGGCCGCTTAATCTGATTCCCTTTACATAGTACTTGCTGTTTTCATTAAGTGCCACACTGCCCTGTGCATCACAGCTGATGACATCTCCGTATTCAAGACCTGTGACAATTATTTTGTCTTCTTTAGCAGAAACAGAAACCGAAGCCCCATTGCCTGATGCCTTGCGCACCTGCACACCACCGTTTATGCTTCCCTGACCTCCGGCTGAAAAGGAAACAGTGTATGTATATGAAAATGCCTTTGCATCTGCTGTCTGTGCGAAAACACCGGTTATGACAACAAGAGCTGCAAGAAAATATTTAAGCAATCTTTTCATTTTGCTTAGCCCCCTTTCTGTCACTTACGAAAGCCAGTATCATCAAAATAATACCAATCACAAACACTACAGCTGACGCTATTGACCAGATATCTCCGGTCTTTACTTTGCTTGTTGTAGTTGTAAATGTAGGTGGATTTGATAAAGTTGGATCTGAGTTATCCTCTACCGCAAAGTTCATCATAAGCTTTGCAAGTGTATCCTGATATATATTACCCTGACTCTCTCCGTCAAGCCCTACTAAAAGCTTTACGCTGCCTCCCTCTCCAGGCTCTAATGTCTTTAAATAAAAGAACTTATCCAGAGAGTTTGTAGCCTCATTGAGTCCTTTTCCGGCTGTTGTCTCCTTCTCACCACCTACGCTGGTGCTGCTGTATATAGTGTCCTCTTTTCCATCCGGTCCTACAAATGTAAGAATATATGAGTATCCACCATTTTCAGCCACAGCCTGTGTATCCTCAAGACTCTTTAATACATCATTGGACATATACCATTTCGTCGAAATACTGCTGTTATTCTTTATATCAACGGAAAATGTGACAGAATCTCCGGGCTCCATCTGTGAGACAGAGGCTGCTATTTTATTTGAATCAAATGAGCTGACCATCTCCTTGCCTGTAAACTCACACGAGCCGGCTACAGTAGTATTTTCATCTGCAAATACAGTGCCTATCGAACCAAGGATAAACAACATGCATGATAATAATGCGATAAATTTTTTCATATTGTCCTCCTTTACTCTAAGCTTAGTGCTCCATCATCTGATATATTTACATCAACACCCCACGCACTCTTAATCGCGTCCTTTGCATTGTGTGTCTGTACTGCATCAACAGTTGCTTCCAGCACAAATAACGCACCATCATACTCATACGTAGTGGTAATGGTTGTAAGTCCGTTATCATCAGTCTGTGATGTCTGATCCACTATGGTGGCAATATCACCGGCTATACTGATTTTGTCAGCAAAATCAGGTGAAGTCTGACCCTTTTTCAAAATAGAATTGTAGTAAAATACATTTCTCTCTGTGGTCTTAGCACTCTCATCCTCTGTCCAGCCATCGTTTGTAAAGCCAATCTGTATCTTGGATGGATCAAGGTTTGAAAGCTTATCACCTGTCTCCTTGTCTGCCCAGTAATGCTGCACAGTCACTCTCACATACTCATCTATCGAGCCGCTGTTTTTGACAGCAAGCCTCTCATCGTACTTTTTGTCGAGAATCAGCTTTTCATCTCCGGCATTTTCTAACATATCGCCAAGCAGCACTCCTGTTGCCTCGCTCCAGTCATCATCCTTATGCTTATAATCACGCCAGCTCACATCATTGCCATTCTCAGTTAAAGTGACACCGATGGATTTGATGTCAATCTGAGCCAGATAATTATCACTCATATATGTAAGAGTTGCTTTTGTAGATCCTATCGTCGATGCTGCAAGCATTATTGCAGAGGATGCTACAAGTATAAGTGGAAGTTTTCTCTTCATTACTCTTCGCCCTCCTCTTTATCATACTGTGCTGTCGCATCCCATTTTGCATCAGGTGCGACACACGGATTGCCATTTTCATCATATGTGACAGGAGCACACTCCTGAACCACAACTACATTAAAGCTGGTCTTTACCTTTTCACTAACTGTGATAGCTGCAACAATTGGCTCGGTTTTACCACCAACCGGCACTACCTGACTGTAATACCAGTAGCCATCATCTGAAAGGCTCCAGTTTGAGCCTGATGCCTGTATATCAAACTGGCTCGCTGCAATTACCTTTACCCTGACAAAACAGTCTGCTTTTCCTGTATTCTCAATCTCAATAGTTTTCTTCCAGTCCTTAAACTTCTCCTTGACATCAGTTGTAGGACCGATATCTACTGAGATACCGCCCTTTGCCGTAGCATAGGTTGTAAAATATGCCAGTGTCGGTTTAACTGAAACACCACAGACAATGAGTGTTGCAGCAAAGGCTGCACATATAAGAATACGGTGATTTCTATTAAGTTTTTTACAAGACTCTGATAATTTTTTCATTAATTCTGCACCCATTCCCATCCGGTTCCGTCATACTCAAAATGGTTTACGACACCGGTACTATAAATCAATTTGTCGTTGTAATCGTTTGTGAAATCAACATCTGCGGTCTCACCGGCCACAATCTGTGTCTCTATGCTGTCTGAGGAGGTCACCTGATAACTGCCAGCGGCATATACCTCCTTTACTATCACCCTTGACCCTGCCGGAATATTGTCAATAACTACGCTCTTAGCCCCTGTACTGTCAAATCTGATTGATGCGATATCGGAAAACACCACATTACCATCCCTGTCGTAGGCCTCAACATCAAATGCAAACACCGGCTCACCGAGTGCTGTATTGTATGTCTTTAATGTCTTATTAATCTGTAAGCTTCCCATAAGCCCGGTCTGTTCAGGCTTCAGCTCGATATCGATATCATCATATATCCATGAATCTGAGCCGCTTCCTGTCATAGCAAACTCATTATTCGGAGCCGAAATCAGATACGGCACAAATGTGTATCCAAATCTTGCCGAATTAGCCGGCTTTGCATACACCAGATACAGTCCCGTCTTAACGCCTGTGACGTTTCCCCTTCCGTTTGAAACATCTATTGCCTCATCTGCTGTCAAAGAACCTTTGTCTGCAATGTCCGCAGCTGTCTTTGCCATCTTTTCCCAGTCATCTGCGGTAGTTTTACTGCTGATATCTGATATAGATTTAGCCAGCTCATCAAACTGCTTCGTTGCAGTGTATACATCGTTCTCATCTACATCTGCCACTCTGTAAAGCTCTACGGGAAAATCCACAGTATACAAATCCTCCCATGTATCAGGGATATCAACTGTTATAGAGCATTTCTTATCAATATCAATATGCGTCCTTGCAAAAATGCTTCCACATGGCAGAGAAAACAAGGCTATCGCTGCTATAGCTATACTGACAGCTCTTTTTAAACTATTGTGCATTTTTCCTCCTTCCTGATTCTATCTGAATCTATACAATATCGTTTTACTAAGTATCTTACAAATTATAATATACAAAACCAGAAACAGAATGCCAAGCACTATGGCTTCATGTAACGGCTGTACCTGCTTTACATCCTCGACAATAAGTCCCTGTGCATCATTTGCAATCCTGTGCCCCCTGATAAGAAGCCTGTGTGAATTCACACCATACGGTGTACATGTGATAAGTGTACAGTAATCCTGACCTTCCTCAATCTTTAAGTCATTAAGCTCATCAGGCAAAACAATCCTTATCTGATCAACCTCGTAGGTCAGTGTCTCGCCAAGCACATACAGCTTAAATGTGTCCCCCTCCGCCATCTGGTCAATATCCGTAAATAGCTTAGACGACGTAAGTCCCCTGTGTCCTGAAACAGCACAATGTGTGCTTGCTCCGCCAACCGGAAGCGATGTGCCCTCAATATGGCCAACACCTATCTGAAGTATTGTATTGTCTGTGCCGTGGTAAATCGGCAATGAGACATTGATGGACGGAATCTCAACATAGCCCATGACTCCTGTGCCAGATACATCAAGAAGACTTTCATACTCTGCTTTATCCTGATCTGACATTTCATAACGATCCTGCTTACTTAAAAGCTTCTCATTATATGCCTGTGCAGCTTTTCGCATCTCATCAAGCTTTTGCTCATCCGTGTTGTCTACCGCATCAACGTAGCTTGCAATGGCTCTGGACTGATGAAATGAATTCCAATAATCACTTACTGTCGGATATAGCAGTAAGGACAACCCTGCGATAAACACTACGCCAAAAAGAATAGTAGATAAACGTCTTTTCATAGTGCTCTCCTTACTGTTACATAAACTCTAAATAAAATCTATTATAGCTGCCACAGATTTATAACCTGTGGCAGCATAATATTTAAAACTAAATAGTGCCAGTCAGATATTAATTATCTAACACGCTTCTTTGTTACAAGAACAATTCCACCACCGATAACTAAGATAGCACCAATTACGTAGATTGCTACACGTCCGGCACCACCAGTTGAAGGAAGAACTGAACCCTTGTTGTTTACTACATTTGTAGATAACTCACCCTTATCAAGCTTAACACCTAAATCAATAATTGAACCAGATGCTACATCTCCTGTAAGATCTGTAAGCGTTGGATTATCACTAGACTCGTCATGCTTTGCAGAAATTGTAAATGTCTGATCCTCGATTGAGTTGTATCCGTCAGGTGTCTTTGTCTCGCGTAATACGTATGTACCATCATCTAAGCCTGTGAATCCGAATACTGTTCCCTCTGTATTAGTAGAAAGAATCTTCTTAACCTCTACAAGCTTAAGCTCCTCTTGTCCGTCAACCTTTACTTTCTTGAAAAGTGAGAACTCTGCACCTGTAAGTGGCTTATTATCTTTGTCAACCTTGTTTACAGTTAACTTGTAAGTAAATACGATAACCTTGTCTTCAGGAGTCGTACCTCTGTCTCCCTCACCACCATTGTTAGGGTTGTTAGAGAACTTAAGACTAACTTTATTTGGGTTTCCGGCTGCGCCGATTACCGCATTCTCGTTAAGCTTTGCTGTATACTCAACAACAATCTGATCTGAGTTTTTAGCGCCAAATGCTAAGATATTGTCACATGTAAATGTAAGTGTCTTAGCTGTTGCATCATAGCTAGGTGTGAAATAATCTGTAACATCCTTCTCACCTAATTTAATTACTGCATCATTGTTGTAGTCAAGTCCTTTTGAAAGAGTATCATCAAACTCGAGAGAGTATGCCTTGTAGCTTTCAATGTTGTTTGCTAATGTAGCTGTGAGCTGGAATGGAACATCATCTCCGATATCGTAATCGGCTGAATCCTGCCAATCTGTTGTCACGCCTGTTGTGTCGTTTGTATCCTTAACCTTCTTCTCTACAGAAGGAACATCTGCCTTTACATTTGCAACTACATCATCTGTAATATGAAGAATGAACTCTGTGTAAGATTCCTGACCCTGTAAAGAATTATCCTGATCTTTGATAAGGTAGTAACCTGGCTTAAGGTTGCTGATTACATTCTTTGCATCCGGATCTGTTACTGTAACTGAGCCTGATGCTGATGCTAAGTTTGCACCAATAATCTGCGCCTGCTCTTTAAGCTCTGAAGAGTTGTTACCAAAACCACCGAGTTTTTCAGCATAACTAGCAGCATCACCGCCGAGAGCAGTCTGTCCTGCTTCTGTAATGCCCTCTCCCCACTTTATGTTAGAAAGAGTTGCTTTATCTGCTGATAAATCACCAGATAAAATCTGATAAGCCTCATAAGTGTGTCCTTTGACAGCCTTGTTAAGTGTAAGACTGAATGTGTTTTGATCTGCGTTTGGTGCTGCAAATACAGTTACACTCATTGCAAGTGTAAGAATCATAGCAAGCACTAATGCAATGCTTCGTTTGATTGTTTTCATTTCGCATTCTCCTTTTTTTATAATACTTTTTGTTTTTTATAGAAAAGTGTTATTGTAGCTATCGCAATAAGCACAACTCCACTTAACATATACAACCATCTGTTACCGCTTCCACCTGTTTCAGGAAGCTTATACTCATTGAGCTTATTTGTAATCTCAATAGTACCTGAGTCAACAGCCATATTCTTTCCCGGTGCCACATTGGCATCAGTTCTGTTAATCACTGTTCCATCTGTATTCTTAAATACATAAGAAACATCATAGCCTGACATACTGTTGTTCTGATTTATTCCAACCTCTGTAACATAATACTTATAGGTTTCGCCTGTTATATGACCTATATTATCTGTCTTTTTCGTAGGAAGGTCTTTGAATTTATAAGACCAGTTTCCATCTTTATCCGGTGTCACTTCTACGGTATCACCGTATTTATCATCATTTCCTGATGAATCCACCCGATGTAACTGTAAATAAATACTTCCATCTGTCTTATTTATAGGTTTGTTATTGGAATCAACCCAATTTTTTTCAACAGAAATTTCTGTTGTTGGAATAGTCTCATCACCGATATATACTATATCATAATTGTTTGCCAGACATTTTCCTGTTAAGCTGTTATTTGGAGCTGCCACAGGATATTTATCTTTATCCAGCGAACTAAAGTAGAAATATGTTTTTTCCGGTTCTTCTGGAAGAACATAGCCACTAGGAGCCTTTGTCTCAACAACATAATACTGTGTGTTATATGTCATTGAATTTTTATTAAAGACAATCTCTATCTTACCTTTATCATCGGTAACATATTTATTAACATAGACATATCCTTCTGGTGTTTTCGTAGTATCTGTACTGTTTGGATCATATTTGTAAACATCAAACTCTGCATTCGGCAATAACTTTCCGTTATTTCCCTCTTCTGTCTTATAAAGAATAAACGAATTATTCTTATATACATAAAACGAAGAATAAGATTTAGTGTACTCTAATTGAGTGTTAATATCTGTTTTACTATTATCAACACCTTCCAGTGAAACGGCATTAGATACATTAAATTTAGGTTTTGAATCATTATACTCCTGTAGCAAATCACCCTTTACACTATAAGTGTATGTCAACATTATAGCTTTTCCATCAGGGACAATAGCATTTATTGTTTTGCTTGAATACTCCCATTCATTTGATGCTTCCTGTGAATCATATGTCCATTTACAGTCAGATATCACCTCACCAGGTTTGTATGTTCCATCGTCCTGCTTGATAGCCTCTCTGAACTTAACTGTACCAGGCATCAAATCCACCTGCCAGCTTACCCTAGCATTTTCATAAGTTATTTTTTTGTACGACAAAACATCTTTTAAATTTAATGGCCTACCACCATCCAGATATGTCTTGCCCTCCGGATTTATAAGAACAGTATAATTCAACTTATGTTCATCATCATTCCAGCTTCCGTTTTTGCTTATAACTTTATCTCCTGAATCCGGAATATTTTCATTATCCTGCTTTGGTTTTGATATTATCTGTGTCTGGCTAGATTCACCAATCTTATCATTATTGTCCGATTTAGCAGAAGCTGTATTCTTGTACACAAGCTCCTTTCCTGCCTCCAGGGTTTCAGCACTATCAGCCTTACATTTGTAAACAAGGAAAATTTTAGAACCTTCTCCCCAGCCACGAACCTCTGCATCTTTTGGCTTTTCTACAGTTGTAGTTATTACCTCACGACCATTGCTTGTATCTTTTTTACATGAAGTATTAATTCCCTCAGAATAGTAATTTTTGCCATTTAAATTTTCTACTTTATAGCTCTTGCCATCCAATGTAGGGTATGTAAAACCTTGGTCTGAATTATTGTATTTTAACTTTACAGTAACATTTTGTACGCTGATGCCCTCCGGCATATTATCAGTGATTGTATATTTGGTTGCATTTTTATCCATTGTAACCATTACAATCCATGTGAGCGTTCCGTCATATCCTGAATCAGTGGTCTTTACATATGTATCTGCTGTATTGTTATTTCCATCACTCTTAACAATTGATGATTTAATATCTTTTGTCGTTTTAAAAGAGTCATTTGCATTAACATTCCAGAAATTTACGTTGTTCTTAAACTCGAGTTCGCCACCTGCTGAATAGTCTGCATATGATTTATATTTTAAAGTTACTTTATAACCATCTTTATTGCTATTAGAAGGTACAAACTTATCTTTAAACTCAAACGAAAATCTGGTAAACTTAGCATCCGTTTCGCTATTAAGAGAATAAAAATCATACTCATGATCGCCGGATTTTACTTTAAAATTATATATCGTATCGCCAAAAATGTTTTTTGCCTTATCAAATACATCTTTAACCTGCTGATAAGTCATATAATGAGCCGTATTGTCTGAAGTATTATTTGTCAGTTCATCAACAAACCAAGCCCCTGCATCCGCTCCGGTTGAAGGAATGGTAAATGTCGATTCCCAACTGAGCTCATACCTGTTATTCTCAGTCTCTTCATTATGGGCAGTCAAGTTCTTTGTAACTTTTACATCTCTATGAGTTCCCGGAACATTTACTCCGGCCCATTTGCTAAACGATATCTCTTTGTTATTGAAATTAACCTGATTATTAACAGGCTGGTCATAGCTTTGTGGTGTGACAGATGTTTCATATGTAATAACATATGTACTGTCATTTTTATTATCTATAGCCACAAAGTTAATACCGCTAATCTTGCCTTCTTTGTCCTTTTGGATTTCAGCACCTTTACAGTCGGTATCCTGTTCAGAGCTTATTTTAAAATTCTTTGCATCCTTAAGGCAGTTATCTGTCAGTACAGCCCCAACAATATCATTTCTTTCTTTATTAACAGTGATTGTCCACTTGACAGTCTGACTGTCTGAGTCGTATGCACCTGTTTTATCAAGATCATCTCTCGTGTATTTAATAACACTGCTTGATGTATCAATAACCTTTTCATTAGACTTTTTATTTATTGATTCACCGGTAACCTTGTTAGACGCCTGTGACTCATTTCCACTATCGCAAAGAGATGTGTCATAATAATACTTGTATTTTATCTGGCAGCTTTCACCGGCATTAAGCTTAGGCAGCGTTGCTGTAAGATTATATTTATGATTATTATTGTCATTATTCGAAGAAGCCGTAACATTAGCAGTATATTCACCACCAACCTGCTGTCCGTTTTTAGTTATTGTGTAAGTAAACTTTGATGTATCAACAGACATTTTGCCGGCCTCCAACACATCATTTAAAGTAATAACATCCGGTGTACCTTTTTCAGATGAAACATCAACAACATACTCAGCATATTTGCCATTGTCATCTTTCTTAAGCGTATTATCTGTTGTATTTGACTTTTTAACGGTAATATCATAATTAGCGCTGTGGTTCTTATCCCAATGGATATATTCCTTGCTTATATCTAATGTAGCATCTCCGCCTATCTTAACAACAACATCACCATTGTCCTTAACTTCACTATAGCCACTTGCGCCAAATGTCGCACCACCTTTAATTTCAGTAGTGTTGCTTTGTATGTAATCATCAGCAAATTTAATCAATACAGAAAATGTACCATCATTGTTTTTTATAAAGCGATAATTACAAAACTTATTGCCGCTTTCGTCTGTATATGAATGCCAGCCATCACAAACCGCATCAGGAATAGATATATCCTGTCCATAAGTCATATAATAATTCTTAATTATATTTCCGCTTTCATCCTTGAACTCACCCTCGCCTATGGCGAAAGACATATCAACCTTATAATTAAATGTCTTTCCATCCCATTCTACTTCAGGCTGATCACCTTCAAGCTTCACCACCGGAGGATTTTTAAGCTTCCCCAGATTGGTATATGTTTCCTTCTGTCCATCCACCTCGAACTCGTACTTGTTCTGATCTTCTGCAGATGCAGGTTGTATAAGTCTGTACGCAGTAATGCCCAGCACAATAACAGCCATTGAAATAATAAACGTAGCAAGCTGTCTACGTCTTCTCACTCTTTTAAGCCGTTCTTTGCCGAGACGTTCCATATCCTTATCCATTCTGCATCCTCCTTTCATAGAGTTATATAATTCCATTTGCTTAATATCTTAATCGTTATTTTACAGCTAACATATTACACCTTTTTGGTCACACAGCGGTCACACGGGACCATAAATCTGATTTTTCTACTTTTTTACTAAAAAAAGCTAAATATTTTTAGTCAACTTTGCCAATTTTAGACAATGGCCATATGGCAAATGTGACTCTTCCGACTACCTGTTCCTCTGAGATACAGCCTATAGCTGTATTTCTTGAGTCAAGCGATACGCTTCTGTTATCGCCCATCACAAAAATTTTCGACTCAGGAACCTGATAAGGGAGCTCTATATTGCAGTCTCCTAAAGCCTTTTCCTTCAAATACGGCTCGTCAATTGCAATATCGTTTACGTAAACCGTGCCATCCTCTGATATATTAACCCAGTCACCCGGCATCGCAATAACTCTTTTTACAAGTATCTTGTTGTTGTAATAAAAGGCTATGACATCTCCTGTTTTAAAGTCATGTCCCTTAGATGCCATAAGCACCTGCCCCTCTTGCAATGTTGGTGACATGGATGTTCCGGTCACCTGCAAAATAGGAAGCCACAGATTTGCGACCAGTATTGCTGCCGCTGCCACTACCACAAGTGTTCCTACGGTATTGAAGAGTGTTGCTGCAAATTTGTTGTTATACTTCACTCTTCTCAGTTCCTGACGCAGTTCCTTGATGCCAAGATCATCGCTATAACGGTCATAGTCGTCTGTCATGATACTGCGATAGCCCGATCTATCTTCAGTCTTCTCAGCACTTTTATTCTCAACTCTGTTTTCTTCTGAAACCTTCCTTGATATTTCCTTTTCTATATGTACAGATATATCCTCCGGCCGGTTTTCTTTTTTAGTCTGCTGAAATTCCTTCTCTATTTCAATATTTTTTTCTATATCAGGAGTTATGTCTGGCGCCGGTGTTACATATTTGACCGGAATTATTTCCGCTATTTCCTGTGATATATTTTCATCAACATTTTGGGTCTGCTTATGTACCTGCGTTACTTTTTCAGATGACTTAACAGATGTTTCCATCATCTGTGCCAAAAGTAAATCAAGCTTATCCTCATTGGTAAGTGGTTTCTGTTCGACATCCTTCAACTCCTCATCTTTGCTTAAATCCACTACATCAATATTATTTTTGCTTTCTGCAACAGCTGCAGTATTGTTATGATTAATCTCTGCAACTACCTTTTTATTGTATTCAGCATCTGTGCAGCTTTTTGTCGAATTTGTGAGATTAGCTGATTTATTCTGCTTAATTTTCTTCTGTTCTCTTTTTTTTCTTAGCTCAATGTACTTTACGGCAACTCTTGCCAGAGCATATATTGCCTTTTTATATATTTTTTCTATCATTCTTTTGTCCAATTATCCATTCATAAACACAAAATATTGCTTCTATATTATTTTCTTGTCAGATTATTTGAAGCCATGGATATTACAGCAGCAAATTTCTGGATTTCCTCTGTTGCTGACGTGAGTTTATTAATTGCAGCATTGATATCACCCGATGTCTTTACCTCACGCTCAAGTGTCTGAATATGTTTTTTTGTCTCGTCAAGCTCTTTTCTTAAGTGTTCAACCTCTTTACTTCTGTCTAAAAGCATCTCTAGCAGCTCACTTCTGCTCAGCTTCTTTAATTCTTTTGCTTCCATATTCACAATCTCCATATATCAAAACAACCAAAGAATAGCTTACTATATCTTTGGTTGTCATTTGTCATCTATATTATATCACGAAATTTGATTTCTGATATGTTTTTTGTTACTTAATTCCTAATTTTGTATGTTTTCACAAATCTATATTCCGAAAAAACTTTATACGCTTCTTTTTAGCTTTTTTTCGTAAAATTTTTCGTCATTTCTCACAAAATTAGAATTCAAATTTCTTTGCAAAATAAGCATCAAGCTCATCAATTGCGATACGCTCCTGCTCCATTGTGTCACGGTCACGTACTGTCACACAATGGTCTTCCTCTGAGTCGAAATCATATGTCACGCAGAATGGTGTTCCGATTTCATCCTGACGACGATATCTCTTTCCGATTGTTCCTCTGTCGTCATACTCACAGTTGTATGTCTTTGAAAGCTGTGCAAATACCTTTTCAGCACTCTCATTGAGCTTCTTTGACAGCGGAAGTACTCCAATCTTTACAGGTGCAAGTGCTGGATGGAAATGGAATACTGTTCTGACATCCGGCTTCTCCGGTGTACCGATATCCTCCTCATCATAAGCTGCGCAAAGGAAGGCAAGTACTACACGGTCTGCACCGAGTGATGGCTCGATAACGTATGGCAGATATTTCTCATTCTTCTGGTCATCGAAGTATGTAAGATCCTGTCCTGAAACTTCCTGATGACGTCCGAGGTCATAATCTGTACGATCGGCAATGCCCCAAAGCTCGTTTTCATAAGGATTAATATGCATTCCGTATATTATAACTTCTCCATTTTCAATTCTTACAAATGACTCTTTTATACTGCAATGTCCTGCACGTAAAGACTTAACTTCTGTTCCATGTAAAACAATTCCTGCCTCATAAGTATCTTCTATAAAATAATCATGTCTTGCTTTCTTATTGCTTGCAATTAATTTTCCTGAAGCCATACTCTTTCCTTTCTTTAAAGTTAATCACTAATAATATTTTATATTACCATACCGGATATAATCTATTTCAAATTGTTTAAATCAGAACTAATTTGTTTCGAATTTTTTATACCGGCTTTAATTCATTTCAAATAATTCATACAAAATATAATCTGTTTCAAATAATTTACACCAGACTAAAATCAATCGTTCTTGTTAATTTGTCTGCCGCCTCAACACGTATTCTTACAGGCTGGCCCAACTTATATGTCTTCTTAGTGGCTTCACCTGTCATTGAGAAAGAATCCTCATCATATATATAATGGTCGTCACACATATTTGAAACATGCACCAAACCTTCTATTGTATTAGGCAATTCTACATACAAACCAAAGTTTGTAACACCTGAAATCACACCTACAAATTCTTCGCCAATTTGTCCACGCATATATTCTGCCTGCTTTAGCTTTTCTGTGTCTCTTTCTGCATCATCTGCACGTCTTTCATTTGTGCTACAATTCTTTGTCACTTCAGGTAGTATGCTCTTGTAATGTTCAGCATGCTTATCCGTCATCTTCCCGTTAATACATTCTTTTATAATACGATGTATCTGCAAATCAGGATATCTTCTAATAGGCGATGTAAAATGCGTATAATATTTTGCAGCCAAGCCAAAATGTCCCAAACATTCAGGTGTGTACTC
>OGZO01002003.1_pt1 | contig 14447 bp, 7 predicted proteins | sample 1576721 | NCBI WGS metagenome assembly OGZO01 (sample SAMEA3541516, study PRJEB24748) | human gut metagenome | biome: human gut; feature: human-associated habitat; material: faeces | place: China | collected 2012 | reverse complement strand
CTCGCTACTGTTGTTACCTCGTCAATTTTATGGGGCTACTTTACCTTGCTTTGGCCTGTATCCTTTGGAGAAAACTGGTATAGCAAGGTGTATGCCGGACATTCTCTAAGTACACAATCAAGAACGCTATTTACAACACTAGATAAGTCATCATCATCATTAACTATTGTGGCTGGAAATTGTTTGTATCCAGAGTATTTTGATTCTCTAGCAGTAGAATCTATTAAATGCGCCCAATTTGCATTTACAAATATCCTATTAAGTCTAAGGGAATTAGGAGCAACATACTCAATAGATACATTATATTCTTCTTTTATATATCTTACATATGAACATAAGGGAACCATCCCATCTGCAAATGCAGCCTCTAGTCCAGAAAAGTCTAATATTAAATCCTTATAGGATCTTTTAACAACTGCATCATATATTTCTTTCAGAGCACTAGGGAGGAACTGCATTCCGAATATATTTTGAAAATTTATCCTGTTATAATTCCTCGATACGTTATATTGAAAATCCATATAGTCCTCCTAATATAAAATAATTTATATTGCAACAAACAGTCAATGTCAACACCCCAAAGATAACTGCGACATTTACCACAAATTTTTACCCCGCTTTTGCCGGGGCCTTTCCCATCTAGCAGGCAGCGCTCTCCAACCAGTGGCAAAGTCCAGCACAGCCAGACTACCGCGAGGCAGGCGGTACTTAAGGCTTTCCTTGCGGATCGTCCAGCCGGAACGGCCACAGGGGTCGCTCAGGTAGTAGGCGGAGCGGTTCCCATTGGACTAGGCAGAATAGAATACAGCGAAAGGTAGTGCAGGGCAGAAGATTGCTAACTAGAAACAAACATCTTCTATCTTGTTTTTTCTTGTCTATTTACTTAACTAATAGTTAAGGTCGGCAGCAAGCTGCACCTGCATGAGTATGAGCGGATGCCGGATGCGTCAGCCTTCATTCCTGCAGCGTTGACTGCCTCGCTCTGACATCGTCAATCACGCGCTGCAACAAGTCCCCCCTACAGAACTACTCAATAGCATCCTTCTTGTGCTCGATGGAATTCTTGCCAGAAAGGCTCGTTAGACTCTCCCGCTTGCGGCGCTCCTGATCCTCATCGAGATGCTAGTAGCTGATGGTGCTATACAGCTCGCCGATAAACCCCAGCATAAACCTAGTACCCCCAGGGGCCATCATGCCCTTCCTGCGTGGCTATGACAGCTCCAGATGTCTACGCTTAAGGTGCAAGCTCTTCCCTAAAAAAGCCCCAGCAACACCAGGACGCTTCGCACATGCCAGCATCATGCGTATGGTACCCTACTACCGCGCCGCATACGCTACCGTCTCCACAAACCATACAAAAAACGGCATACCCGCTACCTGCAGGCATGCCGTTCATGTTCCAAAAGCACTCTCCCCTGCCCTCCAATATTGGGGGCACAGGGGGACTATTCTTCAATACCGCACAATTTCCGTACGTCCTTTTGCGGAAGGCTGGTATCACGCGTCACCAGTTTATAGGACTTCTGTTCTCCAAGGGCATTGATGAGCAAAAGCCCATCTTCGCCTTTTTTATCAAGATAGCAGGGAACGTCCGAGTTATCGACAAAGATCTCTACCCTTTCATCGGTCTCCTTGCTTATCCTATACTTGAATCCGTATATCTTTTCTTCGTTGATCTTCATAAAGATGGAAGGCATCTCTTCAAGCTGCCACCAGCCGCGGATATCAAAAGCAAATGCGTTCAAAGGTATCGCCAACATCATAAGCAGCAGCACTAACACGTTTTTCACAATATTCTCCTCAAGCTAGTCAGTAGATATTTTCTTGTTATATAAAAAGGCAATATTTTCTGTATCAACAAAAAATATTTCCTTTATTATTTTTGCCAAGATTTTTCTTCTTCCCATTTCTGTCTGTCGACGGCAGCGATAGCAAAAAGAGGAAAATATTTCAAGGGCGCTATCATTTGAATAACTATTTAATTTTCAATATAATTTATCTATTTTAACCCTTTGACTACAACTTGAAAATGCTTATCTCGGAAAAATTTACGTTCAAAATATCAATAATATACAGCATAATATTTATAATAAAAAATAATTTCTATGCTCTTCATATATCATGTACATCATTTTACTCACATATCCCCATATGCAAAAATAAAAAATCCTCCAATGCTGACAGCACTGGAGGATTTACCATCCGGTAGATAGACGGCATTTTAAACGGACATCAGTCCTTTTCCGGAAAAACTTCCTCGACGACACCCCGCAGGCGCGCCAGTATCCCGGCGTCCACCTGAGCAGGGCCGCCATAGGGATATTCCCTGCCCAAAAAGCGGTATTTCTGCTCACCCATACGGTGGTAGGGCAAAAGCTCGTAATGGACGGCATCCATGGAGCGGGCCAGCTCAACGATACGCCGGATCAGCTCTTCGTCATCATTGATACCGGGGATGAGCGGCGTACGCAGGTGGATGGGCAGATGCGGATACGCGCTCCGCACAGCCGCAAGGTTGCGCAGGATGCGCTCATTGCCCATGCCGGTCGCTTTTTTGTGGGCCTCGCTGTCCAGATGCTTGATGTCGAACAAAAGGTAGTCGAGCTTGCCGCAGGCGGCAAGGATGGTCTCTTCGGGGGCCTGACCGCAACTTTCCATGGCGGTATGCACGGCCCGGTGTTCCGCCTCTTCCAGGATGGAGAGGCAAAAATCCCCCTGCTGCAACGGCTCGCCGCCGCTCAGGGTCAGGCCGCCGCCGGAGCGGGCATAAAAGGCGGCATCTTCTTCCACCTTGTCCAGCACTTCGCGGGCCGTCATGGTCTTGCCGTAAAAGGTCAGCGCCTGTCCCGGACAAACCTCCGCACAAGCACGGCAAGCAGGATCGCAGCGTTCCCTGTCCCGATGGATGCCGTCCTGCTCAAGGCGCAGGGCCTGTTGCGGACAGATGGCCACACAGCGCCCGCAGCCAAGGCATTTGTCCGCATTGTACGCCAGTTGCGGTGCGGCCTCCTGGGATTCGGGATTGCTGCACCACAGGCAGCGCAGCGGACAGCCCTTGAGGAAGACCAGCGTTCGTATGCCCGGGCCGTCATGCACGGAATAGCGCTGGATGTTGAAAACGGTACCGCGATTCTTGTCCGACATGGCATCTCTCCCGAAAGGCGGAAGGGGGCCGAAGCCCCCTCCCTGAGGTTGGATTGGCGATTTACTAGACCTGCTCGTGCTGGGTACGGGCGATGAGGTCGTCCTGCAGATCCTTGGACAGTTCCGTGAAGTAGGCGCTGTAGCCCGCGATGCGGACGATGAGGCCGCGGTACTTTTCCGGATCCTTCTGGGCATTGACCAGGGTCTGGCGGTTGACCACGTTGAACTGCACATGCCACAGCCGCAGGTCCACGAAGGCGCGGATGAAGCTCACCAGCTTGCGGGTACCTCCCTTGCCGGCCAGGCAGCTGGGGGTGAACTTGATGTTCAGCAGGCGGGCGGCACGCTGGAACATGTTGTAGTTCTTGGAGTTGAAGTTGGAGAGCAGCACCGCGGTAGGCCCGTTGACGTCGGCGCCGTGCGAAGCGGAAGAGCCGTCGGACAGCGGCGTCCAGGCCTTGCGGCCGTTGGGCGTGGCGGAGACCACGCGGCCGAAGGGCACGTGCGAGGTGAAGGGCACCATGCGGAAGTCGCACTTGATGCCCAGACGGGGCGCGTACTTCTTGCTGAATTCCTGGGCCAAGCGGTCGATCTCCAGACCGATGCTGTCGGCGTAATCATCATTGTTGCCGTAGCAGGGGGCACTCTGCAGCATCTTGCGGACGTCTTCCTTGCCTTCGAAGTTGCATTCCAGCGCGTCCAGCAGCTCCTGCATGGTCAGTTTCTTGTCGTCGAAGACCAGCTTGCGGACAGCCGACAGGGAGTCGATGGCCGTACTGTAGCCCAGGCATTCGAAGTAGCCGAGATCCAGGCCGCCTTCGTAGTGGTGATCCTGATGCAGGTCCACGCATTCCTTCATGGCCAGCACATGCAGGGCATCGGAGATGGGCGTGGCAAAGTGCTGCGCGCGGGCCTTGATGATGTGGTACTGCTGCATGAAGGCGTGGCGCATCAGATAGTTCTGCTGGGTGGCGTAGGCCTGCCAGAACTCTTCCCAGGTGGTGAAGTTGCGCACGTCACCGGTCTCCACGGTCAGCAGTTCGTCGCCGTACTTCTTCATGCGGCCGTTGTAGAGCACCAGTTCCACGGCGGCACCAAAGTTCATCTGGGCATGGCCGCTGGTGTAGGTATCCACGCGGGGCATACGGATCTCGGCACAACCGGAAGCGGCATAGTCATAGATGTCTTCCAGGGGCGCGCCCTTGGCCAGATGCAGGGGGATGATCTCGTCGTCATTGAGCAGCTTGGGGAAGCCGCAGCCCTGCTTGATCATCTCGGCCACAGCGGTCAGGAAGCGCTCGGGAGAACGGCTGTGCACACGGGCGGCCAGGTCGGGATAATGCAGGGGGCATTCCCGCTTGGAACGCATGATAATGTAGGACAGTTCGTTGGTAGCGTCGCGGCCGTCGCGGGTCTGGCCGCCCACGGTCACGGCTTCCCAGTGGGAATAGCCTTCATGGGTGGCCTTGTTGTAGGGCGTAATGGCCAGGTCCAGGCACTGGGCCATGCTGGCCCACATGCACTGGAAGAGCTCGATGGCGCCTTCCTCGTCGATGCGGCCTTCGGCCAGGTCCTTCTGGTAGTAGGGCCAGAAAAGCTGGTCCATGCGGCCGTTGGTGGGGTTGGAGCTGATCTTCTGCTCCAGGCGGGCAAAAGCCTGGGTGAACCAGTGGGCCTGGATGGCTTCATGGAAGGTGCGCGGCGGGTTCTCGGGCACCCATTCGCAGTTGGAAGCGATGGTCAGCAGCTCCTGCTTGCGGCGGGGATCGGTCTCTTCGGCGGCCTTGCGACGGGCCAGTTCCGCATGGCGGCGGGCCCAAGTGACGATACCTTCACTGACGGTGACGATGGCTTCCAGGTAGGGACGCTTTTCGCTCTGGTCCACCGGATCGTCGGGATCCAGTTCGGCCATGCGGGCCAGGGCTTCTTCACGGATGCCCTTGAAGCCCAGCTTGAACAGGCGTTCCCAGTCCAGGCACCACTGCAGGCTGGAACGGTTGGAGGCTGTTTCACAGCAGATGTAGCGGGAGATGTAGCCGCCCTTGTCGGCATAGGCCAGGCGGTGGGACTCGGGATCCAGACGGCTGTTCAGATCCTGGTGGAAGGTCTTGTCCTTCCAGTAGGGGGTGATGATCTCTTCCACGGCGCGTGCGTCTTCGGCATTGACGTCGAAGGGGGAAGCCTCGTGGCCGGGCAGTTCCTTGAGGGCGGACGCCTGATAGTCGCCGTCCAGTTCGGGATACAGGATGCCGTAACGGGCGCCCTGCTGGCCGCAACGGCCGGCGATGAGCTGGTCATCGTCGATGTAGACGGTCATGTTCTCGCCGATGTGCTTGAGGGCCTTGGCCCAGCGCAGCACCAGCAGTTCGCCTTCGGTCTGCTTCATGGATTCGGTGAACAGCAGCGCGCGCTCCACGTCGATATGGGGCTTTTTACCTTCAAAGGCAGCCACCAGACGGTACAGGCGGGGATGCTTTTCAGCATAGGGATTGCTCTTGCCGGCGATGGTATCGAGAAGGAGCTGTTCCTGTTCGGAATAAGTGCAGGCACACGACATGATATGTTCCTCCAGGGCCCGCAGGCCCGTTGTTTGTTCTTGTTGTACGATCCTCTACTTGCCGCTGGAGCTGCCCGTGGCGTCCACGCTCTTGCCCATGGTCTCCTGTCCCCAAATGGCCAGGAGCGCCGTGGAGACGAGGTAGCAGATGGCCAGGAACCAGAACACCGCGTGCTGGTTGCCGGAGGCGATGAGGAAGGCGATGAAGTAGGCCGCCAGCACGCCGCCGCAGATGCGGCTCACGGCTTCGCCGAGACCGGCGCCCGTACCGCGCAGTTCCGTGGGGTACTGTTCGGCGATGTAGAGCTTGCAGATGGAGAAGATGGCATTGCCGAAGAAGGCCAGGGCCGTCCCCACGATGAGCCAGGCATTGAGGCTCTCCACCATGGTCAGCAGGATGCTGCAACCGGCGGTCAGCAGGGCCAGGATGATGTACATGGGCTTGCGGCCGTACTTTTCGATCATGTGGCCGCAGACCATGCCGGCCACGGCACCGATGGCCATCATCAGGCCGCCCATCAGCACGGAGCTGGACATCTGGAAGCCCTTGCCCGTGAGGATGGTGGGCGCATAGACCATGACCACGTACCAGAACACCAGGGCGGCCGAGAACATGGAGTAGGACACGATGGTGCGGCTCAGGTACGGGGGCTTGAAGAGCATGGTCCAGCTGACCTTGGGCTTGTTGCCGGAGCGGGCTTCGTTCACGGCGGTCAGGATGGCGGGATCCATGTAGTTCTTGTCATGCTCCATGCCCAGGCTGCTTTCCAGGCGTTCCACCAGGGCCTCGGCTTCGTCATGACGGTTGTGGCGCATGAGCCAGCGGGGAGATTCCGGCATGTACTTGTGGATGAAGTACAGCATCACGATGGGCAGACCACCCACGAGGAAGGGCAGCTTCCAGGCCACTTCCAGCGGGAAGGTGGCCACGGCCCAGGCGCCGAAGGAAGACGGCAGCACATAGGAGAGCACGAGGATGGAATTGCAGTAGGCAAAGGTGACGCCGCGCTGCTTGGCCCCCACCAGTTCGGAGATGTACAGATACGGGATGGGGAAGACGGCGCCCGAACCAAGGCCGCTCAGGAAGCGCATGGCCACGACCCAGTAGAAGTTCTCCATCAGGGGGCCCATGAAGGTGAAGACCGTGAAGATGAACACGGCCCAGAAAAGGACGCGCTTGCGACCATAACGGTCCGAAAGGAAGCCGCAGCTGAAGGTGCCCAGCACCACACCGATGGTGGAGCAGGTGGCCAGCAGGCCGGTCTCCGCCGGGCCGAGGTTCCAGATCTGCTTGAGGACCAGCACGGTCTGGCCGATCAGGCCCAGGTCAAAGGCTTCCACCACGCTCACCGCGGCCAGCACGGCGATGATCTTCAGCATTTCGCTTTTGACCGGCAGGCGGTCGAAGCGGGACAGGCAATTGGCCTCGCGATGTATCAGGGACTGGTTTTCCATGATCTCCTCCATCCTAGGAGCGGCTGTACACGACATCGCCGCCCACATAGGTGCGCAGCACGGCAATGTCCTTGATGTATTCGGGGGCGACCGTCAGGGGGTTCTCGGCCAGCAGGACCATGTCGGCGTACTTGCCGGGCGTCAGGGAACCCTTCACATGCTCCTCGAAATTGAGGAAAGCAGCATGGATGGTCACGGCCTTGAGGGCCGACATGACCGTCACGGCCTGGTCAGGCCCGTACACGGTGCCCTTGCGGCTGGTGCGGGTCACGGCCGTGCAGACCTGGATCAGGGGATCCACCGGCGTGATGGGGGCGTCGGTATGCAGATTGTAGGGCAGGCTCAGTTCATCAGCGTCATGGCAGGGGCAGAAGCGGGCCACGCGGTCCGCGCCCACATAACCGGCATGGATCTCGCCCCAGTGGTACAGGGGGCTGATGAAGAAGCAGGGATAGGCCCCGGCAGCCTTGAGACGCTGCAACTGGCTGTAGCTGGGATACTGGCAATGGATGACCAGGTGCCGCGCATTGGGACGGGGATGGAGCTGCTGCAGGCGCTCGTAGGCCTGGGTCACGATCTCGATGCCACCGTCGCCATTGGCATGGATGGCGATCTGCCAGCCGGCCTTATGGATGGGCAGGATCTTTTCCACCAGCTCGTCCACGGTATAGAGGAATTCACCGCGGTAATCCGCGCCCTTGGCAGGATCCACGAAGGGATAGGGCTCCAGGAAGTAACCGGTATGGCCGCGCGGATCCCCGTCGGCCCACAGCTTGGCCGCGCCCATGGTCACCCGGCCGTTGCCGGAAAGATCCGTACCGGGCACATGGTTGGGATACGGAGCCAGGCGGCTCATGTCATTGGCGCGGATGAAAAGCACGGTACGGATGGTCAGGGTGCCGTCGTGCGCGCAGTCCAGGACCAGCTCGGTCACCTTGTGGCCCAGTTCCGCATCCATGGGCGAAAAGGCCGGGCCACCCTGCGCCGTGGTGATGCCGCAAGAGGCATAGCGGGCGCTGTCGTCAGCCAGGGCAGCACGCATCTCGTCCAGGGTAAAGCCGGGGATGTGCTTGCGCACCAGGGTCTGGGCCGGGATGCCTTCCAGGATGCCGTTGGGCTCGCCCTGGGCATCACGGCCGATGATGCCGCCGGCCGGATCGGGCGTATCGCGGGTGATGCCCGCGATCTCCAGGGCCTTGCTGTTGGCGATGCCCGTATGGCCCGTCACATGGCGGAAAAAGATGGGAACGTCCGTGGAAACTTCATCCAGGATCTCGCGGGTGGGATAACACTGCTCCTCCATGCCTTTTTCGTCGAAGCTGTGCCCGACGACCCACTGGGAAGGACGGTCGTCATGCAGCTTGCGGCGCAGGCTCTCCTTGAGGGCTTCCATGTTCTCCACAGCACAGTCGGCCGCATACAGGCGGTTCATGCCGCCGCTGCAAAAATGGCTGTGCCCGTCGATGAATCCCGGCAGCAGCGTGCCCCCTTCCAGAGAAACCAGGTCGGCGCCATCGCCCACAGCCTGCTTCACATCCTTCAGGGAGCCCGTGGCCACTATACGCCCGTCCATCACGGCCAGTGCTTCGACCTGGGGGAAGTCCGCATCCATGGTCAGGATGGTACCGTCATGGTAAATGGTGATCTTATGGTTTGCCATTGGGAAACTCCTGTTGATTTCTTGGTCTGTGTAAAGCAAAGGCTGTGCCACAAAAATAACAAGCAATGTTTTCAATATGTTAAAAAATAATCCTGTCAATCTTCATCTTTTATATTGCGACATTGCAATATGGAGGGCTTTCAAAAAGCCTGCATGCCTGCAAAATTGCAGTATCCGCTCAATAACATAAATAAAATCAATAAAAACAAATAGTTATATTATTAATTTCGATTTTGCAATATCGTACGAATGCAATGTAGAAACCAATAATAATTATCCATAGTGTAAAGATGCGTGTACTCCGCCGTAAAAACAGGAAAAATCGCCCCTAACCAGAGCCTTGTGACACAAAAAAAGGGGACGCACAGCGTCCCCTTCCTTGCGTATAAAGAAAAGGTTCACATGGCGCAGGCCGTCAGGCCTGCGCGTCCTGCTCCGTCGTGTCCCGCAGCAGTTCTGCCTGTGCCTCCGGCCGCAGCGGCCCCGGAAGGGCCGCATAGCCCTCGAAAGGCATCATCTGGGCATAGAATTTTTCTTTGTCGTTGCGGGCAGCCAGCAACTGCAGGGCATCCTGCATACAGATATTGAGGTGCCAGTGCTTCTGGCGGCTCCAGGTCCTGACGAAGGACGCCATCCTGGCACAGCCGTCCTCACCGGCCACGGCACGCGGCGGCATATGGATGTCCAGCATACGGGCGGCACGGGCCAGGCCCTGCTCATATTTGCAGGCGGCCACGGAATGCAGGATCGCCGTATAGCCGTTGCGGGCACAGCCTGCCCCCGGCGAGACCCCCGCGGAAAGCGCGTCTCCGGCCCGGCGCCCGTCAGGTGTGGCCCCCGTGACCCCTCCCATGGCCCGGTGACTGGTCACCGGTACATAGAATACCTCGGGAGTGCCGCCGTAATAATTAAGATGGCGGCCGCAGAATTCGACCATGAAACGGTCGAGCCTGGCAGCGATGTCGTCGACCCTGTCATCCTGATTGCCGAATTTTGGGGCGGCCAGGCAGTACTGGCGCTCCAGCTCGAAGCCTTCAAAGTTGTTTCTGAGGGCTTCCAGAAGGCGGGCCATATCCAGAACACGCCGCTCATAGACCAGCCAGCGGATGGCCGCCAGCGAATCCACCACCGTCGCGAAGCCGGTAGGGCCGATCTGCCCGCCCAGGATCAGGGCGCCTTCCAGCCTGCCCACGTTGATGTCCCTGCCCTGCTCCATGCAGAGATCATGCAGACTGGAAAGCAGTGGTGCCGCCACATGGGCGGGACGCAGGGTATCCGCCACATACTGCTGGATGAGGACCTGCTCCAGGATGAAGGAAAGCTGGGCGAAAAAGGCTTCCTCAAAAGCCGTATAGGTGCTGAACGTACACGGATCGCCTGTCTCCAGCCCCAGCCGGCCGCTTCCCTCCATGCTGCAATGCCCGTTGTACAGCACCATCTCGAGAACGGCCGCCAGATTGAACCAGGTGGTGCCGGTCAGATAGGTCGTCCGGTTGATCAAGCGGACCTCACTGCAACCGGAACCGCTGTAGTCACGCGCCTCCTCAAGACTCGCCCCTTTCCTCACGAACAGGTCGATGATCTCGACATCGTTCATGAATTTCGGGCCGCGTCCCTCCCGGATGGCGGCACAGGCCGCCCGCAGCAAATCTTCGGGCGTTCCCTCGTGGATACGCAGGCTGAGGTCGGGGTAATCCAGCGGGAACTCGCGCCGGGAACGCAGCAGCAGCCAGGAAAGTTCGTTGCTGGCATCACTGCCGTCCGCCAGCTGTCCTCCGATGCAGGTATGTTCCCAGTGGGCGTTGCCTTCATAGATCTGGATCCCGGCCGCCGTCGGCTGGACGCGCACGAACTGGGCCATGTTCAGCCACAGACAGTCCAGCAGCTCCAGAGCCTGATCTTCGTTCAGGCGGCCCTCCTCCCTGTCCTTCCTGTAAAAAGGATACAGGTACTGATCCATGCGGCCGTTGCTGATGACGCCGCCGTGCAGTTGCTCCAGACGCGACACCAGCTGCGTGAACCATTGGGCCTGCAAGGCCTCGTGGAACGTGCGGGCGGGCTGCCAGGGCACATGCTCGCAAATGGCCGCGATGCGCTCCAGTTCTTCACGGCGCACGGCATCGCCACAGGACGCCGCCTGCTGCCGGGCAAGTGCGGCATAGCGGCAGGCAAAGCTCCGGATGCCTTCACAAAGGATCATCACCGCCCGGTAGAAAGGCGCCTTGTCCCAGTTGTTGGCCGGATCGTTGATGTCCAGCGCGTCCAGACGCCGGGCGGCCTCCTGATAGATGCCGCAAAAGCCCCGTTGCAGGACCTTGCCGTAATCCAGCACCCACTGCAGGGAATGGCGGACCGTGGCTGTCTCGTGGATGATGAAGGACGGCACATAGATGTCCCCGTCCTTGTAGAGAAGCCTGCGCAGATGCAGGGGCACTGCATCGGCCAGGCTTTCCCGGAAGGTCCTGCCGGCCCAGAAGGGCAGCAGCTCGTCGCGGATGACGGCGATGTCCTGCGCGGAAAAATGATGCGGCATATCTTCCGCCGACTCCAGCAGGCTGCCGGCAGTGGCGAAATAGGCTCCTTCCAGTTCCGGATACAGGATGCCGTAGCGCCCCTCAGGCCCGCCCCTGCCCACGATGAGCTCGTCCGGCAGGATCCGCACGCCTATGTTCTCCATGACATGCGCCAGAGCCTTGGCCCAGCGCACCACCAGCGGCAGATGCTCGGTGGTGCGGAACGAACGGGTGAAATAACGTGCCCTGTCCACCGACAGGCGAGGCACCTGGCCCGCGAAACGGGACAATATGCGGGCCGTACGCGCCCGCGGACTCGTCATGACCGTCTTCATCACGCCTCCCCTTCTGCCCGTCCGTGCCGCGCTTCATGGCGGCAGGCGGCCACCACGGCCCGCAGCTCCTGCAACTGGGCGCTGTCGGGACCAACGCTGGCCAGCTGGGAACGGACCATCCCGAGCTGGGCATATTTCTCTTCCCCCACCGGCAGGCACGGCAAAAGCTCGTGGCGCGTCACCGTGGGCAGCTGGGCCACATGGCGGGCCATATCCCGGATATCTGCCTCATTGTCATTGAAGCCCCGGACGACCGGTGTCCTGACCCAGAGGGGCAAGGCCGGGAACTCACGCACGATCCTGTCCAGGTTCTCCAGTATCCGGCTGTTGTCCATATGGGTGAATGCCCGGTGCTGGCGGCTGTCCAGATGCTTGAGGTCGAAGATCAGCAAATCGCAATGCCGCAGGGCCGTCCTGTTCTCCGGGGCGTCCAGGTCGAACCAGCCGCAGGTCTCGATGGCGGTATGCAGCCCCTTCTGGCGGGCCAGCGTCATGACCGCGGCGGCCAGGGTCGGCCGGACCAGCGGTTCGCCGCCGCTCAGGGTCAGCCCTCCGCCGGAGGTGCTGTAAAAATCCCTGTCTTTTTCCGCTTCCTGCACGATATCCGCGGCCGTCATGGCCCGCCCTACCAGCGAGAGCGCCCCCGAGGGGCAGAACTGCGTGCATTCCCCGCATACGCGACAAAGCTGCCGCCGTACCACGGGCCTGCCATCCGTATCCGGTCCCGGCAGGACGATCCCCCCGGAACGGCATGCCTCCAGACATCTGCCGCAAGCCGCCGCCCCGATGCAGAACTGCGGCACATAGCGCAATTCCTGCTGAAAATGCAGGCTCTCGGCATTATAGCACCACGGGCAGCGCAAGGGGCAGCCCTTGAGATAGACCGTCGTCCGCCAGCCGGGCCCGTCCTGTACGGCCCCCCGCTGGATATGGGAGACCAGGACCATCTCTCTGGAAAGATTTTCCACTGTTTCCCCGTATGCCATCACGCCTTACCTTCCTGTCCCATGTTGTGCTGCGCAAGTTTGCGCCACAGGGTGGTGGGATGCATGCCCAGCATCTGGGCCGCCTCATGCATGGTCGCGCAGCGTTGCAGCGCCTGCCGCAGGCATTCTTCCTCCACGGCAAAAAGGATGTCCTTCAGAGGCTTGCCGTGCTGGTAAACCAGGCTTGCGGCATCCCCCTCCTGCTCGGCCGGGGCTGCCGTCTGCACCGGGCTCCCCTGCCGCATGGAAAGGGGCAGATCATCGGGCCGCAGGACATTGCCCTCGGACATGACCAGCATCCATTCCATGATATTGCCCAGCTCCCGGGCATTACCCGGAAAGGGATGAGAAAGCAGCAGGTCGATGACTTCGGGAGAAAGGCGCTTCTGGCAACCATGCCGGACGTTATGTCTGTCCAGCATGTCCAGCGCCAGCGCATAGATATCTTCCTTGCGTTCCCGCAATGGCGGGATCAGGATCGGGATGACGTTGAGCCGGTAGAAAAGGTCCTTGCGGAACCTGCCCTGCTCCACATCCTCGGCCAGGTTCCTGTTGGTGGCCGCCACGATGCGGACATCCACGGAAACGGGCTTCGTCCCCCCCACCCGCAGGAAGGCGTGCTTGTCCAGGGCTTCCAGCAGCTTGACCTGCATGGGCAGGGGAAGTTCGCCGATCTCGTCAAAAAAGACCGTACCGCCGTGAGCCGCTTCCAGCAGGCCCGTCTTGCCCTTGGGATTGGCGCCGCTGAAAGCCCCGCGTTCATAGCCGAAAAGCTCGCTCTCCATGAGCTGCTCGGGGATGGCACCGCAGTTGATGGAGACGAACGGCCCGTTCTTCCGGGGCGAGAGCCTATGGACGATGGCCGCCAGCATGCTCTTGCCCACACCGGATTCGCCCTGCAGGAGGACGGAGCTGTCCGTCTGGCTGACCTTGATGGCCCTGTCGACCACGCGCCGTATGGCCGCGCTGCGGACGACCATGCCCACTTCCTGGGTCACCTGACTGAAAATGTCGCCCCCGTGTGCCACGGCTTCCGCCTCTTCGGCACTCCGCCGGCTGTCTTCCAGCTGCTGGCGCACATAGTCGAAGCGCTCCAGATCCATCAGCGAGACCACGACGAAGCGGGGCTTTTTATGATTGTCCAGAGAAGGGACCGACCACAGCAGCAGGGGGCGTCCCTGGCAGCGGGCGATGCTCTGGGCAGGCAGGGCCCGCTGGAGGCAGTGCGCGACCTCCACGGCCAGCTCGGGAAAATCTTTTTCCAGCTCGCGCACGTTACGCCCCTGCAAGCTGTCGCGCTCCATGGCGCACAAACGACAGCAGGGAGCATTGACCCGCAGGATGCGCCCTTCCGCATCCGTCACCAGCACGGCCTGCGGCAAGGCCTCAAGCAATCCCTTCAGCTGGCTGTCCAGCTCCCGATATGCCCCCAGCTGGCGCACCACGGCATCCAGCGATGAGATCTCCTGCATGGCGCAGACCACGCCCGCCACCTTGCCGTTTTGCAGGATAGGCAACCGGTTGGCCACCACCGTGGCCGCAGGCAGGTGCATGGTCTGCCCCAGCAGCGGTTTTCCCGATGTCAGGACCCGTTTGGCTTCCACCCAGTCAGCGGCATTGAAATCCGCCAGCGGATACCCGGGAAAGGGCGTCTCGCCCCCCTGGTAAAAGCGCCTCATGCTTTTATTGACGGCAATGATGCTGCCGCTGGCATCCACCACAAGGACACCATCGCTCATGGCATCCAGGATGGGCATGAGGGGGACAAGCTGCTGCGGCAAAAGTTGAATACCCATA
>OGZO01001994.1_pt1 | contig 14485 bp, 7 predicted proteins | sample 1576721 | NCBI WGS metagenome assembly OGZO01 (sample SAMEA3541516, study PRJEB24748) | human gut metagenome | biome: human gut; feature: human-associated habitat; material: faeces | place: China | collected 2012 | reverse complement strand
AGTAACAGTGGATAATATTACACTGGATGCCGGAACGATTCAGGTAGACGGCAGCAATCCGAATGCTGTAAATACTTATTCTTTTGACGTAAGAACCAAACAGACCGTAACCTATACGATCACTGCAACCGGAACACAGGCTCCTGTCATCAGCTGGCTCGTTGTCAGTCGGACCGGAGATGCCGAGGAAATTCAGCCGAATGACAGTATTCCCGGTACATCAGGCAGTGTCATCCGTGATACGAACGGAAAGGCGATGCAGGCACACGGCGGTTCCGCAGCAGCCATGAAAGAAGGAACCGGAGAGGGATGCGTCAATATTGACCTCGATGGTGACGGACAGATCACAGAGGGTAAGACCGTATATCTGTGGTATGGAGAAGATAAGACCAACAACACCAGACCGGTAGATGGTGTAAAATGTTATGTTTCTACCGATCTTTACAACTGGACCGACAAGGGAACAGTACTGTATCTTCAGAGCAGCATCCTGCCGATTGAAGAATCCGCAGAGAAAGCAATCACTTCCTCCGCAGGAGCAAATGGAACAGGAACGACCCAGAGTTATCCTGCAATGCAGCTCAGTAATACCAATTTCGAGACTCTGAAGGCATGGGGAAAGCTGTCCGCAGCACCAGAGGGTGTCACCGAAGCGGAATTCCGTGATGTCAAGCTGTTCTTAAGAGCCTATGTCACAGAGTTTGAGAAAGAGCCAACGAGCGCTGAGGATATATCCTGGATTGCAAAGAGTTATGAATGGCGTTCTCCACTTCGGCCAGATCGTGAGCGTTGACAAAGGTGGTGGTCACGCCGAACTGGGTCAGGGTGTGCTCCAGCAGGTTGTAGCTACCGCCGTAGATGGTCTTTTGTGCCACGATGTGGTCACCGGCCTGTGCCAGCGCCTCGATGGTGTAGGTGATGGCGGCAGCGCCGGAAGCAGTGGCCAGAGCAGCCACGCCGCCCTCCAGAGCAGCGATGCGCTTCTCGAACACATCCTGCGTGGAGTTGGTCAGGCGGCCGTAGATGTTGCCTGCATCGGCCAGACCGAAACGGTCAGCGGCGTGCTGGCTGTTGCGGAACACATAGGAAGTGGTCTGGTAGATGGGCACGGCGCGGGAATCGGTTGCGGGATCGGCCTGCTCCTGGCCAACGTGAAGCTGCAGGGTCTCAAATTTATAGTTATACATAGTATTTTACCTCTCTATTTGTACTTTTAGTATAATTTTATGATACAAAAAATCCCGATGCGTGATACAAAAGCGCACCGGGCAAACGCAATTCAAAGCTATTCTGTCAACGTCACATTCGGGTACACATTCGTGCACAGCAAGAGGGCATCGTACAGTTCACAGCAAGATGTTCTGCCCGGTCACCGCACATTCGCCCACAGCGGAAGTTTGCATGCAGCAGGTCGTTCCAAATCAGCTTCATATCCGTGCCCTCCTTTCCCGTAAAACTCTTTCCTACTCATCTACAAACCGGCACCTCTATCTGCTCTGTACCGGGAAGCAAAACCTTTGCTTCCTTTTTCCCACTAGGTTTGTAGATTTATTGTTTGCATTATATTCCCTCTTACCCAGTTTGTCAATAGGTTAATTCCAGTTTTTTTCAAATTGAGTTTTCTGCACGATGCGCAGCCCGCATTTGCAGCATCCCGTTGTGCAGTTCCAACAGGAGTAACACTTCTGCTTCTTCGAAAATTTTTATTTTTCCATTGATAAAACCTTAAAATTTTATTGTTATACTAAAGCTGTTCCTTGCAAACGCCCTGCAAATCGTTTATTATGGTAGCGTTCTTTTTTATCATCAAAGGAGTTTTTCGATGCTGCATCGTTTCTTTCATTTTTTAAAGCAGAGCCTGCTCGTTGTTCTTTGCATCCTGCTGCTTGGCGGGCTGCTGGCAGGCGGTTGGTTCTTTTATCAGGGCAGGCAGCTGTACCGCAGTGCCGCCAGCAGTTACCCAGTGGCTTCCATGTACGACACCATCTGTGCCCGCGGGAGCTATACTTCCTACGATGCGCTGCCGCAGATCTATATTAACGCAGTCATCTGCACCGAGGACGAGCATTTTATGACCCACAAGGGCATCGACCCGGGGGCCATTGCCCGCGCCCTGCTGGCCGACCTGCGCACCCACTCGCTGGCCGAGGGTGGCAGCACCCTGACCCAGCAGCTTGCCAAGAACGAGCTGTTCACGCAGGACAAGCATCTGGCCCGCAAGGCTGCCGAGATGCTTGCTGCTTTTGATCTTGAAAAGACCTACTCCAAGCAGCAGATCTTTGAGATGTACGCCAACACCATCTATTTTGGCAGCGGGTATTATGGCATTGCAGAAGCTGCCGAGGGCTACTTTGGCAAGGAACCGGCCCAGCTGACCGATGTCGAAGCGATCTATCTGGCGGGTATGCCCAACGCGCCCTCGGTCTACGCCAGCAGCCCGGAGCTTGCCTTCAAGCGGATGCAGGTGGTGCTCAAGCGGATGGTCAAGTGCCGCGTGCTCACCCAGCAGCAGGCCGATGCCATTGCCGCAGATGCTGAAAACTTAACGGTTTAAACAAGACACCGCGCCCTGTCTGCTGCGGATCAGACAAGGCGCGGTGTTTTGTTTTGCGGTATTTGGTTTGGTAAAGGAGGAATCATGTTACCCGTTCAGGCTGTTGCGGCCCCGCCTGTCGGTAGCATTATCATACCAGAGAATTTCTGCGAAAGCATGTTATTTATATGAAGCTTTTATGAATTTACCGGTTCTTTGCCGCTGTCATGCTGTCACTCCGGCGCTTTCATGCTTTCCACCATGCTGATATGCCGCACATGCCGCCGCATGGCAAAGCACACCACAAAGGTGAACAGCATCGTCAATGCCACTGCCAGCAGATAGCTGCGGGGTGCAATGGTGCGGATGAACATGAGCTGATCCATTTCCACGGTCAGGATAATGAACCGGTGCAGCGGCACGCCCAGCAACAGGCCCACGCCGGAGCCGATGAGGGACAAAAGCTCGATCTCGCGGAAGATGTAGCGGTACACTTCTTTGTCATAGAAGCCCAGAACCTTGATGGTGGCAAGCTCCTTTTTTCGCTCGGCAAGGTTGACGCTGATCAGGTTGTACAGCACCACCGCCGCCAGCGCCGCCGCGCACACGATGATCAGCACCACCACGTAGTTCAGGCTGCCGATCAGGCTGCCGAACATGGAGGTGGTGTCCTCGGTGAAGCTGACGCTGCTCACATAGTTGCAGTCCAGCAGCTTTGTGCGCAGGGCGTTGTACTCCGCCTCGGTGGTACAGCCGGTCAGGCCGTAGACGGTGTTCCACTCCGGCGTGCTGCCCAGCAGGGCCTGCAGCTGCGCATTGGAGAGATACAGCCGGGTGAACATGTAGTTCTCGGTAATGCCGGTCAGCACCAGCGGCACGCGGCTCCCGTCTGCTGCCTCCACATAGAACGTATCGCCCACGCTCAGCCCCAGATTCAGGGCCGTTTTTTCGGTCAGGATCACGCTGTCCTCTTCAAAGGGAATGGGGTCGTGGCCCACCCGGGTGCGGAAGGTGAAGTATTCGGTCATCCGGGCATCGTCCTCCGCGCCTACGATGCTGACATCGGCGCTCCCGCCCTCTTCATTATAAAGGGTGGTGGACTTTGTGTAGAACGCGCCCCAGCTGCGGACCGCACTGCTGCTGTCCAGCGTGTCGGCAAGGCCCTGCTCCATGGTCAGCGCCTTTTCATCGCTGAGCGAGATGGTGAGATCGTTGTGGGTCAGCTGCCCGGACTGCTTGTCCACGATGGGCAGGATGGAATCCTGAATGCCAAAACCGATCAGCAGCAGCGCCGTGCAGCCTGCCACGCCCAGCACTGTCATGAAGAAGCGCTTTTTGTAGCGGAACAGGTTGCGGGCTGTGGTCTTTTGGGAGAAGCTCATGTGCTGCCACAGCGGGGTGATGTACTCCAAAAAGATGCGCTTGCCTGCCACCGGGGCCCGGGGCAGCAGCAAAGCTGCAGTCTTTTCCTTCAGGCTGGCACGGCAGGCGTTCCATGTAGCAAAACCGATGACGGCCGCGCTGATGGCTACGCTGGCTGCCGCCATGCCGGGGTAAAAGTGCAGCGTAAAGGTGGACATGCTGAAGATCATCTGGTAAGCATACCAGATGATGAGCGGGAACACCACAAAACCGATGACCATGCCCACGATGCTGCCCAGCACGCTGGCGCTGAGGGCATAGAACAGATACTTGCCTGCGATCTTTGCGTTGGAGTAACCCAGAGCTTTCAGAGTACCCAGCTGCAGGCGGTTCTCGTCCACCATGCGGGTCATAGTAGTAGTGGCCACCAGCGCCGCCACCAGGAAGAAGAACACCGGGAACACCCGTGCAATGGCATCCATGCGGTCGGCATACTGCTCAAAGGTGACAAAGCTCATGGTGGAGCCGCGGTCCAGCACATACCACTCACCGCTCTTGATCTGGCTCACCTGTTCCTCGGCGTCGTTCAGCTGGGCAAGGCCGTCGGCCAGCTGCTGTTCTGCTTCGGCCTTCCGGCTCTCGTACTCCGCGCGGGAATCGGCCAGCTGCTGCACGCCGTCCCTGTATTCCTGCCAGCCCTCGTCCAGCCGAGTGCGCGCCGCATCGAACTGGGTGTAGGCTGTGGCCGTGCCGGTGGTCAGCTGCAGCTGCCCCTGCAGAAGCTTTACCTTCATCTGGCGCAATGCGGCTTTGGCTTCGGTCACCAGCTGCTCGTTGGAAAGGCTGGGCGAAGAGATCAGCCCCTGTGCATACATCTGGCGCTTGCCCTCGTCCAGCTGGGCCTGATAGCCGTTCAGCTGGCCGCTGATGTTGTCGTAAGCATCCTGCGCCTTCTGCAGGGCATCCCGCAGGTCGGTGTATTCCTCATCGGCGGGCTCGGCCTCGTCCAGCGCCTTCTGCGCGTTGTGCAGAGCCGTTTCCGCATAGCCCAGCAGCGGGTCGGCCACCTTTTTCAGGTTCACCAGCATCTCGATCTGCTGCAGCTGATCCTCAAATTCCAGCAGTTGTTCCTCGCCGCTCACCAGCTCGTCCGCACCGCCCTGCATGGTATCCGGCAGAGCCTTTTTGCTGGCGGCAAGCTCCGCTTCGCCCGCATCCAGCTGGGCTTTGGCGCTGTCCAGCTGTGCCTGTGCATCGGCCAGCTGCTGCTCTGCCTCCGCAAACTGACGGTCTGCTTCGGCTTTTTTGTCGTTGTACTCGGCCCGGGCATCGGCCAGCTCTGCACTGGCATCCTCGATCAGCTCCGCCCGCCGGGCTGTGCACTGTGCCCCGCTGATGGCCTTTACCCTTGCGGCTGTGTCATCCACTGCTGCCTGATACTCGTCCGAGTAATTATCATACAGACCGGCATTTTTCGCCTTGAGATAGCACGCCGTATAATAATCCGTGGTCAGGCTGCCCTCCGGCAGGAACACGATATCATCCAGCTGGCCGTCACCGGCGGTGCTGCTCTCCTTGTCCGTGGAAAAATGCTGCGGGTCCTGCACGGTGCCCACTACCGTGAACTGCTTCCGGCTCACATGTTCGGTGTCCTCCGGCAGGGTGAGCACCGTGCCCGGTTCCACCGGGTCGCCATAGCCCATCACATGCACCACGCACTCATCCGGAGCCTCAGGCATCCGGCCCGAGAGCAGCACCAGACGGTTCATATTTTCTGCCGTGTCGGCCTCGGGGTCGGCGGGCAGCTGCTGCAGGCGCACCACCGCCGTCTCGCTCTGACCCTGCCACTGGGCCTCCACGTCTTGATATTTCACCGGCTGCACAGCCTCCACGCCGTCCACGGCGGCAATGGCGGCAATGTCCTCCTCCGAAAGGCCCAGCGTGGACAGCACCCGCAGGTCGAACACGTTCTGCTGCACGTAGTATTTCTGCCCGGCGATGCGCATGCTGGGCGCAAAACTCATCAGGCCGGTCAGCATCATCACGCCCAGCGCTACGATGCCGAACAGCGAGACCATGCGGCTCAGGTTGTCCTTCATTTCCCGCAGGATGTTTTTACGATAACTTTTCAGCACAGCTCTCACCACTCAATCTCCTGCACCGGCACAGGGTGCTCGTTGACCTGATTGGAGACGATCTTGCCGCTGCGCACCTGAATGATGCGGTCTGCCATCGCCGTCAGGGCGGTGTTGTGGGTAATAACGATCACCGTGCGGCCGGTGCGGCGGCAGGTATCCTGCAAAAGGGCCAGCACCTGCTTGCCGGTCTTGTAATCCAGTGCACCGGTGGGCTCGTCGCAGAGCAGAAGCTTGGGGTTTTTGGCCAGTGCGCGGGCAATGGACACCCGCTGCTGCTCGCCGCCGGAAAGCTGAGCCGGGAAGTTGTTCAGCCGCTCTCCCAGACCCACGCTGCGCAGGGTCTCTTTGGGGTCCAGCGGGTCGCGGCAGATCTCGCTGGCCAGCTCCACGTTCTCCAGTGCGGTCAGGTTCTGCACAAGGTTGTAGAACTGGAACACAAAGCCCACATCGTACCGGCGGTAGGTGGTCAGCTCTCTGGCGGTAAAGTGGCTCACGTTCTGGCCGTCCAGCCAGACGTTGCCCTCGTCGCAGCTGTCCATGCCGCCGAGGATGTTCAGCAGGGTGGTCTTGCCTGCGCCGGAAGGCCCCACGATGATGCAGAACTCGCCCTTATCCACATAGAAATTCAGGTGGTCTGCGGCGGCGATCTTCACACTGCCGGTCTGATAATATTTGCAAACGTCCTCAAACTCCACAAAATGCTCCATGGCGTTTTTTCCTTTCTATCGGGAATGCATACTGTTTCAATTTAACTATAACATCTCCCGGCAGACTTTGCAAAGACATCTGCGCAAATTTTCAAAAACTTAACAGAAAAGCGCAAAAAGGGCCGCTGCACATCTCTGCGTGCAGCAGCCCTTTCATCATTTGATCTCAGCGGTCAGCGCCCCACGATCAAATCGCGGCGGCAGCGCAGGCCCACGGTGAGGAAGGTGTTTTCGCCCAGTCGGCGCAGCACCACACGATCGGTGCCCTTCTGGCCCTCCACCAGCAGAGACAGGTTCAGGGTGGTGGAGCCCTTCTCAGTCTGGACCACCAGCGTGCTCACGCCCTCGTTCAGCAGGGTCTGCATGTCCTGCACGGTGGTGCGGAAGGTAGCAGAACCGGCGGGCACATCCAGCGTCAGCACGCCGTCCTTCTGGCGGGCAGTGTACAGCACTTCTCTGCCGAACAGGCCCTTGACGGTGTAGCGGGCCTCGCTCTTTTTCGCCGCTGCATCTGCGGACGGGGCGGCCAGCTCATCGCCGGAGATCAGCATGATATTGCCCTGAATGGGGTTTCCCTCCGGTGCACCGTAGCCGCCGTAGGTGGGGTCCTTTTCGCCGATCGCCACATCGGCGCTGTGCAGGGCGATATCCCCCTGCACCATCTGCTCCTGCGGGGGCAGATAGCCTGCGGCAGCAGGGTCGTTGATGTCTGCCTCTGCGGCAAATGCGCCCACGCTCAGCATGGCGGCAGCACCCAGCACTGCAGCGGTGGTGGTGACGGTACGGACAAATTTATGGTTCAGTTTCATTTGGAATACCTCCGTTGACGGCGGTTTTGCACCGCACATTTTTGTTTTGTGGAAAACCATGGTCTGCCATGCGGTGTAATACAAAACCGCCGCATCTGTCTTATAAACGGATGCGGCGGCGGGATTATTGCAGCAGGCTATAAAAATTTTTTGGAAGCTCTGCCGCCGGGGTCACTGGGCCTGTGCCGGTTCCCGGTTCAGGATCTCCATGAACTCCTCGCCGGTGATGGTCTCCTTCTGGTACAGATACTGTGCCAGCTCGTCCAGCTTGGCGCGGTTGTCGGTCAGGATGCGGACAGCCTTTTCGTGCTGGGCCTTGACCAGCTCCACCACCTTCTGGTCGATCTCGCGCTGGGTCTGGGCCGAGCAGGCCAGCGAGGTGTCGCCGCCCAGATACTGGTTGTTCACGGTCTCCAGCGCCACCATGTCAAAGTCCTTGCTCATGCCGTAGCGGGTAAGCATGGCGCGGGCAAGCTTGGTGGCCTGCTCGATATCGTTGGAGGCACCGGTGGTAATGGACTGGAACACCACTTCCTCGGCGGCGCGTCCGCCGGTGAGGGTGGCAATCTTGTTTTCCAGCTCTTCCCTGCTCATCAGGTAGTGGTTGCCCTCGTCCACCTGCATGGTGTAGCCCAGTGCGCCGGAGGTGCGGGGGATAATAGTGATCTTCTGCACCGGTGCAGAGTTGGACTGCTTGGCTGCCACAAGGGCATGGCCGATCTCGTGGTAGGCTACGATGCACTTTTCGTGGTCGGTCAGGATGGAGTTCTTCTTCTGGTAGCCTGCAATGACCACCTCGATGCTCTCCTCCAGATCGGCCTGGGTCACGCTCTTGCGGCCTGCACGCACGGCGCGCAGGGCTGCTTCGTTGACGATGTTGGCAAGTTCCGCACCGGATGCACCGGAAGCCATGCGGGCCACGGTGTTGAAGTCGATGCCCGGGGCCAGCGCCACCTTTTTGGCGTGCACTTTCAAAATCTCTTCGCGGCCCTTGAGGTCGGGCAGCTCCACCGGAACACGGCGGTCAAAGCGTCCGGGACGGGTCAGCGCCGGGTCCAGCGAATCCGGGCGGTTGGTGGCCGCCAGAATGATGACGCCGGTGTTGCTCTCAAAGCCGTCCATCTCGGTGAGCAGCTGGTTCAAAGTCTGCTCACGCTCGTCGTTGCCGCCGAGATTGCCGCTGTTGCGCTTCTGACCGATGGCATCGATCTCATCGATGAACACGATGCAGGGGGCCTTTTCCTTGGCCTGCCGGAACAGGTCGCGCACCTTGGATGCGCCCATGCCCACGAACATCTCCACGAATTCAGAGCCGGAAATGGAGAAGAACGGCACGTTGGATTCGCCTGCCACGGCCTTAGCCAGCATGGTCTTGCCGGTGCCCGGAGGGCCCACCAGCAGAATGCCCTTGGGCATGGATGCGCCAATGCTCTCGTACTTGCCGGGGTCGTGCAGGTAATCCACGATCTCCTGCAGGTTTTCCTTAGCTTCATCCTCACCGGCAACATCCGCAAAGCGGATGCCGTGGGTGGACTGCACATAGACCTTGGCATTGGATTTGCCCACGCCGCCGAACATCATGGACCCCGGGCCGCCGCCGGCCTTTTCCATCAGCTTTTTGTTCATCTGATTGCCGATGAAGCTGAACAACAGGATGGGCAGCAGGAACCAGATCAGGAAATTGAGCACCGGCGAGCCCTGCTCCACGATCTCGCTGGAAAACTGCGCTCCAGCATCATACAGGCGCTGGGTAAGCTCCGGGTCGTTCATCAGGCCGGTCTTGTAGACCTGCTTTTCCTCTTTATCGGTAAAAATGATCTGGTTGGATTCGATATCCACACGGCCGATGTTCTTTTCCTCGGTCATGGTCATAAAGGTACCATAGTCCACTTCCTCCACCTGACGCTCGCTCATCCACGGCAGCAGCACAAGGTTGAGCAGCAGCAGGACCGCCAGCACGATGGCGTAGTAGATCGCCAGCGGCTTTTTGGAAGGTTTGACTTCTTTCATGTGGCAATTCCTCCTTTGGTTCCGGATGCAAGTAGTATAGCACAGTAAAACCGGGCGCAACAGCAATTCGAGCAGAACTTTCCAAAAACTTAGCAGTTTGTTAACAAAGGTCCCCTCTGCATACAAAAAGAGAGCAGCCGAAGCTGCTCCCTTTGGTTTCGCATGGGTTTACTGTTTTGGGAATGCCTTTTCCCACACTTCAATGGTCTTGAACTTGGGCATCCAGCCTTCCGGCTTGAAGGTGCTCTCGCTCTTGGCATCCAGCAGGCCCTGCTCCACGCACCACTGGGCTGCCTTGGCGGTGTCGGCATCTGCCACATCCGCAAAAGCCGGGGTGTTCACAGGTTCAGGTCTGCCTGCGGTGTTCCACACCAGCAGTGCCAGCTGGCCGCGGTTTGCGGGGATCTCTGCGCCCTCGGGCAGGATGTTGTGCAGGATCACCCGGGTAGCGATCTCGTAGCCGCCCCAGACTGCTGCGCCGCCCACCAGAACGGCTGCAACAGCGCCGCCTGCGCCGGAATCGCCGCCGGTAAAGTCGTCATCGCCGGGCACGACAGGAGGAGTGCCCACAGCGGTAATGGAGATGTACGAAGGTACAGGATTCGTCTCAGGATTCGTCTCAGTGTTCGGCACAGTGTAAGAAGTTGTGCCTTCTTCGTCCGTATAAGCAACCGTTGCACTTTCAGCATTCTCGCCGGTCTTCACCTCATAACCCTTGGCAGGATTCTGTTTGTAGACCAGTTTGCTCTCCACTACAGCGCCAGTGCCCTTGTTTTCCAGCACCACATCACCAGAGCAGGTGATTTCAGCATCACCGCCAATGGTTGCTCCTTCGTCTCGCTTACCAGAAATGGTCACGTCTGTTGCGCCAGTGATCGTCAGCTTGCCATCATGGAGTGCCGCAGCATTCTTACTTGTGATCTTCACTTCACCACTGCAATTGATGGACGAATCGAGGTAACTGCGCGAATCCCAGACAGCGCGCTGGTTTGCAGTGATCGTCACATTAGCCGCCTTGGTGATCACGACCGGGTCCCAAACTGCACCGCCATTCTGGCTGGTGATCTCCACATCACCGCTGCACTCAATCTCGGCTCTGCCATAGATGGTATAGTTGTTTCCATCTTCATCGGTGCCTGTACGGCCCACACCATGGATGGTCACATTCTGTGCGCTCTGAACATCGAGATTGCCGTGGTCACCATAACCCAGCACATTGCCAGAACCGGTATTATCCATCAGGATGTCACCGGCGCAGGTAATAGTAGCGTCCCCCGTGATAAGGGCAGTGGAGGATACGCCCGTTACCTTCACATCCTGTGCGCCGGTAACGGTCAGGCTGCCATTTACCACAGCACCGTTCGCATTGCTCAGTACCACATCCACCTTATCCTCGAGATCGTCAGTGATCTCGACCTTCATCTTGCCAAAGCTGCCGGTACCGGTCAGGGTGTGGGTATCCGGGTCATAGGTGAGCTTGTCGTTGCCGACTCCAAGAATGTGCCCGCAGTTTTCGCTGGTCACTTCAATGGGGGTTCCATTGCCTATCGTGACTTTGATGCCGTAGTTGACCCCTTCATCAGGTTCAGGGATTTCCTTGACCCAGTTAGCAGTCAGGGTCATGTTTTCGTCCACAGTAACGGTGATATTTTCGCTGGTCTCGCCTCTTCCCTCCCATCTATCAAATTTCCACTGAGAGACATTATCCGGCGCAACGGCCTTGATGGTCAGTTCTTTGCCGTTTTCCACCTTATAAGTAGTGGTGCCATCTTCACCAGCAGTGCCCTCCAACTTGGTTTCGCCCTCATAGGCTTCGGCGTACTTCAGGGTAAGAGTATGGGTGGTCCGTTCTACCCATTTAGCAGTCAGGGTCATATCTCCGGTCACGGTAACGGTGATTTTTTCGCTGGTTTCTTCACGGTCTATCCAGCCACCAAACTTCCACTGGCCTTCGCCCGGTGCAACAGCCTTGACGTAGACTGTCTTGCCCTCGTCCACATGATAGGTAGAAGTGCCGTTTGCGCTCGTTGCATTGATCAGCTCCGTGGTGTACGCTGCATCCGTGTAAGCCTTGGCATTCGTCAGCGTGAGCGTCTTGTTACTCGGATTCACATACTCGATTCTGAAATAAGAGTATCTTGCACAATCATTCGGGTCCTCGGTCTCAGTGCTCTCGGCCTCGGAGCTGCCTGCATAATAGCGGGCAACGTAACCAGTCGGCAGATTCCTTACCTCCACCGTGCCTGCCTGAACGGCCTCATAACCACCGTAGGTATTGCAAAGCGTGACCGCACCAGTGCAGTGATCAAGTACCAGCTTGCCTGCTTTACCCCTGTCGCCGATTACGCCATAAATAGCAAAAGCGGTAGCCTGAATTTTTTGCGCATTGTGCACGGTCAGGGTTCCGCTGACGGTCGAGCCGTTTCCGCAATTCAGAGAAAGGGTCTGACAGTTGATATCTGCACCGCCGTTGAGGATGCCGTCAATGCTCACATCCTGTGCGCTGTTCACAGTCAGCTTGCCTTCAACAGCCTGATTTACCAAGCTGATGTTATTATAGTCAATGTTGCCGCTGATTCTCACATCACCAGCGCTAGTAATCGTTGCATCACCGCGAATCGCAGCATCAGTGCCGGAATCGGATTTTGTGACGGTCAGATCATTGACAGTTGCATTCAGGCTACCATTCACGGCGTAAGATTCACCCTTGATGGTGACGTTTTCTCCACCGTTAAGGGTTACATCGCCATTAAAGCCGCCTTCAAACGCAAAGCCATCGTCATAAGACACGGCGGGATAACCTAAAGGCCATGTCTCGTCAGAGCTGACAGTTCCACCATTCGCCGTCAGGTTGTAAGTAGTATTGCCCACCGTAACGGTCAGAGTATGCGTCGCCACGGGAGCATCCTCTGCCGCCAGTGCGCTGAGGGGGCTTGCCGCCTGCAGCAGCAGGCCAAGGCTCAGCAGCCCGGCAAGGAATTTACGGGTACGTAGTTTCATGTAGGGTGTACCTCCTCTGTTCTATCTTTGATCCTATCATACACCCGTAGCTCCCCCCGGGCATTCGTTTGACACGAATCGACCGAAAAATGCATCGAATCGACCCGTGCACAATTTTGGGAAATTCTGCCCCTTATTTTGTGAAATTGTTTCATTTTGAGAATGAGTCAGATTGCTTGACACTGCCCGCGAATCATGCTAAACTTAGTCCACTTTGAAAAAAGCACAAATGCGTTGACGGGGAAAAAACGAATTTCTTCTGCGTACAGAGAGCCGCCGGGTGGTGCAAGGCGGGTGCAGAGGGCTTCGGTTACTGGCCCCTGAGCGGCAGGGCTGAACACACAAGTAGGCTCTGACGGATGTCCACCGTTACAAGGACAGCGATTCGCCGCAAAAAGCCGATCGTGCAAAGCGGCTGTGCCCAAAGGCGCAGCAAAGAGAGTGGTACCACGGGTGCCCTGTAGTTTGAACTTTACAGGCTCTCGTCTCTCAAGGTTTTCGCCTTGAAAGACGAGAGCCTTTTCGTATATCTGCCTTTTGGAAGCAGGCTTGCCCTCTCCGTCACGGCTTACGCCGTGCCACCTCTCCCAAAGTGAGAGGCCTTGGCAGTACGGCAAAGTTTTCGGTTTTGCCAAGGGCTCCCCCCTTTGGGGGAGCTGTCGAACGAATGTGAGACTGAGAGGGCGAGGACGCTCACAAAGAGCATGGAGCAAGAAGTGTAAATTGTTTGGGAGGACGCGCAAATGATGGACGCAACCAAGTACGCTCCGGGTTACTACCCGGTACCCGCAGGCTATGACAGCTGGGTAAAGAAGGATCACATTGAAAAAGCCCCCGCATGGTGCAGTGTGGACCTGCGCGACGGCAATCAGGCCCTGATCGTGCCCATGAGCCTTGAGGAAAAGCTGGAGTTCTTCCGGATGCTGGTCAAGATCGGCTTCAAGGAGATCGAGGTGGGCTTCCCTGCCGCCAGCGACACCGAGTACGAGTTCCTGCGCACCCTGATCGAGAAGAACATGATCCCCGAGGATGTCACCGTGCAGGTGCTGACCCAGTGCCGCGACCACATCATCCGCAAGACCTTCGAGGCCGTCAAGGGCGCACCCCGCGCGGTGATCCACTTCTACAATTCCACCTCTGTGGCCCAGCGCGAGCAGGTGTTCCACAAGAGCAAGGAGGAGATCAAGCAGATCGCCACCGACGGCGCAAAGCTGGTCAAGCAGCTGAGCGAGGAGTATGAGGGCAACTTCCTGTTCGAGTACAGCCCCGAGAGCTTTACCGGCACCGAGGTGGACTATGCGGTGGATGTGTGCAACGCCGTGCTGGACATCATGCAGCCCACCCCGGACCGCCCCATGATCATCAACCTGCCCGTTACCGTGGAAATGAGCATGCCGCACGTCTACGCAAACCAGATCGAGTACTGCGACAAGCACCTGAAATACCGCGACAGCGTGATCATCTCCACCCATCCCCACAACGACCGCGGCACCGGCGTGGCCTGCGCAGAGCTGGCCGTGCTGGCGGGTGCACAGCGCGTGGAGTGCTGCCTGTTCGGCAACGGCGAGCGCACCGGCAACGTGGATGCCGTGACGCTGGCCATGAACATGTACAGCCACGGCGTGGACCCCAAGCTGGACTTCTCCGATATGCCGGACATCTGCGCCACCTACGAGCGGGTGACCCGGATGCACATTTACGAGCGCACCCCCTACGCCGGTCAGCTGGTGTTTGCCGCCTTCTCCGGCAGCCATCAGGATGCCATTGCAAAGGGCATGGCCTACCGCAAGGAGCATGGCGAACACCGCTGGACCTGCCCCTACATCCCCGTTGACCCCCACGACATCGGACGCACCTACGATGCCGATGTTATCCGCATCAACAGCCAGAGCGGCAAGGGCGGCATCGGCTTTGTGCTGGAACAGA
>OGZO01001993.1_pt1 | contig 14488 bp, 27 predicted proteins | sample 1576721 | NCBI WGS metagenome assembly OGZO01 (sample SAMEA3541516, study PRJEB24748) | human gut metagenome | biome: human gut; feature: human-associated habitat; material: faeces | place: China | collected 2012 | reverse complement strand
GATGCGACTTGAACATTGTAGCAGAGTACGAAATCAGATATTGCGCATGAAAGGAAGTGATTGAATGAGCGAAAAAGAAAAACGTGTTGTCGAAAAACTTCGTGATGCCATTCCGAATATGACAGATTTTCAGAAAGGATATGTCCTTGGAATGGTAGAGAGTTCTGCTTCGAAACATAGTGAGCAGGAAGAAGAAAATAATGAAAGGAGCAAATATGGAACACAAACCACAAAAAATTGAAATCAAGCCGAGAAGAGAGGGGGAGCCGCCGTCAAGCACTCATCTTTTTGTAGATGGACATGAAATCAAAGGAATTAGAAAACTTGATTTTTCTGTAGAACCAAACGGTCTTCCACATTTGGTGCTTGATTTACAGGCATTTAATTTGACTGTTGATGCCCTTTGCTTGATATATCAGGAAAAAAATCGGGGCAATCAATCTACAGATTGCAGACGAAGAAAACGAAAGGGGTGAGAATGGGTGGAAGTAAAAAGATACCGGCTTTTAGACGAAGAAGGAAAAGCTGTAATTGTAAAGAAAGACAAGGATAGATATATCGGTCTTGACGAATTGGCACAGCATATAGCAATGGATATTGTTGATGATTACCAAAGCATTTTGGACGGCGATAAGAAAATCGAAGATACAAACATTGAATTATCCGTCAAAGTCCTTACCGCCATTTCTCCGGTCATTAAAACATGTTAGAAATGTTTTATGTTACGGAATGGGTTTTCTGCCACCTCTACGCTGGATAATTGATTTTCTTCTTTTGGTAGAGATTCTTTGATTTCTTCACGGTATTGGTCGTACTTGGTTTTGAAATCATTGAAAGAATCGTTACATCCACAGATTTTAGCGATAGCGTAGGCAGATACATATTCATTGTTCAAAAATTCACCTCCCTTATTTGATGATAAGGGAATTATACCACAGAAAGGAGATTTATGAACGAATTACAGATTTTTAATTCGGAAGAGTTTGGAGAAGTCCGAACGGTAGTATTAAATAGCGAGCCGATGTTTTGCTTGGCTGATGTTTGCAAGGCATTGGACATTAAAAATGCAACAGATGTTGCTAAAAGGCTTGATGATGACGAACGCACTAGATTAAATCTAGGGCGTCAAGGAGAAACAAACTTCGTTACCGAGTCTGGTCTATACGCGGTTATTCTCCGCAGCGACAAGCCGAATGCCAAGAAGTTCCGTAAATGGATAACCGGAGAAGTTCTTCCATCCATCCGAAAGACCGGAAGTTACGGAAAGCCTATGACAACGGCAGAAAAGATTCAGTTACTTGCACAGGGAAACGAGGAATTGAGCGGTCGTGTTGAAAAGGTAGAAGATAAAATCGATAGCCTTGAAAACGATATGCCTTTGTATGGATGCGAGATTGACGAGATTCAGAAGCACGTTAAGCGCAGGGGCGTTGATATTCTTGGTGGAAAGCAGAGTGAATCATACAGAGATAGAAGCATCAGAAGTTCAGTGTATTCGGATATTTACAGTCAGCTTAAGCGCGAATATGGTTGTGTGGCATCATACAAAAGCATCAAGCGAAAGTATATCGCAGATGCACATGAGTTTATTGATTGCTATACAGCACCAGTGTTCTTGCAGGAACAGATTTCATGCGCGAATGCACATAATGAATGAGTTGTTTCCTTATTATATAGCACGAAAGGGGAAATCAGATGAAAAAAGTAATCCAATTCATCATAGGTGCGGTGGCAATGGAGTATTCCTTGGTTGCCGCGTGCTATATGGATAGTGATGGCGTGGTCGGGAATATGGCGGCTATTAAATTTGTAGCCGGTGCAGTAATTGCGGCAATTATGTATTACTGGTCAGAGGTAGACCGGAAGAGAGCTGAACTCGACAAGCGAATTAAGAGAAAACGCAGAATGAGAGAGGATGCATGGTAAGCGTTGTGTATATAAGTGGTACGAGATGTTCCACGGAAGAAAAGCGTATGCTTGCTGAACTTTTGGCAGGGAAACGAAAGAAACAGAATGATAAAGATAATTTTGAAAAGGTTCTTGACAGAGAAATGGAAAGGAGAAGCAATGGAGAACAAAATAACACTGATCGGTGATGTTGTATCAGCACCAAGGGAAAGCCATAAATCAAGCGGTAAGAAATTTTATAAATTTTTTATCGGAGTTGAAAGAAGAAGCGGTGTTGCAGATATACTTCCGGTACTGTTTGATGAAGAAATCAGCGATACAGGAATTAGCGGAACGGTATACGTCTGTGGAAAGATTATTACCAGACGTGTAAAAACAGGGTCTGGAAAAGCCATTCTTACATATGTTATGGCTGATACAATCACAAAACCAGAGGATGATAGCCCTTTGAATGAAGTAAGCCTTGATGGAATTATCGAGGAAAAGCAACTTAGAGAAACGCCACTTGGTCGTAAAATCTGTGATTTGAAACTCAAAAACGTAAGAGAAAACGGAAAAGAGGATTTGATCACCTGCATTGCGTGGAGTGATAATGCGGAATACACAAATACTCTTTCGATAGGAGATAGGGTTAGCGTTTACGGCAGACTACAGAGCCGGAGATACAAGAAAACGTGTAAAGATGGTCGCGTTGTGGAAAAAGTTACATATGAGTTGTCAATAAAAGGAATCGTGGGGGTGTAATAATGCGAATGATTTTAAAATCGTTACACATGGAGAATTTCAAAGGGATTAGAAGCCTTGATGTTAAATTTTCAAATAAAATCAAGATTAAAGGGCAGAACGCAGCAGGAAAGACCACAATTTTTGATGCGTTTACATGGTTGCTTTTTAACAAGAACAGTGCCGGAGAGGAAAAATTCAATGTCAGACCATTGGACAAGGACGGAAAGCGCATTGATAACGTGGAAATAAAGGTTGCGGGAGTTATTGAAGTTGATGGCAAAGAAGTGGAACTTTCCAAGGTTCAGAAGCAGAATTGGGTTAAGAAACGTGGCACCGATACCGTGACTTTGCAGGGAAATGTCAATTCGTTTGAGATTGACGGTTATCCGAAGAGTGAAGCTGAATTTAAGACTTATATTTCCGGTTTGGCGCAGAGTGAGGAAATGTTTAAGATGCTGACCAATCCGCAGTATTTTTCTTCTCTGAAATGGAAAGAACAGAGAGACATTCTAATGAAACTTGTTGCAGATGTTTCCGATGTGGAACTGGCACAGACCGATGCCAAGTATGCACCGCTGATTGATGAATTGGAAAAAGCACCGTCTACGGATGATATTCGTGCCAAGTTTTCCAAGGCATTATCTGAATGGAAGAAGAAACAGGCTGAAATTCCGGTTCGTATTGACGAAGCAGAGAAATCCAAGGTTGATGTAGATGTGGCAGAGCAGGAGTTGTTGAAAGCCGATTTGGAGAGAAAGATTGAAGCACTTGAAGATTTAATGGCGAAATCCGATGTGCGTATTGACGAAATGCGCAGCGAAGAAATGCATTGTCAGTTTGAAATGTCCGCTATCGCGCAGACCATGGATAATGAGCTTTCAAGCAAGAAACATGAGATTGAAAATCACAAATATGACCGCGAACGGAAGTTAGAGGATGTTCGTTCATCAATCAGAAAAGCGCAGGATTCCATTGAAAGAAGTAAGAAATCAATTTCTGAACAGACTCTTAAGAAATCCGACCTTGTGAAAAGGTACAAAGAGGAAAAGGAAAAGAAGTTTGACGATTCTAAGTGGATATTTGACGTATCCACAACGGTTTGTTCGTTATGCGGACAAAGATTGCCGGAAGATAAAATAGAGTCTTTAAGAGCCGATTTTTCGCAGAGAAAGGCAGATGCAATCGAAATATTTAATGAAGAACACGCGAAAACACTTGCCATGATTGTTGATGATGGAAATGCGTGTGCTGAAATGATTAAGAATCTGACAAAGAATAACAAAGAATTGGAAAACAAAATTAACACCTTGAAACTTAATGAAGCGGAAGAAATTGACATTATCAAGGGATTTGATGAACAGATTTCCAAGATTCCGGCTTGCGCTGATTATATGCAGAACGCTGAATATGCCAAGTTAAAGGCTAAACAGGATAAATTGCTTGTTGATATTGCAGAGTTAGAATCCAAGGGTGCGGACAAGGCAGTTGAGGACGCAAAAGCTGATAAAGCAAAATTAAAGAGCCAGCTTGATGAAGTAAATAAGATTATCGCACAGGCGGCTAACAATGTGGCGATTGATGATCGTATCGAAACGCTTCGTGACGAACAGAAAGAAATCGGGCAGAAAGTTGCCGACCAGGAACAGATGCTTTACCTCTTGGAAGAGTTCATTCGTTTCAAACTGGATAAGGTTTCTGAATCTATAAACAGTCATTTCAAGACGGTTAATTTCAAACTTTTTGAAATGCAGTTAAATGGCGGCATGAAAGATTGCTGCGAGTGTACCGTGAATGGCGTGCCTTATTCAACTTTGAACAGTGGCCACAGAATCGTAGCCGGACTCGATATTATCCGTTCTCTTAGCGAGTTATACGGTGTGAGCGCGCCTATTTTTGTTGATAACGCAGAATCGCTGAATGAGTTTAATGTGCCGGCTGTTGATGCGCAGTTAATTCTTTTGAGCGTTTCCGAGGACAAACAGTTGAAAGTAGAGGGTGTGTAGGATGTCAAGAGCAGGAATAAGCAACAACATCACGCAGCCGGATGCGCGGTGCATGTCGTGCAAGCGCTGGAAGAGTGCAAGTAAGGGGTTCTGGGGAAGAGACGGACATTGTTCTCTTCCGTATTGCGAGAAAGACGCGAGGAATAAAGGAAAGAGAGGTTACAGATAAATGGATGATATTGAAAAATTGAAGGCTGAAAACTCAGATTTGCGAACAAAGGTAAATGACCTTGAGCGTAATGAATATAGCCTTATAGAAAAACTTAGAAAAGTCTCAGAAACAAACGAGAGACTTTTGCGTATTCTTGAAAATTTGTCAAATGGATATGTGAAAAAGGAGAGGTAATTATGCAGTATATCAAAGCGAAATTCCCAAACAGTACGAGAAGCTACGTGTATCGCACCGAGGATTCTGCGGAAGCTGGTGACACGGTTGTAAACGCCAAGGGTGCAAAGCTGACGGTCACGGATGAAACCGTGGATATGAAGTGGGTGGAGACCTACGGTGCTGATAAGGTGGCGGTTGTGAAGAAATATGAGGAAAGCGAGGAAAAATAAATGATCTTACAGAGAAAGACAGTTCGTACAGGAAGAGGAATTTGCAAGGTTGAACTTGTGAAAGAAGGGACAGATTGCATCGTGAAAGTAGATGGGGACGTTTATAAAAGAACTGCAAATGAGTTGTTCGCAGTACAGGCATTTAATGAGATTTAGGAAAGCGAGGAAAAGCAATTATGGCAGAAACAAAGAAACAGGAAGTTGCAGTTAAGCAGGAAATGAATACAAGACTTTCATTTTATGCAAATCAGTATACCGGACTTATGGAGCGTGATTTCGCAGAACATGGACTTGCCTTTGATGATTATTCCAAACAGTGCGTTATGGCATCTATGAGTGCTATTTACAACCTTGTTACATCGAATAAGGCGGCTATGGAAAATCTGAATGGTTCTAATTTGAGACAGGTTATCGGGCAGGTTTCTAGTCTTAAACTTAATGCAAATGCCGTTCCGAGAGAGTGCTATTTTCAGTTAAGAAATAAGCAGGATGCTAATGGAAATTGGTATAAAGAGGTTGAAATGGGTATTGAGGGAGACGGAAACGATGCACTTCTCCGTAATTTCGGTGTTGGTGTTAAAAAGGTTTATCCGGTATGGCTTGTGAAAGAAGGAGATGAATTTACATACCCGAAACATAAAGGTGTCGAGATTACTCCGCCAGAATGGGAAGAAAAAGGATTGTCGCAGAAAGTAATCCGTGTAGTTTATCCAGTCGAGATGGACGGTGGAAAGATTGAATACATGATTGCGGAACGTGAAGGCGTGAAAGGAAACCTTTTGGCTCATGTGCGCAACAATCTTTTGAATGAAACGTTTGGAATTTGCGAGAATAAGCGCAAGGCAACCGACAAGCAAAAGGCTGAAATTAAGGCTAAAAAGGACGAGATTATCAGTGCACTTCTCGGATGCAAGACATTGGAAGAAATGCTTGCTTGTGAAGTGGCAAGACCTTATATGAGCGCGGCGTGGAGAGAAACTTCCGAAGCTATGATTATTCGCAAGATGCGCAATAATGCAATCAAGAAGCATCCAAAAGACCTTAATGCTATTGCAAAACAGTCTCTTATGCAGATAGATGAAACTTATCAGCAGACGCAGGAAGAAATTGCCGAAAACGCCAATTCAGAGGATTTTGTTGTAGATGCGGAAGCAAAAGAAGTTGAAAGCGCAGCAGTCGAAGCGGAAGTTGTTGAATCGGCAGAGAATGACGAGAATTTGCCGGACTTTATGAAAGATTAGGGAGGTTTTCTATGAGAGTTATATCACAGGACGGAACAAAGGATTTCCCGTATGATAGCAGTTCGGTTTCTGTATATGCAGGATGTATAAATGGGCGCGTTTATGTGAGAATGCAGTTATGTGGATATGATGATTCAGTAGATGTTGCAGATTATTCCACCGAAGAAAAAGCAAAGAAAGCTATGAAAATGCTTAGAGTTGCATATGCAGGCAAATTTATCACAAATGCGGATATTCCAGATGATTTCAATGAAACGCTAAAGGCTGCTATGAAAGGCGGCTTTGGAACTGTGGTAGTTAAGGATACTTGCGAACGTGTGGAATTTAACAATCTGAATGGATATTTTCAATTTCCGGCAGAGGAAGAATTGGAGTAGGGTATGAAAAAAGTATTATTCGGACTAATAGCATATATTCCTTGGCTTGTTTGGATGATTGGATTTCATATTTACAAGAAAATTCGGCGAGGGGAAGTTTGGAAAAGTGATGTATTCACCCCAGTTATGTGGATTCTTATGATATTCGGTCAGTTTTTATACCAGATTCTCAAGTATTTGTATTAAGAAAGTGAGGTGGTTTAAATGCTTATGCGATGTTGCGGTTCATCATCGGCAGGCAACAGTTACGCTTTAATCAGCAGCAGTGGTGAGATTCTTGCCATCGAAGCAGGTGTGAAATTTATGGACTTTAAGAAAATGATTGATTGGCGTATATCTGATGTTGCGGGATGTATCGTCTCACATGAGCATGGTTAGGAGACCATGCACGATACATAAAAGACTTTATGAAAGCCGGCATTCCGGTTTATACGGCATTTGAAACACAGACCGCGCTAGAAGTTATTACCGGAGAACGTACAACACCTCTCTCGCCTCTTGTATCACGGCAAATTGGCAGTTTTACGGTAACACCGTTCAATGTACCACATGATACAGAAATTGAGTGCTACGGCTATTTAATCAAGCATGAGGAAATGGGGCAGTTATTGTTCTTGACCGACTTGGAATACTGCAAGTACAATTTCTCGAAGCTTAACATTGAACATATCATGGTTGAAGCCAATTATAGTATGGACTTGGTAGACCGGAATGAGCCAAATTATGAACACCGTTTGCGAGGTCACATGAGCCTTGATACGGCACTTAAATTTATTCAGACGAACGACAACCCAGCTTTACGAAATGTCGTTTTAATACACTTATCGGACACAAGCGGAGATCCCGCGTTATTCCTACAACGAACGAAAGAAACAATTGAATATGGATCAAATGTTTATGTTGCAGAAAAAGGACTAGAGGTTGATATGAACCTTTGTCCGTTCTAACAAGTTATGATTTTGACCGGTCAATTTTATATATAGCAACTATTAACCAAGCACAGAAAGGAATTTTATGAATCCAATTGATTTAGCGGAATTAGCAGGCGGTGCATTGCAGGAAAAATCACAGAAAGCATTGCAGGATGTTTTTGAGAATATGCAGGACCCGAACACACCATGGAAAAACAAACGTGAGGTAGTTATTAAATTAAAGTTTACACAGAATGAGGACAGAGATGATGCGACTTGTGAAATCTCTGTTGAGAAGAAACTTGCACAGCCGAAACCTGTGGAGACAAAGTTTGCTCTTGGAACAAATCTTACAACCGGAGAAGTTCTTGCGGAAGAATACGGACCAGGTATTAAAGGGCAGATTTCCATTGATGAATACCAGAAGTCACAGAAAATCGGTGAAAAAACAGTAGACACCGAAACCGGAGAAATCATTGAAGAAAAAAATGAAAAAGAGAATGTTGGAGTTGTCGATTTTAGACAGGCAAAACAAGCATAAGGGAAAGTTGAGGTAGAATTTTATGATTAAAGAAGCATTGGAGTATATCGTTGGTTTAAAAACACCGATTATCAATGAAATTGGTGGTAATACATATTCGGACAAGCCGCTTAACCGCATCAGTTACGTTCCGTATGCGAGTACAATCGAAATGAAAACATTGACGAGTCTTGTAGAGTATATCAAGGCAAAAATTGACTGCATGTCGGAAAAGATGATCGTTCATGTGGTTTCTCCGACGGAAGTTCACTTATATTCATCTCTCGATACCGATAGAAAGCGGGAACATTTGGTTGAGGTCAATGCAGAGTTGCCGGATTTCCGGTTTGGAAGTTTTATCGATCATGAAAGCTTTGTGATTGCCTTGCAGTCAAAATTTGTTTCGAATGCTGACAGGGATCTTGTTTTAAAGTTTGCAGGAACGGTAGAAGATGGAACGGTTGCAGAGTATGGAGATGACGGTGTTACACAGAAAGCCACTGTTAAAACGGGTGTAGCAAGTAAAGCAGATGCTGTGGTGCCAAATCCAGTCACTCTGATTCCATATAGAACATTTTTAGAAGTAGAGCAGCCGGCAAGTGATTTTATTTTTAGAATGAAATCATCATGTGGTGTACAGTGTGCAATTTTTGAAGCTGATGGTGGCGCATGGAAGAATGAAGCCATGAACAATATTAAAGCATATTTGAAAGAAGAACTTGCGGAGTTGAAACAGTTTACAGTTATTTCATAAGGTTGAAACACCTTGGCGAAAGCCTAAAAGAAACTATCTTGTTTGGCGAATAATAGTTATCACAAGCTTATTGAAAGCCATGTTTTGGCGGTGCGTTTACCGCACCGCCCTTACAAAAGATCGGAGGTAAAAATTGAAATTATGTGAATACTGTATGGTTGAATTTGAGCCGAAGCGACCAGATCAGAAATACTGTAGACCCGACTGTGCAAGAAGATCTGCGCAGTTTAGAAATTTTAAAAAGGCTGGAAGAACTGTGTATACAAGAATATGCCCGAAATGCGGTAGGTTGTTTATGACGATAGATGAAAATAAGTTTGATTGCCAAGACTGCATCGGCAATGAAGTTAAAGAACGATTGAGAAAGCCAAAGAAAAAGGATGATGCAATCAAGGCTGTGAATCATATGGCGCGCGCTTCTGGCATGAGTTACGGAAAGTTTGTGGCTCAAATGAGCATGGAGCCATTGGGGAGGAAGTGAATGAGTTGGATTATAAGAAATTTAGACAGGCAAAAGCCATCGAAGCTAAAAACAAGCAGAAATGGCTTGCATTGAATCCAAGGCTTGATGAATCAAGCGGAATTTATATTTTGACAAGGCAGGATGAAAATGGGTTTAGATATGCCTATGTGGGGCAGGCAAAGCGTATTTTAACCAGATTGTCGCAACACCTTTCTGGGTATCAGCACATAGACCTTAGCTTGAAGTCTCACGGACTGTATTCAGAGGATAATCCGTATGGATGGAATGTAACATCAGTACACTGTCCGATAGATAAACTTGATGAGCGTGAGCAGTATTATATCAAATTTTGTGCAAATAATGGCTATCAGCTTCGCAATAAAACAAGCGGTTCACAGGGTGAGGGTAAAGCCAAGATTGATGATTACCGTCCGGCAAAAGGCTATTATGACGGAATTAAGCAAGGCAAAAAGAGCCTTGCCAAGGAATTATCGCATATCGCTGAAAAGCACCTTGAAATCCGCTTAAAGCCGGAGAAACAGGGTAACAAAGTTTCTGAAAAACAGTATGAGAAGTTTATGGCTTTGATTTCTGAAAATACATATGAGGAGAGTGATTAAATGGCAGAAGTCAAGTGGATTAAAATCACGACAGATGTTTTTGATGATGAAAAGATTCTGCTGATTGAGAGTATGCCGAGTGCAGATAGCATCATTACGATTTGGTTCAAACTTCTTATTCTTGCCGGAAAACAGAATAACAACGGCGTGTTTATGATGAGCAACAAGCTGCCGTTCACGGATGAAATGCTTGCCACCATTTTTCGCAGAGATTTGAACACGGTAAGGCTTGCGCTTAAGACATTTGAAGAGTTTGGAATGATTGAAGTTGTTGACAACGTGATAACGATTCCTAATTGGAATAAGCATCAAACGCTTGACGCTTATGAGAAGAAAAAGGAACGTGACAGGCTATACCAGCAGAACCGAAGAAAGAAGCAGAAGAACCTAATTGAGCAAAAATCGCCCGATAAATCGTCTGACGTCGCTGTTTCAGATAAAGAAGAAGAAAAAGAAGAAGATAAAGAGAAAGAAAATATAAAAGAAAATTCGCTGTCGACCGATTCCGGAGAGTTGTTTGATTTTGACGATGCATGGAAAAAGACTTTTAGTATATACCCCAAGAAAACAGCGTACAGTACCTCTAAAACAGCTTGGATGGATAAGGTGCTAGAAGTTATCGAAGAGAACCAACCGGACATTGCACGGCTGTTATACAAAGCCACAGAGGCATATTTGAGTAACTATCAAGAAAAGAATCCAGACGATACGGATTTTCGATACATTCCAAAATATGTTGATTGGCTGAAAAATGATTGTGACTATTGGTTGCAGATCGCGGAGAAACGAGGTGATTGCAGTTGACAGAAGCAGAGCTCGGAGTGATCGGGTGCGTATTGATTGACAATGATGTGCTAAATAACATCTGGCGAACACTGAAACCGGAAATGTTTAGTTCGGAATTTGCACAGGATACATACAAAGAAATGCTTGCTATGTATGACCGGAATGAAAGTATTGATCCAATGTCTTTATCAATGGCACTTGAGAACTACAAATACACCCAGGAACAGATTAGCGAATTGATGAAATCCTGTATTACCGGAACGATCACTTCAACTATGGTTAAAAGTTATGCCGATGCGGTTGCGAAAGAATACAAGGCGAGAATGGTTCGGGAAATGTACCAGAAATCCAGTTTAAAACCATGCGACATTGATGATACAATCAGCGATCTTCTTACAAGACTTGAACATTTGCAAGAGGGAAAAGAAGTAAAGCTAAAACCAATGAAGCAGATTGCAGCTGAGAATAAAGACAAATATTTCAACGAAAGTGTTGGAGAGGGTGGTATAAAAATCGGGTTATCGCAACTTGATGATGCACTTGGAGATCTTGAACGCGGTGACGTAACAGTAATTGCCGCAAGACCGGCAGTTGGGAAATCCGCACTTACAACGCAGATTATTGGGAATATGGCAAAAAAAGGACTTAAAGTCGCATATTTCAACTTGGAGATGATCGATAAACAGGTGTATGAACGATTTATTTCAAGGCTTGCGGAAATCGGTTTAACGAGAATCAGAAGGGCAAAAGCGTTTCTTGGCGATGAACAGGAAAAATTTAACCAAGCGAATGAAGAAATGAGTGATTATCAATTATGGATTGCATCCGGTACCGTATCTCCGAGGGAAATAAAGTCGGAATGCAGACACCAAAACTTTGACGTTATCGTTGTTGACTATCTGCAATTGCTTATGCCGGATAACAGATATTCCGGAAGAAATGAAGAAGTAGCATCAATTTCAAGAGGTTTAAAATCGGTTGCAAGAGATTTGAATACGCACGTAATAGCACTTTCGCAGATAACTCGTGCTTCCGAAAGCAGAGATACAAAAGAGCCTACCATGGCAGAGTTGAGGGAATCTGGAGCAATCGAACAGGATGCGTCAAACATAATTATGCTGTGGAATCTGTCAGACAATGACAAGGGAGCCAAGGGTGCAAAAATCGAAAAGAACAGACAGGGAATGACAATGCGTGAAGCAATGGAGTTTGATGGAGATCACATGAAGTTTGTTGAAATCGACAAACCATTTGATGATGTTGTGGCAGAAATCAAGAAGAAAGAGCGTGGCGACGGATTCAAACCATACAACGGCAATTGTCCGTTTTAGAGGTAGCAGCTATGGCAAGTGCAAAGATCGAAAAAGGTTCGGAAGAATGGCAAGTATTCATGGATTATTGGAAGTTTATCCAAGACTACTACGCGCCGGATAATGACGATGCATGGTGGCAGGAAGTGATGAAAGCCGGAGAAAAACTGATAAACAAGTACAAAGGTATGGAAATCGAGGAACGTGCAAGACAGCTTGTATTAAGTCATTTTGTATGGTTGGAAATTACATACAGAAAGGAGAAATCAAAGAAATGAGCAATGCATTGAGACGGAAGAAAAAACCGACATTTTACACAAAACAGGAAATGCGGATTATCGGTCAAAATGATTTTGAAAAGAGAAATGCCGATAAAGTTATATCAAAATCATACAAAGAGTTTGTCGCGATCGGCTATATTATCCTGCACGACGAATTCGGATTCGGGCAGAAACGCATTGTGCGATTGCAGGAATTATTGAAACAGTATTTAGATGCCGCGTCTGCCGACGGTTGGAATGGGAAAGATTTATCCGTAATGCTGAAACAGAAATATGAAATTGACGTTCAAGAGAAAGTGAGAAGTGTGTCGCAAAGACAGCTTATGATCTTGTACGCAAAGAAAGGATTCTGCATCGAGCGAGAAGCCTACAGACTTTCCAGCGCGTCATTGTTTAACTATTTTGCACTCACGCTTACGATTCTGAAAAAGGAATTTAAGCTGTCTGTTAAGCAGTTGCAGGAGTTTTCGGATAAGTTTGTTGATTATATTGATACGTTAGCTAATTACAAGCAGTTTCAGTTGACGGTGCCGATGATAGCACAAAGTTTGGCAGATGAGATTAAGTTTGTATGTGATTTGGAGGTTTAAATATGCTGAACGGAGAGAAATATGCGAAAGAGATTTTGGATGTTGTGTGTAGTGGTCATTGCTTCGCTAAGGTTGATGGGAAAATTACAGAATGTGGCAGAACCGATTGCGATGAATGCGATTTCGGTGACAGCTTCATTTGTATGGCGAAAGCAATGGAATGGGCGAACAGTGAATATGTTGAGCCACCTGTTGATTGGAGTAAGGTTGCAGTAGATACGCCGATTTCGGTAAAAGATTGCGAATGTGGAAACTGGAATCGGAGATATTTCGCAAAATACGAGAACGGAATGTTGTACGCATGGTCAGATGGTGCAACATCGTGGAGTGCGCCCTGTAGTGACGATATGACCAGATGGAAGATGGCAAAGCTGGCAGAAAGTGAGGAATAGACATGGAGAGATTAACAGAACGGACAGCGGTTGGAATCTTGGTAAAAGAGAATTACGAGAAATTTAAAGATTTCTTTTCAAGGGTTATTGCGGATATTGATTGCAAAGGTATGTGTAACAGATACGAGAAAGAAATTGCTGGAATGTTTTTAAAGGCATTTGATGATAGTGAAGAAAAGATTTCTTGTAACTGCAAGCACAACAGCAATTCAAGAGATAACGAGCCTTGTTGCAGATGTGATAGCAAAGTTTCAGAAAATGATGATGCAAAAAACAAAGTTACATCTCTTGAAATTATCGTAATGGTGATAGACAACAAGCCGTATTACGAAATCAAGTACAAAAAGTCGGCGAAGATTATTACCATGTAGGTTACAGTTCATTTAATATTGATAATGTATTGAAATGGCGTGATAAGTGCTTTGAACTTGTTGACGCGAAAGTGACCAATGCCGACAGGATAAGGAATATGTCGGATGAAGAAATGGCGGAACGTATTGCAAGCAATTCGAACTTTAATTGTGCTGATTATTGCGATAGTTTTTCAGGTGGGTGTGCTTTTGAATGCGGTAAGAAAGCCAAAGAAATAGCATTAAAATGGCTTCAATCAGAAGCGGAATAGAGGGATAAAAATGAATAAAGTTAGATTTGAGTTTCATCTTGCAGTAATAAAATTTTATTTTTCGATAAGGAATTTATTATATGAAAGATGTTGCGAACACATTATTAAAGCTGAGAAAATTCTAGAGGAATTAGAAAGGAGAGAGCATGGAAGATAGATATTTATTCAAGGCAAAGAGACTTGATAATGGAGAATGGGTTATCGGAAATCGTGTTGATTCGCCCAATGGTCGAGTTGCAATTAGTGAGACAAGCGGTGAGTGGGGACTTTGCGAATGTATTCCATCCACCATCTGCCGGTGCACCGGACTTAAGGATAAGAACGGCAAGCTGATCTGGGAGAATGACATTTTGATGTGTCATGGAAACTCGGAAGACCTTGTGAAAGCCGTTTTTGGAGAATTTAATGTAATCAACGCAGAAACAC
>OGZO01001989.1_pt1 | contig 14499 bp, 7 predicted proteins | sample 1576721 | NCBI WGS metagenome assembly OGZO01 (sample SAMEA3541516, study PRJEB24748) | human gut metagenome | biome: human gut; feature: human-associated habitat; material: faeces | place: China | collected 2012 | reverse complement strand
TTATGTCTTTACTAGAATAGATGGTACTGAAACAAATACATCTACGAATTTAGTTTCTACTTGGGGACAGTATATTGTAAATAATTTAGCTACGGAATACAAAGATGGAAAGATTTCAACTTCTAAAATTTCTAGAGAAGTAACTATGCGTATGTTTAGAGGTAATTCTGAAACAGCATCTTGGGATACAAAAAATTGGAGTTGGGGAAAAGGCGATGGAGGCAAAATAAAAAGTTGGCTTGATGATTGGGTTTTTATAGGAAATAATGATGCTTGGGCTAGTACTGTAGTAGGATATAATGGTTGTGCTAAAGCCATAGATAAGACTAATAGTTTTACAGAGTTTTTGACTTATAAGTCTATAACTACAGGAACAGATTTAGACTCCGATGATTCTCCATTTGTTATTGGAGATTTGACAGATGATGTTTATAAAGGAAAATATTTTACAAGCTCTAATAAGTTCAGTACACAATCAGATGACCTTAATGGATTTATGTCTTTTGGTTCTGTAGATAACCAAATGTTATGTAATATTTTCTTAACTTATGCATATGCTTACGCAAATAAAAATTATACAACATTTGACGCTAAGAAAAATAGAATAGATTGGAAGTTTAATTCAGATGCATTCCCAGAAGCAGATGCTTCGACTATAGACTGGGGTGATATATCAACAACAAGTGACCAAGTTTTGAGTTTTGTATATTATTTGTTACATCCTACAGAAGGTATAAAGTATGTTGCAACACTTGTTAAGAATAAGATTACAGGTTTATTTATTAGTTGGCATGAAGATATAGTTGGTGGCACAGACTCTAATGTTTCAACTGGTATGACTAAATATCTAGGTTTTAGTGGTTATGCAACATCACCAAGTCTAAGTGACGTATCTTGGCTAGATAATTTACTTAAGTTTTATAATAGTATTATAGTTTATTTTATAATTTTTATGTGTTTACTGTTATTATGTTATGTATTAACAGGACAGTTAACATTACAAAGAGGAATAATAGGGGTAGTTATTTTTGGTTTATTAGCATTTGCCCCACCTTTAGCTATAAATACTACAGTAGATATTTCAAATAAGGTTGCTTCACAAGTTTATAGTAATAAGTTTGAATATTGGGCTTTAGTTCAAATGGAGGAGTATTTAGGTAAACTTGCAAATGTAACAAAACAGGCTAAGTCTGGTAATGTTAATGACTATATTGCCAGTATGATGGATTTACAGTCTAATGATGTTTCTTCGTCTATCTCATATACAGGTACGAAGTTGAAATGGATGACACCTAAAAAGTATAACGATTTAAATAAAGTATCTAAGGAGTTACAAAGTTCAAGTGTAGGAGAAGTATTCAGTAGTTCTTTTCAGAATCTAATGATTAATGCTATAGCTAATAGCACTTCAACTGAGGATTACTCAGAGAGTGTAGGACAGACTTATTTATATAGGGATATGTGTGATATTTATACTTATGGTGCAGAGAGTTACTATATGTATGAGGTCTATGGGCATGGTAATAGCCTAACTAATTATGATGAAGCAAGAATTTCATCTGATATAAATGAAATGCCGTCTAGACACACTACAAACTTTAAAGACATTACAGATAATGAAAATTTGGCGGGTGCGTTTAGTAAGATTAATACCTCAAATAATAGTTTGTATTGGTATTTAGCTGTAAACGAGCAGAAATTATTTAGTGATATAAGTAGTAATGCAGGGGTAGCTATTTCAGATACATCTTCTCTAAATGCAATAAATAGAGGATTTTTATATGATACTGTCGGTGTTAGTTCTAATGGAACTAGTATAAATTACTTAACAACTAAATCTCTTGCGACAACCTATTTAGTCGCTTATAGAAATACTTATTCAAAAATTAGTGATAATTTGAGTAAATTGAGTAATATTGTAAAAGGTTCTTCAACAGTAAATATAACAGCTGATAATATGAGGAATTCATCAATTTTATTTGGATTAGAGCCTGAGAATTTTGATATGTCTATTAATGATATATCAAGTTGTGGAAGTACATTTTCTCATAGTGGAAATTTAGATAAAATTAGTGGTTATTACTATGCTTTATATTGTGAGTCACCTTACTATTTCTTTAATTGGAATATACATGATCAGTTTAAAGCTTCTGGTTTAGATTCATATAATAAAGATAAGCCGAATGATTCTAAGCAAAATTTTAGTAAGATGCTTTTAAGAAATAATCAAGAATATTTCTTCAATCTTGCTGAAAATTCAGGAGATGGTTATGGTGAGCTACGAGATTTTATGAATTTTCATGATTTATTCTATTATGTTATTCCAGCTTTGAAAGATGGCAATGATTTAGTAGATATGTTTGACCAGTTGTTCGGTATGTACACATATGATGATTGTAGCCTGACTCTCAGTGCAGATGGTAAGTGGCATTACAATAATCAAGAGTTCAAAGATGCAACAGACTTCGTTGATAATGTATTAGACGAAAACGATATTGATGAAGATGGAGATAAAACAGAGAAGCTTTGGAATGCAATGACTGAGGAACAGCGTTATAAGTTTTGGCATGATTATAATGTTTGGACTATCTTTAATAACTATGTAACTTGGTTAGATACTATGCAGGATTGTAATTACGCTAAGTCTGAAACAATCAGTGTCATGGGCGATAAGTTTGTTGTAAGTAATCCATTAGACCCTACTTCTTATTATCAGACAGATGATAGAGGTAATATGACTGCAGGTCGTTATATGGTATTTTCAGAGTCAGAGATGAAGTACTATGGTTTGAGCACTGCAGATTTAACTACAGTTGAGCAAAAGATTATCTCTATTCAGAAGAGTGTTTATAATACTTCGTTAGATTTGATGAATTACTATACTTTATCAGATGAAACTCTTATCAATGCATTTTCTTTAATTGAGCTATTCGAGTTCAATAAGGAGTTTAGTCAGGAAAGTATTGTAGGTCAAGATTATATTCTCTACCCACAGGGTTACGAGCTAAAGGCATTTACATATGATGCTTATTTAAGACTTATTGTTTCAGAAGCAAGTGGCGAGAGTCTTATGTCAGACTCTGAGGATACATCAAGTATTTATCAAAGAGTTGCTAAAAATACGAGTTTATTCTTTGGAATTTTCCTCGTATTAAATGATTTAGTAGCTGTATATATTGTACCGATGCTTAAGTTATTTATAATTTGCTTATTGTTCTTAACAAGTTTACTTATTATTATAGGAGCAGCAGTCAAATTAGAGTTTAATTTCTTTAATGTTTTATGGAAGAGTTTGCTTGCACCGTTGCTTTCTTATGCAGGTTTGAGTTTAGGTCTTGCTTTCGTAGTTAGTATGTTTATGTCAAATGGAACAGAAGGGGTAGTAAGTTCTACACCAGTCATTAGTCTTGGTGACCCTACAATGGCTTTGATTTGTATGTTAGTTTTGAATGTATTCTTTACATTTATGTATTTTAAGATTGTAAAGAAATGTATTTCAGATTTCAAGACATACTTTCAAGCAGTTGCTAATAGTATCGGTTCAGCAGTTACAGGTGTTGTTAGTGGAGTTGCAGGTGGTTTCTTACACGGAAAATCAAGGGGTAGCATAAGAAATGTGGCTTCAACAGCGAAACAGCGTGGTGCAGATAATAATCCTAAGAATGGCAGAAATGGTATTGGTGTCGGAGGTGCTTTAGCAGCCGGTTTAGGTGCTGGTTTGGGTGCAGAATACTTATCTAAAGACCAGAAGAGAGATATGGAAAACTCACGAGATAGAACAAATGCTTCTGAGGGTATGAATAGGTTTGATAAGAAAGCTTTCGAAGGTGCAAATGCTAGAGTAGATAAACAACAGGCTAAGGTAGATAAAGCTGAACGTAAGGCTCAAATGGCTGAGAAGAATAATTTATCAGAGCATAGACAGAAGAAGCTCAAATTAGCTCAGACTAAGCAAGAGGCTAAATTAAAGAAGAAACAGGCTTATGCACAGGATGTAGTAGATAAGGGTGTTATTAGAGCTAATATGAAGCGTATTGGTAGAGTACCTCAAAATATAAGCACAAGTTTAGGAAAAGGAGTAGGTCGAGTTAAGGCATTTGGCACTAATGTAAGTAGTAATGTTACTAGATTTGGTGGAGCAGTTAAATCTCTTGGTAATTCTGATGGAAGAAAACAGTTAGGCTCAAAAATGTCTAAAGGTTTTAAGAAGGGAGTTGGCAATGTTAAAACTTCTTTCTCTAAAGTTGGAGATGGCTTCAGGTCTGGGATGAATAATTACGAAAGCTCATATATTAATAAGAATGCAAAGAAGCGTGCAGAACAGTATAGAGCTACAGCAGCAGCTAATAAGAAGAAAAAACAGAGTGAAGCTAAGCAGAAGAGAATGATTAAGTAGTTAGGAGGATTCTAGTTATGGCAGTTGATATGACTCCACAGCCAGGCGATACTTCTATTAATCTCCCTATCACCTTTGATTATAAAGGTGGTAGGGGAGAAAATAAGAAGGGTAAAATAATATTGAGTATTGCTGATGTTTTACTCACAGTTGTTTTGACAGTTGGTTGTGCTTTAAACGAAAATCTTGAGATATGGATGAGATTTCTTTTACCTTGTATAATTTTTTATATAGGGCTTTTTATATTAAGATTTTTTGTGTTTAGGGAATTATGGTTTAGCGATGTATATGAAACATTAAAGGCTACAGACTATGATTTGAAGTTAGACCAAATATGGCAGATATTTGATATTGACTTTGAATATCCTTATATTTGTTATTTTAAGAATGGTTATAAAGGTATCTTTGTTCGTATGGAGAAAGATGCTATTACTGGTAAAGTCGGTGATGCACAATTTGAACATTATTCAGCTATCGGAGATGCTTACAATGTAGCCCATTCTCTAAATATGAATATTGTGCATATTGACTATATGGATAATGTAGGTAATGATACAAGAATGCAGAAACTGTATGATGACTTGGTATTTGTTGAAAATCCAGATATGCAGGAAATGCTGATTGATATTTATTCTAACTTACAGGATGAAATGAGTCAAAATTATGCAAGTTTTGATATTTATTTGTTCCTTACAAGGGATAAGTTGAATAACTTTGTATATAATATGCAAACTGTATGTAATTATATGCTTGGTGGTAACTTTATCACTTATAAGGTATTAGATAGGTTTGAAATTTCAAGAGTATGCGTAGCTTTATTCAATTTACATGATTTCTCTATAGTAGAAGCTTGTGAAAATGTACTCTCAGGGGTAGAACATCATGGAGTTATTCCTATTAAGGTTAAACATGGTGATGGTACTGAAGAGATATTTAATAAGACCACAGCTGAGAAGAAAGTAATCGCAGCAGAGAATGCTAGAAAGCAGAAAGAACGTCTTGCTGAACAGGAAAGACAGAAAGCTGAAGCAAAACAAAGAAAGAAAAACGCTAAATTAGGTATTAAGCCTAAAGAGAAGAAAAAGGACATGACAGAGTTAGATTTATTCGATGAAGAACAAAGTAATAAAAAGGTTAGTTTAGAAAAGAAGGATAAGTCAGAGGAAGTAAAAATTGACTTGACTAAGGAGATTAAAGAATCTAAAAAATCAGATAGTTCTAACTCAGATGATGATTTGAATTTGTTTTAAAGTAAGAGGTATTGCTTGTATAGGCAATACCTTTTATTTTTATCAAATATTTTCTTAAACTAATTGTAAAAATTGTAAAGACGAGTAAGTTAACATTAAATATTAAATTGAGGTGATGTAAAGATGAAATTAGCATTAATATTAGGAAATAAGCAAGGTGCTGTTGTAAAGCCAAGATTACAGGGTATAAAGGACAATTTAAATATTGATTGCTTTGACGATATACCATCGTTTATAGATATGGCTTTGAAGCGTAATGCTATATATGATAGAATTTTAGTATTATCTACAAAAGTTAATACAACTACATTAAGAGATTTGAATAATTATTGGAGTGCAACGAGTAAAGATACTGAAGTAGTAATGCTCAGCAAAACAGGGGTAGATGAGGATAAAGCGAAAGACTTTTTGGATGTATTTATGACTCCAGTTGCTTGTGTTATGCTTGTAGCTTCGACTCCAGTGTCTACGATAGCTGAGGGGGTACTTAGACCGGTTACAGAACTTAATAATGATTATGGTATTAAGGATTTTTTGAATATGGAGATTGAGGATGATGTTTATACTCCAGAAGAGCCTAAACCAGTAGAACAACCAAAAGTACAACAGTCGACACAGCAACAGACACAGCAGGTACAGTCGCAGGCTCAGATATCTAAGAAGTCAGAGAAGAAAAAAGGCTTCTTTAGTAGTTTGTTTGGTTCAAGAAAGTCACAGCCACAACAGCAAGTTCAGCAACAGCCAGAGCCACAATCAGTACAGCAAGTTGTGTCACAAGAACCTGTACAGAATACAAATTATGATGATAGTGTTGTAATTCAGCAAGAGCAATTTGTACAGCCAGATTATCAAGACCAGTCACAATATGAACAGTCTGAGAATTTTGAGCAAAATATGAATACAGGATTTACTGATGAAAGTTCACCACAATCTTATGAAGATGCTCCAGCTAATATCGAAGATGATTTTGCTGATTTTCAAGCAGATTTATCTGGCGAGGTTGTATCTAGGGCTGAAGATACTGCCATCATAGAGGAGAGTTCAAGTCAGACACAGCAAGTAGATGTTTCAAGTACGACTGAGAACTCTCAGACAAGTGAGCCTACTCAAAGTTCCTTTGGGAGCAAATCATTTGAGCCTGAATTTGAGGAAAATATACCAGTTAAAAATGACTTTGAGCCAGAACAGGTCGAAATTGATGATGATTTCGGTTCTGAAGACCTTGATTATGGTTCAGACCAGGAAGAGATACATTATAGTGTAACTAATCAGTCGGAAATTGATGAAGATGTAAGTGACATGGGGGTAGCTCTAGATGAGGAGCAGTACAGACAGCAAACTGAACAGCCTAAAGTTATCAAACAGGTTATTACCAAGGAAGTTATCCGTAATGTAAATACAGGAAATAAGTTTGTAGCTCTTAATGGGGTACGTCAAGGTAGATTAAAGAAAGTTGTTATTGTGACTGGTGATAGAGGTTCTGGTATTACTTCAACAGCTTTAAATATCGCTAGAACATTAGCTAAAAATGTTGATGTTCTTTATTTTGATTGTGATATTGATAATCATGGTCTTTTGAATTATATTGACTACGCTAATTTCAAAAATTATGAACAGTCACATATGAATGGTGTAAAGATGTGTAAGTCTACTCAAGCATTCAGTAAATGTATGATTAGTTGGGAAGAAAATTTTTATATGTTAACTACAGACTTCTCTTGTGAGTGTAGTAATGAAGACCTTGAAAGAGCAAGTGAGGTAGTAGCTGAAAATGCTGACGAATTTGGGGTAGTTGTTGTGGACTGTCCAGTAGATAAACTTCCATATATTAAGGATTTAGTATTGACTGGATTAGGTGTTATTTGTGTCGAAGGTTCTAGACGTGGTTTCATGAATATGTTGTGCCAGTTCGAATCTAATAAGTTGCAGACAAGGTATAAACGAACTCTTGTATCCCACGGTATTATGTTAGTAACTAAATGTAACAAGCATTTAGATTTAAAGAGATTAGTTAATTATATTAAAGCTATATATGAGCCAGATGAAGTTAATTGGTTAGCTCATGAGCCTATAGCATTTAATGGTAATTTAACTGATAAATTATTAAACGATATTCTAGAAGGTTAGGAGTGTAAAGTATGAAAGTCATTGTATCTACAGAGTTAGACGATAACTTCACAAAGTTTGTTCTAGTTGACTCCTTTAAGAAGGTAAAAGAATTACAAGGTGTAACAACCTTGATAGTTCATAAGTACAAAGAATCAGATTTTGATGCAGGTGTTTTTGTATCGCAGTTTCATAATAGCGGTATTGACAAGTTTATCTATATAAGTAGCACACCATCGTCTACTTTACAGATGGTTTTGAAGGGTGTTAATGGTTATTACTATGAAGATGAGTTTTATTTTGAGGATGAAGAAGAGCTTATTACCTTGCTTGATGATTTAGGTATGGAGGATGAGGAGGAAAATACATCAGTTGCAGCTTCAGCCCTTAGTGTTGTAAATGACTTTGTGAGTTCTTTTGCAAAAGGTGAGGATAGAATTAAAGCACCTATTTATCTTGAAAATGTTACAAATGCGGTCAATGAGTTAAGTGTTTTGACACATCAGCAGGAGTTACAGTTAACCACTATGGGTGCTAGTGCTTTGGAGGTGTTTGAGAAAGCTAGTGCCATTATCAGAAATATGGATGCACAGAATAAGAATATTGAGAAGAAGCTGGAGGAGTTGGAAAATCAGCAGGCTAATACTATTGCTAGTAAGCCAGCTTTTGGTAATAGTATTATGTTTTTCTCACCATATAAGTATATAGGTAACTCAAAGATTTTATTAATTCGTGAGTATGCACCATGTAGATATTTAACTTCATTTTGTATGGGGTATCTTCATCATTTACATTATGAGTTGAATAGACGACCTAAGTTAATATTTGTACATCAGAAAGGAGCAGGGGTATCTGCTAAGTATGCTGAATTTACAAGTATAACTCAGGAAAGTATGTCTATGAGTTCTTTATACGATAATGAAATCATTGCTACGAATAATCCTAAGAAAGAGGTAATGAAGGATTTACTAACTAAGCAGAATGATGTAATTGTTGTAGTAGATAGGCTATATGGTAGTCAGGATATTGTTTCTGGTCGAGTTACTAAGATAAATGCAGTAGGTAGTAGAAGTGATATTGCAAGATATAAGGTAAGACCTGAGGATACAATCTTTTCAGTTACAAGACAGCCTAAAGAGTTGTTTACAATATCAACCATAAAAGGTTTTCCTACTGAGATAGATGCAAGATATGCAGCTTACTCTCAGGTTATGGGAGATAAGTATGCGTTGTTAGATACAAAATTAGGTTTAAGTATAGGCAGGTGATTGAATTGGCAAATTTAAATAGCTCAAAGCTAGCTAAGGGTATTAAACGAGACCATAAACCTCGTACTGTTAATTTCATAGAATTATGGGATAAGATTTTGACTGCACACGTTATGAAGAACAACAGTAATTATGGCGAAGTTAGAACTAAGAATATGTATGTGGACTTATTAGGTTTCTATTCTGGAGAGGATAATGTAACTTATGTCTACAGTATCGATGGTTATCCGAAAGAGTTGGAAGATAACTATCGAACAACATTGAGAAGTACTTGCAAACCAGGGGTACGTATCTCATTTATTTCACCTTTAGAGAAATATTCTATTGATTGGAACTCAGCTCAGATGAAGGCTCGTATGAGAACTTGGAGAGCGTTAGAGAATAGTGGACCTGATGTAGATGAATATAACTTGTATCAGAATTTAGCCCAGATGGATTCACAAGATTGGAAGAAGGATTCGTTGGTCTATCTTTCAACTGCTGAAATTCGTAGAAAGCGTAAAATGTTTAAGTTTAGAAGTTGTATGTTAGTATCAGGTCATCGTGGTCAGGACTTCAATGATTCTATTAAAGAATTAACAAGTTTATGTAAGTCTTTAAATATTAAAATATCAAGAGTTATTGGTGATGTACCTGAGTACTTAAAGGTATTTAGTCCATTTTCAAACACTTACGATAATAATGTATTAAATCAGTGTGGTTGTATTACTATACCAGATGAGTTATTATCACACTTTAATACATATGCTCAAGGTATGATTGGTAAGTCAGGATTATACTGGGGTACTGATATTTATTCATCTTTCCCTTGTTTGAAACCTGTTAAGAGAACAGCAGAAACTGCTGAGAACTGGTTAATTACAGCGGAGACTGGTGGGGGTAAGTCTTATTTTGTAAAAGGATTATTAGTCCAGTTATTAGCTCAGAGTTTGTATAATGGGACTATAATGGATATTGAGGGTTTTGAGTATATTCCTTTAGCTGATTATTTAAGTAATTATGATAATTGTGTAGTTCTTAATATGGGTGAGGGTACAGGTGCTTATTATGACCCAGTAGAGATTATTGTAACTGGAGACCCAGAACTCGATGCAGATATGTATAGTTTAAGTTCTTCATTTACATTGTCTTTATTTAAGTGTCTTTTAGGTAATACGCAAGAGCAGGATGAATGGGTAGATATTGTTATAAATGATGCAGTATCTTTAACATACGGTAAAGCGGGGGTAGATGCAGCTGATATGGGTACTTGGAAGAATTCAGCTGGATTTACTCTTTATGATGTATATAATACTCTTAAGTCACTTAAATCAAATGGTGATTCAAAGAGAGCAGTTAGTGCTATGTTTTCACAGAGTTTATATAATGAGAAATTAGGTATTAGTAATGCAATGACTCAGAATGATGTAAACAGATTAATTACATCAAACGATGGGTATCAGAAAGCTATTGATATGTGTATTGCTAAAATTTCTCGTTACTTTGAGCCTAATGGTATTAGGGCTCATTTGTTTAAGAAGAGAATTGCAGTAGATGATATTAAGGACGCAAAACTCGTTATTTGTTCATTTGGTATGGCAGGTAAGTCACCAAGTACTGTAGACCCAATTCAGATGGCTTTAACACAGCTTTATTCAGCTAATATTTCGCATTTGCGTTCAATTTTCAGTAAGCAAGCAGGAAAATATAACTTTAAGTTATGGGAAGAGTTTCAGCGTTGGGGTGGTTTTCCAGATGCAGATAAAACTATTAATGTAGCTTTAACTGGTGGTCGTAAGTTAGGCGATGTTAATATTATTGTAACCAATAAAGTTATTGATATGTTGAATGACGACAAATTTGGTGTGTTCTCTAATATTACTTCAATAGCTATAGGTTGTATTTGGGATGCCGAGGTTCGTACACAATTATGTGAACGACTCACAATTGAGGAGATGCTACCAGAGTTAGATGCTTTAGTTACAAATAATAAAGACTTGAGTGCTTATATTGATGGTGATACTATTATTACAAATAGATATAGCAAAGCGTTCTTGATTGGTCTTGATAAGACTGTGTACACTTTGTCCAGAATGTCGATGCCTAAAGATTTAGCACAGAGTAAAATCTTCAGAACTGGTGTAGACTTAAAGAAAAAGGAGGAAGATGAAAATGGAACAGTTTAATGAAGAGCAAAAACCAAAGAAGAAATTTCAGGTAAAGATAGCAGGTTTTACTTTTGGGGTAGTACATTTTGCTATTTTAGGTGTTATTATTTTAGTAATAATTATTTCTTCGGCAGTTAAGTCAGAAAAAGAAAAGAGGGAAGCTGAGGCAGAAATTGCAAGAGTACAGCAAGAATTAAATAGTCATAAAACAACTGATACTGGAACTGTGGATATACATACACAGATTCAACAGCAGTTAAGTGAGCAATATGGTCAAGCACCAGATGGGTTTGAGTGGGATTATACAGGTAATCCTGTTGCTTTAGGAAATGATGATGACTCATCTTGTGAAGATGTTGTGTATATGTTTATGAGAGCATTATCTATATTGGATTTTTCGACTGCAGAGAAATATTCTTCAGATTCTAAAGTAGTATCAGATTATAAAAATTATTATAGTGATGTGTCAAATTCAATAACTGATTATTATTCTAATTTTTTAAGAAAGCAATTTAAGAAGTCAATTACAAGTATTGAGGTTACAAGTATATCCGATAAAGCAGTTTTTTCAGATGGTTCAGAATATGTTACTTTAAATTTAAATGTTTTAGATTTAACTGATAAGGATTTTTGGTTAAATGATAAAGATTCATTATACTCTACGATGAGAACATATAAGGAAACAGAGTCAGATGATACTAAAATGAAACAATATGTATATGATTATATTTACAGTAAATATGAAGATGGTACAATTGGAAAGCATCCAGTAACAGTTGAACTTGTTGTAACAAAGCAGAATGGTGGCGGTTGGTTAGTTTCCGGTGATGGGGAATTAAATTCTAATTTAAAGTATGAGAATGGTGTTAATACTGCCGAATATATTATCAATAGTTTTGAGAAATGGTATCAACAGACTACATTAAAAGAGCAGTTAGATAGTATAAAAAATAGTGTTGACTCTACCGAGAATTGATTAAGGTGGTGATTTAATTGACTTTATTAACAATATTTTTAATTTGTTTTGGCACATTCGTAGCAATGAATGGGAAGATTAAAGATTCTTCAAAGACAGCTTGTTTTGTAGCATTAGGTGTTATTCTTGTAATTGGAGGTTTATTAGGTTGGCTAATGGGGTAGGTGATTTATTATGATAGGCATTCTTATAGGCATAATTTTATTCATAGTAACTATTCCAGTTAAGACAACTCAGTTAGCTTTTTCTACCGTTAATGGTATAAAAACTATATCTGAGAAGATAAATAATATAAAATTAAAGAGTAAAGAAGACTCTGAGATGTCAAAGTTAAAGAGCTCTAGTGAACTAAGTCAGTATAAGGAACAAAAGAATGCTGAGAAAAAAGCTAGTATAATAGATAAAACAAAGCAAGCAACAAGAAAAGTCGGTAAGGTTGCGTTGAGTCTAGCAGTTAAAACTGTTAAGTTGATAGTATTTGGTCTAAGAGTGTTAGCAACTATGTTTTTTACTTTTGGACTTGTAGGTGGTTTGATACTTGTACTGGTAAGTTATTTGCTTATAGCGAGTGTTGGTTATGTTGCTGTAGTTATGAATGCAGATAGTTTAGGGAATTATACAAGTACTTCATCAACTTCAACAAATGCGGGGGGTAGCACTGCAGTTTCTGCTGATGTACAAAAAATAATAAATATGTCAGAGTCAGAAGTTTGGCAATTAATTTCTGAGGGTAAATATTCATCATATAGTGATGCAAATGAGGCTGCTAAAGCTAACCCAAGTTCTGAAGAATCTTTTTGGTCAGGACTATTAGTAGATGTTGAAGTACCTTGTTGGAAATGGGAAGATAGCTCTAAAACTACTAAGGTTTCATCAACTACTACTATAAAGGTTAATAAGTATGTGGCGGATTATTTTAAGTCATATATGACAGATTTATATAACTTACCAGAGCAATATGTTATTGTATCAGTTGGTGGTTATTCATTTAGAACAAAAAATAATTCTAGTGGCACTAATAACTATTCAGGACATAGCTTTGGTGCTACACTGGATATAAATCCTGAGTCAAACGGAATGGGTAGTTATTCTGCAGGTTATGGAGAGGCTGGAATACCATGGAATACTAGTTCTGGATTAGCTGATCCTATGAAAAGTGAATGTTGTACGTTTGATAATAGTTGGCATGACGTTGCTAAGAAGTATAACTTAGACTGGGGAGGAAATTGGAGTCAGAGTTATTTAGACCCTATGCATTTTAGTTTAGTTGGTGACAATAGTAAAGATTCTAGAGGTTTTGACCATAAAGCTGAAGGAAGAACACCTTAAGGAGGTATTTAAATGAAAAAGATAAGAAAAGAGTATTTAATATTTGTCGGTCTTATTGTATTAATTATAGTAATATTTGGAATTTCTAATTACAAAAATAATAAGCCTAAGTATGATAAATCGAGGATAAATATTTCTTTTAATGAAGAGGAACAAACTAATGAATATCCTAGCAGTGAGGTAGTGCCAAGTGAATCAGTATCTGATACCGAAGTACAGGATAATATTTCTACTAAACCTGTTGTTACAGAAACTGAAAGTGAAGAAGCTAAAGAAACTGAGCAGATAATTGAACAGCCTACAGAGTCAACTACAGAACCTGAGACAGCGTATGTTGGTGATGCTTTTGCTGTTAACCAAGAGAATATTTATGAAGTTATCAGTAATATATTAAGTTCATCACCAAACAGCAAATATTTTACAAAGGATTTTCAATTTGATAATAGCATCAAAAATGAATTAGAGATATTTAGAGTATCAGAGTTGGAAAATCATTTTGATGAAGGTTATGTATTGGGATATGTTGAAACCCCAGTTGATGATTTGATTTATAGATTCGACTTTACATTGTATGGAAATAAATTATCTAGTTTGACTTATAGTCAGCAGTAGGAGGTCTTATAATGGCAGTTAATGATATGATGAATGGAGGAGGCTTTGATGCTGATGCAGCTCGCTACGATAGAATGAATAGAACTCAGCCAGCACCATTTGCCCCAGGTCAAGATGCAACTTTTCAGCAGTCAGATGTATTTTCCCAGAGTGCTGTTTCTAATCAGCCTAACGCTATGGGAGATATCTTCTCAACAGGGGTAGGTTCTCCACAGCCTTTAGGGGGAGGTTTGTCAGACCCATTTAATTCGAATGCAGGGCTTAATACAGGTGCTATACCTCAAGGTACAGGTTTTAACCAAAATCCTATGCAAGGACAAGGTCAGAAAACTACTGAGGATAAGTTTTGGGACGCAGCAGTTGCAGGTGGAAAGGGTGCATTTTCTTTCTTTAAAGAATTTACAGCATCTTTTAA
>OGZO01001970.1_pt1 | contig 14601 bp, 12 predicted proteins | sample 1576721 | NCBI WGS metagenome assembly OGZO01 (sample SAMEA3541516, study PRJEB24748) | human gut metagenome | biome: human gut; feature: human-associated habitat; material: faeces | place: China | collected 2012 | reverse complement strand
TTGATTAATTTTTTCTGATATTAATTCGTTATTTCTTTCTTGAGAATGATTAATAACGGTCTGAATATTAATACGTTGATCATCTTGCACCTGTTCCAACAAAGAAACGTCCAAATCATCCATGTATTGTTCTTCTGCTGTCAATCTAAATAATTTCTTACAAACTTCTTCATCTAAACGTGTTCCATTTTCTAAAACACCATTGAAAACTAAATATTCCTCAGTTTCAAATGCATTTATGGATAATCTACTTAATAGAATCACGCCTTTCTTACCTTTAAGTTCTTGAACTTTTCCAAGGTTATACCGATAATTCGTAATATCAAACACTACATGTCCTTTTTCTACCGGAATACTTACGCCATACTCAACTAATTCTTTTCCAAGACCTGCATTTAAGTTATGCCATATTCCTTTCTCATTACTTTTTATCAAACTATGCAAATATCCATCAGAAGTAATAAATGTTCTATTTGTCTCATCGTACTTTGCGTCCTCTATTAAACATGTTGTCAATCTCCATAAATAGCGTTCAATTCTGCTTATAGTCTTTTCTGCAGCGCCCATCATATTTCTGAATAGTTCTTGTACATCTTCCTCAAAATTATCAAGTAATTCTTGACGAGTTCTATTCATAGATTCATCAATTTCATCTTTGTACAAATCTTGCAACTCATCAAATGCTTTTTCAATCTCTTGAACAGTACGGCATGTTTTATAAATATTCAAGATAGATGTTTCAATATCCTTTCCATCCTCTAGCTTACCCATAATAGAATCACTGGAACCTAAAATCTCATCAAATATTCTGAATTTCGTATTTAGCAGTTCGTATATTCTCTGCTCAACAATATTAGTTGCACTAATAAAGTTTACAACCACGACATCAAACTGTTGCCCCAATCGATGACATCTGCCTATTCTTTGCTCGACTCTTTGTGGATTCCACGGCAAATCATAGTTAATAACTAATGAACAAAATTGTAAATTGAGACCCTCCGCTCCCGCTTCAGTAGCAATTAGAATTCTCGCATTATCTCTAAAACATTCCAAAATCGCAGCCTTCATGTTAACTGTTTTATTATTAGAAGAAATTTCTTCAGGATGCCTATCACCCCATTTTTTGTAAATCTCCTGGGATGCTTCATCTGTATTTGTACCATTATATGTAATCACATTTTCATAGCCATCTTTTCTCAGACATTCTACAAGATATTGCTGTGTCTTTTTAGACTCAGTAAATATAAGAACCTTCTCATTTGCACCTATTTCTTTCAGATGTTCAAAAGAAAAAGTTAATGCCCGAAGCAAAGCCTCATACTTACTGTCACTTTTAATTACATTTGCCTTAGCTATTATTAAATCAAGTTCGTTAATTTCTCGCTGCAATTCTGCTAAATCTACTTCATCATTGTCAAAATTGCTATCCGCTCCGTCTTCCTCAATATCCATATCTTCAGATTCATATATTTCTCCTCCCAAAGCAATATATTCCCCTGCTTCTTTCATTTTGATTAATCGTTCTCTCATTTTTTCAAGAGTCGATGCAATTGCAGCAGTTGACGAACCTAGTAATTTACACAAAATTAATACGACCAAATGTCTTTGTTGTGCAGGTATTAAATAGGTCTCTTCTTCAGAATTTAAAATCAACTGTCTAATCAAATCATATACTTCTTTCTCCTGCTCATTTTGTTCAAAAGTATATGTTTGTGGCAAACGATTTGTAAACTTGATGTAGTGTGAAACCTGTTTTCTAAGTGTTCTATGTAAAACAGGTTTGAGTCTTTCATTTAAATCCTCTTCATACTCATCAAAATTACGAATATAATTGTATCTAAATGCAGACTTGTCACCGAATATGCCCTCGTCAATAATTGAAGCTAAACCATAAAGATCCATAAGATTATTCTGTATTGGTGTCGCAGTCAACAATATTTTTTTCTTTCCTGTCAGTGCAGCTTTAACATTATTAGCAGTTACACTTTTCTCATTATGAACATTCCTTAATTTATGTGCTTCATCAAGAACAACAAGTTGTATATTCGATGCAAATACGTCTTCTTTTAATGACGCACACATCTGATATGAACAAATAATAACATCAGCTTCTACATTAAAAGGATTTCTAACTCCGCTTTTCTTTAAAACTCGATACTGCTTTCTATCCATAATAATGGCAGACAGACCAAATTTTTCTTCTAATTCCCCTTCCCATTGCTTCATTAATGAAGCAGGGGCTACTATCAGAACTTTCTCATCTTTTTCATATTTGTTCTGAGCAATTACAATACCAGCTTCTATCGTCTTTCCAAGACCTACCTCATCGGCTAAAATTACACCTTTATCCAAGGGTGTATGACCTGATCCTGTCGGGGAAGACCATCTCCCGCCGGATCAACAAGGCCGGTCTGCTGGATATCCTCGGCGGCACGGGCGAGGTGAACGTCCAGGGCGAGAACGTGCAGAAGATGGACAGCATCGCCAATCGCATCCTGCTCTACCGCATGGAACGCTGCGGCGCCCTGTGCGCCATGGGCTCCGAGGAAGAGCCGGAGCTGGTGCGCGTGGGACCGGAATTTCCCCGCGGCGATTATATCCTGATCTTCGACCCTCTCGATGGTTCGTCCAATATCGACGTCAACATCAATGTGGGCACCATCTTCTCCATCCTGCGCCGTCCTGCGGGCAGCACCGGTGAAGTCTCCCTGGAAGAAGTCCTGCAGCCCGGCATCCAGCAGGTGGCCGCGGGCTATATCCTGTACGGCCCGTCCACCATGCTGGTGTTCAGTACCGGTCAGGGGGTGCATGGCTTCACACTGGACCCCGGCGTCGGGGAATTCCTGCTTTCCCATCCTGATATGCGCATCCCGGAGCAGGGGCACATCTATTCCGTCAATGAAGGCAACCGGAACAACTGGGACGAGCCCGCGCGTGAGGCCGTCGAATGGTTCCATACCTGCAAGAGCCCGGAAGGCAAGGATTATTCCGCCCGTTATGTGGGCTCGCTGGTGGCCGACTTCCACCGCACGCTGCTGTACGGCGGCATCTATCTGTATCCGCCGGACAAGAACAAGCCCAACGGCAAACTGCGCATGATGTGCGAAGCCGCCCCGCTGGCGTTCCTGGCCGAGCAGGCCGGCGGCAAGGCCAGCGACGGTCGTCGCCGTATCCTTGAGCGTCGCCCCGAGACCCTGCACGCCCGTACGCCCCTGTACATCGGTTCGGCCCGTGACGTGGAGGCCGTGGAGGCCATCTACGCCAAGTATCCGGACTAGTCCGAGTGGGAGAAGACCTTGCTGTGCCTCGGCATTGAAAGTTCCTGTGATGAGACCGCGCTGGCGGTGGTCCGGGACGGTGTCCTGCTGGATGCCGTCCTGGCCAGCCAGGCGGATATCCATGCCCTGTTCGGGGGCGTCGTCCCTGAACTGGCTTCCCGCGAGCATTACCGCTATCTGGGGACGCTGTTCGACCAGCTCATGCAGCGCCTTGACCTGCGTCCGTCCGATCTGGATGTGGTGGCTGTATCCCGGGGGCCCGGCCTGCTGGGCAGCCTGCTGGTAGGCGTTGCCTTTGCCAAGGCACTGGCGCTGGGGTGCGGGGCCCGCTTTTTGGGGGTCAATCACCTGCATGCGCATCTGCTGGCCGCAGGGCTGGAGAACGAACTGCGCTTCCCCGCGCTGGGATTGCTGGTCTCCGGCGGGCATACGCATATCTATCGCATGGAATCGCCTTCCCGCTGCATTGTCCTGGGCAAGACGCTGGATGACGCGGCAGGTGAGGCCTTTGATAAGGTCGGAAAGATCCTGGGGCTGGCCTATCCCGGCGGCAAACTGATGGATGCCCTGGCCCGGCAGGGCAGGGCGGATGCCCGTCTGTTCCCGCGTCCGTATCTGGACAACGACAATCTGGATTTCAGCTTCAGCGGCCTGAAGACCGCCGTGACCAGCTATGTGCACCAGGTGCTGCCTGATCAGCCCTGGCCGCATCCCTTGCAGGATACGGCAGATGCCCCCCAGGCTTTGAAGGACTGCTGCGCCTCTTTCAATCTGGCCGTGGTGGAGACCATCGCCACCAAGGTGGAGCGGGCGCTTGCCGCCAACCCCGATCTGGATCTGCTGATCATGGCCGGAGGCGTTGCCGCCAACAGTCTGCTGCGTGAGCGTATGGCACAGCTGATGGAAAAACGGGGCGGCCATACCATCATGCCCGGCCGTGCCCTGTGCACGGACAACGCCGCCATGGTGGCCTATGCCTCCTGGCTCATCGCCAGGGAAGGCTGGCAGCACGATCTGCGCATGGAGACCATCCCGCGGGGCAAGGCGATCCCGGACGATATGTTTTTTCGGGAACTCTAGATATTTGTCACCGTTTTTGTGTCACCGTCTTGACAGTGGCGGTTGAGGCAACTAATCTTTTGGCAGCCGTGGCAGCTCATCTGCGATGGCGGGATCCGTCCGCCTGTGACGGGAATTTGCTTATTTTCTAAGGAGAGACACTATGGCCGAACAGATTTCTGATGCCACTTTCGATAGCGTTGTCCTGAATTCCGATATCCCTGTCCTGCTGGACTTCTGGGCTCCCTGGTGCGGTCCCTGCCGCGCTGTGGGCCCCATCATCGATGAACTGGCTGCCGAGTACGAAGGCAAGGTCCGCATCGTCAAGATGAACGTTGACGAAAACCCGGCGACGCCCACCAAATTCGGTATCCGCGCCATCCCGACCCTGATGCTGTTCAAGAATGGCCAGGCCATCGACCAGGTGACCGGTGCCGTCAACAAGGACGCCATCGTCAACATCCTGCAGACCAAGGCCCTGGCATGAGCTCCTTCGATGCTGCAGTCATAGGCAGTGGCCCTGCCGGGGTGACGGCGGCGCTGTATCTCGTCCGTTCCGGCTGCTCCGTCATCCTTTTTGAGAAGATGGCAGCCGGAGGACAGATCCTGCAGACCGAGGCCCTGGAGAACTACCCCGGGTATCCCAAGGGTATCAAGGGCTACGAGCTGGCCGACCTGTTTGCCGCCCATCTGGAAGGCTTGCCGGTGACGCACAGCCGGGATGCTGTGGAAAGCGTCAGCGGCGAGGCCGGCAATTTTGTCGTGCAGGCCGGTGGCAAGGAGCACAGCTGCCGGACGGTCATCGTGTGTTCCGGCGCCCATCATCGCGAGCTGGGGCTTGCTGATGAAAAGCGTCTGCAGGGTCGTGGGGTCTCGTATTGCGCCCTGTGCGACGGCAACTTCTTCCGCAATGCGCCGGTCGCCGTCGTCGGCGGCGGCAATGCTGCGCTGGAAGAATCCCTTTATCTGGCCAAGCTGGCTTCCAAAGTCTATCTGATCCATCGCCGTGACGAGTTCCGCGGGGCGAAGATCTATCAGGACAAGCTGGAATCCATGCCGGACAAGGTGGAGCTGGTGCGCAGCAGCGTCGTGACCGCCCTCCATGGAGAAAACGCCCTGACATCCCTGAGCGTCAGGGATCTGAAGACGGACGAGATCCGTCAGATCTCCGTCGAAGGGCTGTTCATCTATGTCGGTTTCGAGCCGGCAACGGCGTACCTGCCCGCCGCGCTGGAACGTGATGCCCAGGGCTTCATTGTGACGGATACGGAAATGCGGACCAGCATCCCCGGCATTTTTGCCGCCGGTGATGTGCGTTCGAAACTGTGCCGTCAGGTCATAACTGCCGCCGGTGACGGTGCAACTGCTGCGCAGGCAGCTTTCGTCTTCCTGGAACAGCTCCATGTTTAAAAACTATCTTCGCTCTCTGACTCTGGCTTTGGCCATCTTTTCGCTGTCTGGCTGCGGCATCATCGATATGATCTACCTGCCTCCGGCCGAGGATACAGCGCAGGAGATATTCGAAGCCGGCAATGACGCCATGAGCGAAAAGAACTATGTGCGCGCGGTCGAACTGTACAACAAGCTGCGGGATACCTATCCCTTCAGCCCCTATACGGTCGACGCGGAGCTGGCCCTGGCCGATGCCTATTACCTCGATGAGGAATATGTGCTGGCTGCGGAAACATACAAGGATTTCGAGTCGCTGCACCCGCGGCATGATGCGACCCCCTACGTCATCTATCAGACGGGTATGTCGCTCATGAAGCAGTTCCGGTCCATCGACCGGGCAACGACGATCCTGCAGGAAGCCCACGAATACTTCGCACGGCTGCAGCAGGTCTATCCTGACTCTCCCTATGCCAAGGATGCCGGGGAAAAGATGCACACCTGCCGTCGCCTGATGGCCGAGCATGAACTCTATATCGCCGACGTGTTCTGGCATATGGAAAAGTATGGTCCTGCCTGGCGGCGCTATGAATATGTGAGCGAGAATTTCCCGGATGTTCCTGAAGTAGCCTCGCATGCCAAGGAAAAGTCCCTGGCGGCGTACCACTACTACAAGGAAGAGCAAGGCCGCCTGACCCGCGAAAAGCGGCAGGGCAGCTGGCGAAACTGGTTCACCTGGCTGTAAGAACAAAAAAGCCCCGTTCGGGGCTTTTTTGTTCTGCAGGGAAAATGACTTCCACTCCCGCTTTCCGGGATGTGCACCGGTACTAAGGGAACCGGCGCATGACTGTGCTGCAGAGGCTTCCGGTCTGGCTTGGGGACGCTCTGCCGCATGAAGACAAGGATGGAATGACGATGAACGAGGAACACAGTCAGGCCAAGAACAGGGCTGCTTTGGTATCCCTGCTGGCGGCCTGCCTGCTTACGGCCATCAAGCTGGTTGTGGGTATCTATACAAACAGCCTGGGGATCCTTTCCGAGGCATTGCACAGCGGGCTTGACCTGCTGGCGGCGGCCATGACCCTGTATGCCGTCCGGCTCTCTTCCCGTCCTGCGGATGCCCAGCATCCTTATGGGCATGGCAAAGTCGAGAACCTGTCGGCACTGGGCGAGACAGTGCTGCTGTTCGTTATCTGCGTCTGGGTCGTCTATGAAGGCGCAGGCCGTCTGCTTTCGGGCGATACGCCGGTGGCTCCTTCCATCTGGGGCATCATCGTGATGGGTATTTCCATCGTGATCGACGTGAACCGGGTGCGGGTGCTGAAAAAAGTCGCCAAGGAGACACGGAGCCAGGCGCTGGAAGCCGACGCCCTGCATTTTTCGACAGACATCCTGTCTTCTGCTGTCGTCCTCGTGGGGGTGGGGGCCGTCTGGCTGGCCGCCAAGCTGCAGCTGCCTGAACCGGTACACAAGGTCCTGGTGCAGGCGGATACCGTTGCCGCCCTCCTGGTGGCCCTGATCATTTTCCGGGCCAGCCTCCATATGGCCCGGGAAGCCATCAATATGCTCATGGACAGCGGTTCTACGGAAGAACAGCAGGCCATCTGTGAGGCAGTGAAGCATCTGCCGGGCGTCCAGGACGTGCAGCGTGTGCGTTTGCGTTCCAGCGGTCCGCATTATTTTGTGGATCTGACCGTGGGGGTCGACCCGGCCATACGCGTCAGTGAAGGGCACAAGATCGCCCACGATGCCGAACTGGCTGTGGATGCCATCTTGCCCGGCGCGGATGTCACGGTCCACGTGGAACCTGTGCGTTCCGGCCAGAAGGAAGATCCCTTTACTGTGGTGCAGCGGGTGGCCTCCATCCAGGGGCTGGCCGTCCATGATGTCCAGATCCTGCGCAGCGGGGCGGGGACGCTTGTGGAGGTCCATGTGGAAGTGCCGGGACAGGAAGCGTTCTGCGAGGCCCACAAGCGGGTCCGTGCCTTTGAAGAGGCGTTGCATTCTGCCCTGCCGCAGGCCGGGATCGTCACCCACATCGACCCTGAAGAGCGGGGAGACGTCCAGGAAGAAGCTGCTCCTGCCCAGACAGCCGTGGCAGAGCTGGCCTGGAAGGAAGTAGAGCAGGCCGTTGGTCGCGAGCCCCTGCTGTGCTGTGCCCACGGCTACCATGCCTACACCTTGCCGGTGTACGGCTTGTGCATCTCCTTCCACTGCTGTGTCCGGCATGAACTGAGTGTGGAAGAAGCCCATCAGCTGACGGTCCGCCTGGAAAAAGAGCTGCGCGAACGCCTGCCGCTGCTGGGGCGCATACTCATCCATCTGGAGCCGCCCAGGACGGAATCCGCTCCGCTGGGCAAGTAACGAGCAAAAAGAAAAGAGGCAGGAAGATGTACGAACATTCTCCTGCCTCTTTTTAGTAAGGCTCTCTGTGTCGTCCCGTTCAGGAAAAGTGCCTCTGCTTGGGACGGAGGCCTTTCATGAGAGGATGGGACCTGAGGGAAAAGCGTCCTTTTCGCGCCAAAGGGAGGCTTTGGACCTCAAAGGCCTCTAGGCCTTTTCTTCCGTTCCGGCGGTCGTCCGGGCAAGAGCTTCGGCCAGCGATGCCGTCACGGGCTGGGCGGGCTCTTCCTCAAGGATGACCGGCGCGCAGCCCGAAGCTTCGATAAGGCGCTGCCACAGGGCATCCATGCCCATGCGCTTGCTGGAAGAGGTGATGACCGGTTTGACGCCGACGATCTCGCCCCATTCCGCCTGGCGTGCCGCACGTTCCCGCTGGTTGCACTTGTCAGCCTTGGTCAGGATGGGCAGCAAGGGAAGCCCGCAGGAACGGGCGAAGCCGGCAAGCTCCAGATCCAGTTTCTGGGGAGGCAGGCGGCTGTCCAGCAGCAAGGCCAGGGCGCGCAGGTTCTTGCAGGTAGAAAGATATTTTTCCAGCAGGGTCGCCCAGCTGCGGCGCTCGCTGTGGCTGGCCCGGGCATAGCCGTAGCCCGGCAGGTCTACCAGAAAAAAGTTGTGGGGCTGCACCCGGTAAAAATTGATGGAGCGCGTCTTGCCCGGTGTGGCGCTGACCTTGGCGAGCTTTTTGCGCACGGCCAGAGCGTTGATGAGCGAGGACTTGCCCACATTGGAACGGCCGGCCAGGGCCACCTGGGCTTCCGGGACATCCAGGAGTTGCTGGAGGGTGTAGACGGTGCTTTCTAGGGTAAGCGTCGGCATGGTGTGGACCTCAGGCACAGCTTGACAGTAAGGGGTATTTTCACAATAATCCGCAATTCACTAAGCGTATACTAGCCGTAGCGCGTTTTTTTTGCAAATGGCCGGAAAAAGGCCACGTGCACGGCAGCAGGAGGAAGAATGTATTCGACGACTGATTTTCGCAAGGGCCTTAAGATCGAGGTGGAAGGCATCCCCTACGAAATTGTTGACTTCCAGCACTTCAAGCCCGGCAAGGGCGGTGCCATGGTCCGCACCAAGCTGCGCAACATCCTGACGGGACGCATCCAGGACATCACCTTCCGTTCCGGCGAAAAGGTGGGCAAGCCCGACATGGAGACCCGCGACATGCAGTTCCTGTATCGTCAGGACGACGAGCTGATCTTCATGGATATGACCACCTACGAACAGCTCCAGGTCTCCACCTCCACCACCAGCGGCAAGGAAGGCTTCCTCAAGGACGGTCAGGAATGCCGCGTGCTGCTGTACAAGGGCAATCCCCTGGATATCGACATCCCGCTGAGCCTGGTGCTCGAAGTGGTGGAGACCGAACCCGGCGCCAAGGGCGACACCGTGAGCAACGTGACCAAGCCCGCCAAGCTGGAGACCGGTATCGTGGTGCAGGTGCCCATCTTCGTGAACGAAGGGGACCGCATCAAGGTCGATACCCGTACCAAGGAATACCTGGGCCGCGAATAGGCCTTTTTGCAAGATACGCGAGGGTAGACATACGGACGCACGCAAGTTCAGCCGCGAACTTTTTGGGCTTTTCCTGCTTTTCTGGGCACTGCTGATGCTGCTCAGTGTGGTGACTTTCAGCGCCAATGACCCCAGCCTCAACCATGTGGTCAGCAGGCAGGCTGAAGTCAGCAACCAGGCGGGACTTTTTGGTGCCTATACTGCCGGCTTCCTCAATGATGTTTTTGGCATAGGCGCCTATATCTGGCCTCTGGTCTTCGGGGCCCTGGGCGCGTCCTGTGTCTCCCCCGCGTATACCATCAGCTGGTGGCGCTGGTGCGGCCTTTTTTTGCTCACCATCTGCCTGCTGGTCGTGGGGGCCGCATGGGATCTGTCCCTTGGCGATATCGCCGGTGGCGGGATGATCGGCGGCACCCTGCACTCCAATTCCAGCTATTATCTGAGCCCCGGGGGCTCGGGGCTGGTCTGGTTCTTCATTTTTCTGGTCGGCGTCCAGCTGACCTTCAACTTCTCCTGGGTCTCCGTAGGGGCGCTGTGCGTGGCCCGCATCCGCGAGCGCATCCTGCAGAAAAAACAGGAAGAAGAGCACAAGCCCGAGATCGTCACTCACGGTCAGGAGCTTGCCTCCCTGCCTTTCCATAAGCGTATCCTCGCCGGTCTGAAACAGAAGACGCCGGGCAAGGGATCCGATTTCTGGCGGGCCCTGCGCGACAAGCTGGGCAATATCCGTCCGGCCAAGGACCCCATGCCGGAAATCTATCCTGTGGAGCCCGAGGAGGTCGCTCAGCCTGCTGCGTCTGCCGCTCCCGTCAGGGAGCAGGCGCCGGTTGCCGTGCCCGTCTCCGGGCCTGATGACGATGATGACTTTTTTGCGCCGGCGGCTCCCCGTCCGGTCATCGTAGAGACGCCTTCCGTCGTCCCGGCTGCTGAGGATGACTCCGCCGCCGGTGACATTGCCGTGGAAGAGGCTTCGGCGCAGGAAAGCCGCGGGCAGGATGCTGCCGCGTCCGCCTCTGCCGAACCGGCTCCTGCAAAGCAGGACGCCGCCGCAGCCCCCAAGGCCGCTCCTGCCGCATCTGCTTCCCGGCCGACGGCGCCTGCCCCGCAGGAAAAGCGTCCTCGCGCGCCCATTCCTTTGCCCAGTCTCGATCTGCTGAGCCTGCCCTCCAAGGACGCCCCCCGTGTGCGCCGGGAGGATCTGGAAGCCCGCGGCAAGGCGCTGATGGAATGCCTGAAGGATTTCGACATCCAGAGCGAGCTCGTCCGCATCACGCCCGGGCCTGTGGTCACCATGTACGAGGTGCGCCCGGCTCCCGGTATCCGCGTCAACCGCATCGCCAATCTCAGCGACGATCTGGCCCTGGCCCTCAAGGCCATCGCCGTGCGCATCCAGGCCCCGATCCCCGGATCGGATACCGTGGGTATCGAGATCCCCAATGATGACCGGGAGATCGTCAATTTCAGAGAGCTGGCCTCGTCGGAAGATTTCCGCAAGGGTTGCGGGCCCCTGACCATGATCCTGGGCAAGGACATCGCCGGTCGTCCCTTTATGGCGGATCTGACCAGGATGCCGCACCTGCTGGTGGCCGGTGCCACCGGTGCGGGCAAGAGCGTCTGCCTCAATGGTATCCTGCTCAGCCTGCTGTACCGTACGCAGCCTGAAGAGATGCGTCTGCTCCTGGTGGACCCCAAGCGCATCGAAATGGCCATGTACGCCGATGAGCCGCACCTGATCCATCCGGTGGTGACGGAGATGAGCGAGGCCAAGAACGCTCTTGACTGGGCCGTGCATGAGATGGACCAGCGCTATGAGGCCATGGCCCGCATGGGCGTACGCAACGTGGCCTCCTACAATCAGCGCCTGGCCAGCTACAACGGTCAGCTCCCGCCGGATCTGGCCGATCTGGAGCCCTTGCCCTATCTGGTCATCGTCATCGACGAACTGGCCGACCTGATGATGACGGCTGCCCGCGAGGTGGAGACCAGCATCGTGCGTCTGGCCCAGCTGGCCCGTGCCGCGGGCATCCACATGATTCTGGCCACCCAGCGTCCCAGCGTGGATGTGGTGACCGGCCTGATCAAGGCAAACTTCCCCTGCCGCATCTCGTTCCAGGTCACGTCGCGGCATGATTCGCGCACCATTCTGGACCAGGCCGGTGCCGAGCATCTGCTGGGCCGCGGCGACATGCTGTTCAAGCCCAGCGGCGGTCGCTTGCAGCGTTTGCACGGCCCCTTCCTGAGCGATGAGGAAGTGCAGAACGTCGTCGGCTACTGGAAGCACCATCTCGTGCCCAGCTACAAGGTCAGCTTTGCGGACTGGAACGCTGACGGCGCGGCCGGTGGCAGCGGTGGCGGCAGCGGCGCAGGGGATGTGGCTTCGGATCCCCTGTACGCGGAGGTCCAGGCTTTTGTGACCGAACAGGGCAGGGTGTCCATTTCCCTGATCCAGCGACGCTTCAAGATCGGCTTCAACAGGGCCGCCAATATGGTGGAACAGCTGGAGGCCGACGGTATCATTGGCCCTGCTGACGGCAGCAAGCCGCGAGCCGTGGTCAAATAGGAGGTAACAATGCGCATGATCAAATCTCTGGTGCTTGGTGCCGTATCCCTGCTGGCGCTTGCCTCATGGGCGCAGGCCGCCGATCTCGTGGGAGATCTCAAACAGCGTTATGACACCTTGCAGTCTTTTTCCGCCGAGTTCGAACAAAAGCTCACCCATAAGGAAAGCGGGGCTGTAGAGACCCGTTACGGGACCCTGCATTTCAAAAAGCCCCTGCTCATCCGCTGGGAGACGAAGAAGCCCATCAAGGAGACCCTTGTGGTCACGGGCAAGGAGATCTGGGATTACATCCCGGAAGAGGAAGTGGCCTACCGCTATCCTCACGATCTGGTGCAGGATTCCCGCAGCATCATCCAGGTGCTGACCGGCCAGGCCGCGTTGAGCAAGGATTTTGACATCAAGGAAGAAGGTTCGGAGAACGGGATGCGGAAGATCCGCCTGTACCCCAAGGACCCGACGCCCCAGATGGTCGAAGCCCTGATCTGGGTGGATGCCCAGACCTTTATCCGTCGCGTGGATCTGGTGGACTTTTACGGCAACCATAACGACGTGAATTTCACCAAGTTCATTCCGGACGTCATGCTGGGAAGCAGCACCTTCCAGTTCACGCCGCCCAAGGGCGTCGACGTGGAAGACCGCACGGATAAAGCCAAGGTGCAGGAGCGCGAGCTTTTCAAGTAGCGCCATCGTGCAAAGCAGATAAAAAAGGCCCCGTTTTGCGGGGCTTTTTTGTTGTTTCGTTTCCCTCGTACTGGTTGCAGGAAGGAACAGACTCCCGATCCCGTCTGCACAGTGTGCGGGCCGTGCAGGCCTGATGCGTACCGGTGCATGAGTGCTGGGGACCGTTCTGAATTCTGGAACATTCCGTGTGGACAGGTGCCGCGACAGCATGGGACGGCTGGCCTGTACGGCTTCGTCGGGGAGGTCTGTATCCTGCCTTGACAAAGGCTGCGGAGCACGGGCATCATCCCCACGATGGGGCATTCTCTGATCCGGCGGACATGCGGTCCGCAGAGGGTGGACGCGCGCGACAGCCGGTGGTCAGGCTGTGCACGAAAGAGCATGCCCGGATTCACGACGAGGCCGTTTCGTCCGTATGCGGTACGCCGTGGCAAAGAGCAGACAAAGGAGTGTTCATATGTCCGCTGACTGGAGCAAGGGCGTTGAAGAACTGGTGCAGGCCTGGCAGAGCGATCCCCTGAATGCCCGCGCGGCCTTCTTGGCGTATCGTGACTATCTGGTGGGTCTGGAAAACGTTTCGCTGGAATTCAAGGCCCGTCCGGGCGTCAGCTATTCGCTGCGTGCGCGCAATGCCGCCCAGAAACGGCGCGAGCTGTTCGTCCTGGTGGACGTGGTGGATGACGAACCGGAAAGCCGCTGGCTGTCGGTCTGCTTCTATGCCGACATGATCCAGGATCCTGACGAGCTGGGCGACTATGTGCCGGCCGGTCTCATGGGCGAAGATGCCTGCTGCTTCAATCTGGATGAAGATGATGATGCCATGCGTGCCTATATCGCTGACCGCATCGCCGAAGCTGCCCGCAGCGCGGCGGAGGGCAAGGAGTAGCCCCGTATGACGACAGGCCGGTATGTGGCCCTTGATTTTGAAACTTCCGGCTATGCGGCCCACAGCGCGTGCGCTGTGGGCCTTTGCCGCATCGAGGATGGCGTGGTGACGGACAGCTTTTACAGCCTGATCCGTCCGCCGTCCTCCCGTGTTTTGTTCACCCATGTGCATGGCCTGACCTGGCCCATGCTGAAAGACGCCCCCACCTTCACGGAACTGTGGCCGCAGCTCGTGGCCTTCATGGAAGGCAGCCATGCCCTTCTGGCCCACAATGCCGGCTTCGACCGCAGGGTGCTGCATGCATCCTGTCAGGCTCTGGAGCTTGTGCAGCCGCAGCTGCCGTTTTTGTGTACGCTCAAGGGTGCGCGTCGCAGCCTGCCGCTGGCATCACGGGCGTTGGACAGCGTCTGCGGCTACTTCGGTATCCCGCTGGATCATCATCATGCGGGGTCCGATGCCCGGGCCTGCGCGGAGATCTATTTGCGTCTGCGCGGCTTGGGCGTCACAGATGGTCAGATGAAATTGTAACGGCGGTCAGACAGCGCAGACAGGAGGCATCCCCCCGGATGACCTCCTTTTTTTATGGCTGAAGGTCGGCGAACGGGGCACGGGCGGATGGGAGAAGCCGCGCGACCGTATGGAGAGACGGAGAGATGGGAGGGGATATGGATATCGTACATGTCCGTAATCATAAAAAAGCCTGGTTGCCGCTCTTGCTCGTCGGGGATGAGAGCGAAGCCATGATAGACCGGTATCTGGAACGCGGGGAATTGTTCGTCCTTCATGACCCCGATGCCCGGGGGCTTTGCGTCGTGACCCGGGAAGGCGAGGGC
>OGZO01001966.1_pt1 | contig 14611 bp, 9 predicted proteins | sample 1576721 | NCBI WGS metagenome assembly OGZO01 (sample SAMEA3541516, study PRJEB24748) | human gut metagenome | biome: human gut; feature: human-associated habitat; material: faeces | place: China | collected 2012 | reverse complement strand
ACACCGCCGGGCATACCGTCCATGGCGTGCTCCAGAATGGATGTATATAGCCGCCGAAAGGGCAAGGCTGATGAGTTTTTTCTTCATGGGAACAGGGACTTCCTTTCTATCAGTAATCGCGGGAGGTGATCTCCGTTTCGAGCTTGCGGTAATCGAACTTGCCCACAGGGGTCATGGGCATGGCGTCGAGGAACTTGTAGCCCACGGGCTGGACGTATTCGGGCAGCTCCTCAGTGCACATATGGCGCAGCTCCTTGATGATCTGGCGCTTTTTGGCGGAAGCAGCGGCCTCCGGCTTCAGCACCACAAAGACGAAGGGCAGGCGGCCCTGCACATGGTCCTTGTCGATGCAGCCTACCACGGAACACTGGTGGACGGCGGGGTGCTGGCTGATGACGTTTTCGATCATCGAGGGGAAGACCTTGAAGCCGTCGTGGCGGATGATGAGGCGTTTGATGCGGCCATCGAGGTAAACGAAGCCGTCCGCATCCATGTAGCCCACGTCGCCGGTGTGGGCCCACACCGTGCCGTCTTCGTGGGTGCGCAGGATGTTCGCGGTCTCTTCGGGCTTGCCGTAGTAGCCCTTCAAGACAAGGACCAGCAGGGCCCAGAGCAACGCACAGCCCAGGTGGCCATGCTTGATGAGGGTGTACACAGGGCCGTAGAAGGAAAAGTCCTGGAAGTTGTGCAGGATCAGGCCCAGACCGGAAAGCATGAGCAGGGCCAGCAAGACCAGGCGCAGCATGCCGAAGGGGGTCAGGCTGTAGCTGCGCGTGCCCCTGACCAGCCAGACGATGGCCGCGTAGCTGGTCAGGCAGAGCATGGCCGCTGCGGCCCAATAATGGGCCACTGTGCCCGAATAGGCTGCGGGCCGCAGCCAGGGCAGGGCCGCTTCGGCGTAGCGGTAGATCACGGGCAGATGCGCGAAGCCGCTGACCACCGCCCAGACCACGCTGATCCGCCACAGCAAACGGAAAAGGAAGCCGAACAGCGGACGGCGCTCAGTCCTCATCCTTGTCCCTCCAGTGGTCGCGCAGCAGGCGCAGGCCGGCCAGCGCGGCCCCGGCCAGCGGCGCGGCCAGCACCGTGCCCACAAGATCGTTCTCGCGTTCCAGACTGGCCCCGGCCGGGCGCAGGCTGGGCCGTCCGGCGGAGATCAACCCCTGCCGCAGCAATGAGGCTTCGATATCCCGGAAGGGTATGGACGAGACATAGATCAGGCAGGTGCCACCGTTCTCCTGCAGACCGAAAAGATCGCCGTGCCGCTCCTCCGCCATGCGGCGGGCCAGGGCCGTCATCTCCGCATAGGGGCCGAAATGCTGCGCGCCGTGCGGGCAGGCTGCCACGCAAAGCGGGGGCTTGCCGTCGCTGATGATGTCTTCACAAAAATCGCATTTGAAGGTCTGGCCGTAGCCCAGGTAACCGGGCGCCAGATGCAGGTAGGGCCCCACCCCGGCCTGCAGGCGCGGGATGTGCCACGGGCAGACGGCGATGCACTGGCTGTCGCCGAAGCACAGGGACATCTCCGTATAGACGGCACCGGTAGGACGTTGCCGGGCGGCCCCCAGCGGGCACAGGCTGACGCAGGGCGGGTTGAGGCATTGCAGGCAGCGCCGCGGCATGAAGACCCGGCGCTCGCCCCGGGCCGTCTGTACGGTACAGGATTGCAGATACAGCCAGTTGTAGGGGGTCAGGCGATCCGTGACGTTGCGCCGTCCCCACCAGTCGGGTTTCCTGTCCCGGCCCCAGCGGGAAGCCGGGATGGGCGATACCGGCTGGGGGACCCGGGCGGCGGCCCGCTCATGGCAGGCCTGCACGCAGGCCCCGCAACCCGTGCAGGCATCCACATCCACGACCACAGCAAGGCAATCTTCCAGCCCGGCCGCCTGAGCCGGGGTCGCAGCTCCCCAGGCAGAGAGCATCCCCGCTCCCAGGCCGGCACCTGCCAGCGATTTGAGAAAGCCGCGTCGTTCCATATGATCAGGCCTCCTGGCGCTGCTCCTTCTCAAAAGCCGGCGGCGGGCGCCAGTACCAGAACAGCGCCAGCAAGGGCAGCAGGCCGGCCAGTTCCGCCACTTCGCGCGGCAGGGCCAGGATCATGCCCAGCGACCACCACAGGCCCACGGCCACGGCGATGGCGGCCAGCATCAGCAGCCACTGCCCCAGGCTCATGGGACGGGCCACCCACTGGAAATAGCCCACAGTGAGGATGGCCACCCAGACCTTGGTGGCGGTCAGGGAAAGCGCGGCCCCTTCCAGCGGCATGGGCTCGATGATGGTCAGGCAGCAGACGATGTTGACCACCAGACCGCTCAGATAGAAGAAGAGCAGCAGGGTATGCTTCCTCATGCCTATCATGGCATAGGCCGCCAGATTGTGCAGGAAGGCCGTGGCCAGGCAGGGCGTCAGCAGGCGCTGGGCCGTGGCGGCCATCTCGTAGCCCGGGCCGTAGATGGTGGGCAGGAAGCGGTCGCTCTCCACGCAAATCAGGAAGATCAGCGGCAGGGAGGCCGCCCAGAGCGAGCGGGCCGTCTGCCCCGCCAGCTGACGGAACGCGGCCCTGTCCTGCGCCCAGTAGCGGGCCAGCAAGGGGAAGATGACCTTGCCGAGCAGCGCGCTGGAGACCAGCACGGACAGGCCTTCCACGGTCTCCCAGGCCACGTTGTAGCCGCCCACGGCAGCGTCGCCGCCGTAGTTCTTGAGGAAGAACACATTGATCTTGTTGTAGAACATGGCGCAGGCGGCCATGATGGTGAAGATGAAGCCGCTCTTCATCTTCACGGCCAGGTCGCGCACATTGTCGTAGCCGAACCCCACGAAGGGATTGCGGCCCAGAGCACGGAAGGCGAAGCCCGTGCAGAGGACGGATTCGATGAGCTTGTAGAGGGCGATGAAGATCAGGGGCGCTCCGGCCACCACGCAGACGATGCCGTAGCCTATGCCCAGCAGGGCCGAAGGCACGCGGATGCGCATCTCCACGTCCTGCCGCCCGCGGGCCTGGCAGAGCGCGAAGAAGGAATCCGTCACCCCGTCGAGACCGAAGCCCGTAGCGATGAACAGGACGATGAGCCGCAGCTCGAAGCTGTACCCCAGCCAGCCCGTCACGAACCAGGTGACGATCAGGGCCAGCATCATGAAACAGGTCTTGAGGCCCGTCACCTCGCCCAGCAGGGTGCGGGGGCGTTCTTCCCGACGGGCGAACGTGGACAGCAGAAAGTCGTTGAGCCCCACGTCCGAGACGGTCTTGACCAGATAGCCGCAGGAAAGGGCCACGGCGATCTGGCCCAGCATCTCGGGGCTGCGCCGTGCCAGCAGGATGGTGAAGATGGTCCAGGAAAGGTCCCTGGTCCATTGGGCCCCCAGGATGTATCCCAGCTGGCGCGGCAGGCTTTTCAGCTTCATGGGCTACTCGGCAGCGCCAAAGCGCACCAGCGCCTTGAAGCCGGGCTTGAGCTCAAGCTGGCTGTTGGGCACGGTCAGTTCCACCGTGTAGTACGAGGGCTGGGCCACATCCATGTTGGTGGAGATCCACGAGATCTCCGTGATGGTGGCCGAGAACACCTTGTCGCCCAGCGAGGGGATCTCCACGCGGGCATGGCCGCCTTCCTTGATGCGGCCCAGGTCGCCTTCATAGACCGGCACCTGGATCAGCACGGGATCCAGCTGGCCCACGGTCACGGGCGTGGCCTGGGCAGGCAGCAGCACATCGGGATTGAGGTTGGGCATGAGCTGCAGCACATAGCCGTCGATGGGGGAGGTCAGCACCAGCTGATCCGGCAGGGTCTCGCCCTCCCGGATGGGCTGGCCGTAATAGCCTTCCAGTTCCTTCAGGCGGGCCCGGAAGCTCTCTTCGTTCTTCTTGATGGAGATCTGGGTCAGCTCGATGCGGTGCTGCAGGGAGCGCACGCTCTCTTCCAGACGCCCCAGGGCCTGGCGCGAGCCCAGCCCGGAAGCGGCCAGCTGGCTGGCGCGGTTGCGTTCGGCGCGGGCCTGCACCAGTTCGCGCTCCAGATCGAGGATCTGGCCGCGCAGGCTCTCGGTGGCGGCACCGGTGGTCACTTCGCGCTGCAGCACGCGTTCGGCCTCGTCCTGCAGATGATAGCGCACCAGCGGATCCCCGGCCTTGATGGCATCCCCGGGACGGACCAGCACCTCGTCGATGACGGCATTGAAGGGCAGACGCACATCACGCGTCACGGTGGCCACCACCTTGCCGGTGGCGGTGGTCTCCACGGCCATGGCCGGGGCGGCCAGCAGCAGACAGGCCAGCAGGGCCCAGAAAACGGTCAGTCTTTTCATTATTTTTCAATCTCCGTGGCAGGAAGGCCCAGGAAGCGTTCCTGCAAGAGGTTGGCGACGTACATCCATTCCAGATTGGCCAGCTTGAGTTCCAGTTCGGCTTCGATCAGCTTGATGCGGCTCTGGACCATGGCCTCGTGGGCGGAACTCATGGCGGGCATGTCGCCCAGACCGGTCTCGAAGGAGATGCGGGCTTCCTTGTAGCGCATCTCGGCCGTTTCGAAATGGACTTTGGCCAGGCGGCGGTTGGTCTCGGCCAGGGCCACGCGCTGTTCGCACTGCAGCCAGGTGTTGGAGTAATCCGTGCGCTTGCGCGACAGCTCATGGAAGGCCTGGGCCTTCTTCATGCGGGCCGCCTGCACGCCGCGATAGCGGCGGTTCCAGTCGATGAGCGGGAAGTCGAAGGTCAGGCGCCAGAAGTAGTCTTCCTGGCCGTCAGCGGGCTGGTACTGGCCGGCGGGCGGGTTCTTGTCCACGCGGATGGTCATGTCGGGCACGTATTCGGCCCAGGCCAGCATGATGTTGTAATCGCCCAGACGGATCTGGGAACGCAGCAGCAGATTGTCTTCCGTGACCAGCCAGCGGTCTTCCCAGCGGTAATCCTTGCCGTTGAAACCGCGCAGGATGTCGTTGGCGCTCTTGCTGTCGATGTTCAGGCGCTGCTGCGGCTCCACACCGGCCAGGATCTTGAGGCTGGTGCGCTCCATGACCTCTTCCATGGTCATGCGCTCGCTGGTCAGCTCCACTTCGCGCTCGTGCTGCTGGGCCAGATTGAGGGCCACGCCCTGACGGCCGTCAGCGGACTCCAGCTGCTCCCAGTAACGGGTCGTTTCCCTGGCCAGGGGAGCGACCTCTTTCTGGATGCACAAAATCTCGTTCTTGGCCTCCAGACGCAGGTAGGCCTGGGCCACCTTGTAGATGGCCTCGCCCACGGCCTTGCGGTGCGTGGAGATGGCCAGGTTGACCATGATCTTCTGGGCCTGGTGATTGAAATAGGACTCTACGGGGTTGGGGAAACGCGCGTAGAAGCCGATGCGGGGCACCACCTTGCCGTAGTTGCTGGGCACGTCGTCACGACCTTCATTGTAATAGGTCAGGGTATTGCCCACTTCCACGGTCATGCGGGGTTCGGGCAGATACTTCCAGACCGCATCGGTCAGGGCCAGACGCTTGATCTCCAGTTCCACGGCGCTGTTGACCAGCAGGGGCGACTGCTGGATGGTCAGGAACACGCAATCCTCAAACGAGAATTTCTTGGCCGGGTCATAGAGGTTGGGGATCACGGCCTCGAGCTTGCTCTTGTTCTCCACCGGCACACCAGGCACGTCTTCCAGCCAGTGCTTGGCGGGCAGTTCCGGGGCATCCGACCCGGCCTTCTGCGAAGCACATCCCGAAAGCGCCATCCCGGCGCACAAGGCCGCCACAGCCAGTCCCCGTTTCCAGCGAACCCTTCTTTTCGTCATGGTCATTCCCTTGCGACAAATATTAGGCACCGGCGCCTTCCTGCGGCCGGACATCCTTTTCAAATTCCATCTGGTGCAATGTCAGCAGCACCCGGCCGTCCGCATCCACGACCTGGGCGTCATAGCGCTGCAGACGTTCATCGTCCCAGCCGCGGCGCAACTGGATGCGCCAGGGCATCCGGGCACCGCACAGCAGCCCCGCATCCGCGAAACGGATAAAGCCGATGCCGCTCAGACGCCAACCCTGCGGCCAGAGCAGACGTCCTCCGGCAAGCTCCGCCCCGGGGACGGTCTCTTCCATGATACGGCAGGCTGCCTGCAAAATGGCGTCCACAGCGGACAGCAAGCTACAATAGCCGGATTTGCCAGCCGGGGCAATGCCTTGCGCCATGCCGTCGAAGCGGCCCTGCCACAGGTCATCGCCCGCCGGAGCCAGCTCTTCCAGCAGTCGCCAGCCTGCCGCCATGCCGCAGCCCGCGTAGAAGTCTTCCAGAGGCAGATCAGGGCCGGTAACGGTCATCTCGCCGTCCCACAGGGGCGGCAGGCTCCCCGCGGCAGCGGCCAGGAAGACCATGCCCCGTGCCAGAGGCGAAAAATGGTTGATGCGCCGCAGGTTGGGGGCCAGATCGCGGCTTTGCAGGCGCACATGGCACATGCGCGTCATCACGCCGTCCTGCAGCAGCCAGGACTGGGAACGGGCCGTGATGCGGCACTCCCGGGTCACGGCCTCGGGCAGGGGCAGGGGCGCGGCAAAGCGCAGGTCGGAAAACCCGGTGGGTTCCAGCCACGGCAGCTGCAAACGACCGCTCTCCAGCATGGTCTGAAGCAGTTCGCTCAGGGGCAGCCAGGGCTGGCCGTCCTGCGGCAGGGCACCATGCCCGGCAAGACGCGGATCGGCATAGCGGGAGAACTGCGCGCAGGCGAGCATCTGGCGGGAAGAAGGTCGGGCGGCTTCTGGCCAGGGCATGGCCTCGTGCGCCACAGCGGCGGAAAACACACGGGGGAAGAGCTCGGGCCGCTCCAGCCACTGCCAGTCACGGACGGGGGCATCGGCCGGGGCGCGCCGCCAGAGCACCCTGTCGGACGCCCCGTGCGTCAGGGCACGGGCCAGCAGGTCGCCCAGTTCGCGGGGGATGGGGGGCCGTCCGCCGTCGTCCACGCAGACCACCCGCCAGGGCAGGCCCAGCTCACGGGCGGCCGCTTCACCGGCTTCCTGCCAGGGGGCCGCATGGGCCGCATCACCGGCATGCAGCCAGCGCAGGGCATAGACATAGCGCACACCGCAGGCTTTGGCCGAGCGGCACAGCGCTTCCATTTCGTCAGCGGCCAGCGCCCTGTCCGCGGGCGCGCACAGCAGGATGCCGTCCAGGCGCCCGCAGGCACGATGCACGGTCTCGGGCAGGGCCGTGAGGGCCGTCAGCGCGGGCAGGCCGTACAGGTGGCCGCCCAGTTGCTCCAGCGACAGACAATCTTCCAGCGCGGCATCAGGCAGGGCAAAGGTCATGCCCAGGGGGGCCAGCGCTCCCAGCAGCTCGGCCAGAGGCAATGCCTGGGCATCGGGCCCCCAGACAGCCAGCACGTCACCGGCGTGGGCACCCATGCCCCGGGCGGCCGGATCAAGGACCAGAGGCAACGGCCGGCCGTCTTCGTCGCAGCAGCCCAGATCGAAGCAGCACAGGGGCGGCAGATCTTCACCGGAGCCGTGCTGCGGCGCGCTCAGGGGAGCGACCTCTCCGGGCTCCCTCTCCGCCGGGGCAAGGCTGGCCAGCACGCGCAGCAGGTCGCCCACGGTGGCCACGTGCAGCAGGGCCTCGAAATCCACGCTGATGCCCAGTTCCTCCTCCACTTCCTGCACGATGAGCGGGAAGCGGCTGGAGCGCAGGGCCAGGTCATAGCGCAGATCCATCTCCGGCTTCAAGGAATCCGCGTCACGACCGCAGGCAGCGGCCAGGATCTCCAGTACCTTGCGGGCGGCCTCGGGCAGCTCGTCCCTGGCCGGAGCAGCCGCGCGCGCCGCCGGGGCGGCAGGGGCCTCCGCAGAGGCGGCCGGAGCAGGGGCCGCATCCAGCCAGCGCTGCCGGTGCCGCGCCACGCCGTCATGCGTCAGATGGCCAAGGGCATAGAGACGCGCGCAGGTCTGGCGCATGCCTTCGGCCTCCTTGCCTTTGCGGCCGGCGGCCAGGCACAGGGCCTGCGGCTCGATGTCGTTCACCAGACCGCACAGGGTATCCTGCGGGCCCACTTCCACGAAATGCCGGATGCCGTCGCGCTGCCACATGGCCTGCACGCATTCCACCCAGCGCACGGAATTCTCGTCCAGGTCGCCGATGTGCTCGCAGATGCCGGGCTGGTCATCGGGATAGGGGCGCGTGGTGATGCAGCTGAGCATGGGGATCTGCGGCGCCTGCATGGCCAGGGCATTGAGGCGGCGCAGGGACATGTCGCGCAGCACGCGCATGCTGGGGTGATGGAAAGCCAGGCTCACGTTGAGCATGATGGCCGGGATGCGGCGTTTGCGCAGGCTCTTGCGGGCCTCCAGCAGCACGTCGCGGGGGCCGCTGATGATGAACTGGCGCGGGGAGTTGTAATTGGAGACGTAGAGCTGGGGCCAGGTCTTGCGGGCCTCTTCGATGACCGAGGCCTCGGCGGGCACGGCCATCATGCCGGTCTCGCGGGTGGCGCGGGCCTCCAGTTCGGCCATGTGGGTGGAACGGGTGTCCAGGATGTACCAGGCCACTTCCGGTTCGTAGACACCGGCCAGGCACAGGGCGATGAGCTCGCCCAGGCTGTGCCCGCAAATGAGGGAAGGCCGCAGTCCCAGCGAGGCCAGGTGGCTCCACTGGGCGTATTCCAGCAAAAAGAGGTAGGGCTGCTGCCAGCGGGTCAGACCGATCTTTTCCACATCGGTCTCGTCCAGCAGGGCCAGCACGTCCCAGTCGGCGGCGCGGGCGATGCGGTCCATGGCGGCCCGGGCCGCCGGGAAGTGGTCGTAGAGCTCGCGGCCCATGCCGGGCCAGACGGCCCCCTGCCCGCAACACATGACGGCCAGCGGCGGCACGTCGCCCTGCGGATGCAGCCAGATGCCCCGCTGTCCCATGGCTTCGAGGGCCGCGGCATCGGGACGGGCCCCGAGGGCCAGCAGTTCCTGACGCCAGGCGGGCACCACGGAGCCTGCGTGCCAGATGGCCCCGCCGTGCGGCAGGTCGGCGAAGCGCACGCCGTCACAGGCGATCTCCCCTTCTCCGGGCTCACAGGACGGTGCGGGCATGTCGGGCATGCTCACCACGGCAGCCTCCGGCGCAGGAGCCGCCACGTCATCCTTGCGGGCAAGCAGCATGCCTTCCCAGGGGCCTTCGGGGCGGGGCTGGAGGAGCAGGACAGGACGGTCTCCACCGGCCAGCCGGGCCAGATCGCCGGGACCGGGGACAGCCGGAAGGGCCTCGGGCTCAAGACCGGGCCAAAGCCCGGCAGCCAGAGGACGGAGCATGTCGAGCGCGGCGGCCGTGGCCTGCCCGCTGCCGGCGGGACTGAGGACGAGACGGGGGGCCTTGCCCCGGAGCTGGGGCAGGCGGGAAGCTTCTTCGAGGAGCAGGCGGCAGGACTCGCCGCTGTCGGCGCCCTCGCGCCCGGCAAGGAGCCAAAGTTCGAGAGCCGCAGACGCTCCGCAAGATTCGGGTCGTTGCATCGTAAGGATACCGGGAATACCGCCACCGGCGGGTAAGGGACCCGGAGGGGTCCGGTATGTACAGCCCGCGGCCCAGGGGAGCCGCGGCCATTCTATCACAATGTTAAAAGCAAATTTTAGGCCATCTCAGGCCGCTTGTCCAGCCCGCGCCAACCGCGAGGCTTTCTCGCTTGCCTTGGTGGAACTCTTGGGATATGGTTAGCCGTTAAAAACAATTTTTACGGGCAGTTTGCCCGGAACGTTTACTGTACGTCACCTGTAACGTACGGTTTTTATACTATATCTGAGAGGATCCGGAATGAAAGAAAACCACTCCAGCCAGAACGCCCAGGAGAGCGGCACCAGCAGTTTCACACGGTTGCGCTCCAAACTGTCGTTTGAGCGCATGGTGGAAATGGGTGCCAAGATGGGCATGGAAAACCCGCTCTTCCTGTGCCACGAGCGGGCGGCTAAGGCCACCACGGTGATCAATGGCAAGGAGTACATCAACTTCTCCACCTACGACTATCTGGACCTCAATACCCATCCCGAGATCACCGAAGCCGTCACCGAAGCCGCCAAGGTCTTCGGCAGCTCCGCCGGCGCCAGCCGCCTGGTGGGCGGCGAACGTCCGCCCCATCGCCAGCTCGAGCGCGCCCTGGCCGACTTCTACGGTGTCGAGGACTGCATCGCCTATGTGAGCGGCCACGCCACCAACGTCTCCACCCTGGGTTTCCTTTTCGGTCACCGCGACGCCATCTTCTATGACGGTCTCGCCCACAACTCCCTGATGCAGGGCGCCCGCCTTTCCGGCGCCGACCGCTACTCCTACGAGCACAACGACTGCGATGCCCTGGAAAAGATGCTCAAGGAGCACCGCGGCAAGCACAAGCGCGCCTGCATCGTCACCGAAGGCCTGTTCAGCATGGACGGCAACATCCCCGACCTGCCGCGCATCATCGAGCTGAAGAAGAAGTACGACTGCATGCTGCTGGTGGACGAGGCCCACTCCTTTGGTGTGCTGGGCGCCACGGGCCGCGGCGTGCACGAATACTTCGGCATCGACGCCAACGAAGTGGACATGTGGATGAGCACCCTCAGCAAGGCCATGTGCGGTTGCGGCGGTTTCATCGCCGGTCGCAAGGAACTGGTGGAATACCTCAAGTACGGTTCCCCGGGCTTCGTCTTCAGCGTGGGCATGCCTCCCATCGTGGCCGCTGCCTGCCACAAGGCCCTGGAACTCATGCAGCGTGAGCCCGAGCGCGTGCACAAGCTGCAGAAGATCTCCCAGTTCTTCCTCAACTACGCCCAGGAAAAGGGCCTGGATACCGGCGCCGCCCAGGGCTACGCCATCGTGCCCATCATGGTGGGCGACTCCATGGTCAGCGGCTTCCTGGCCACCCGCCTCTTTGCCCGCGGCATCTATGTGATGCCCATCACCTTCCCCGCCGTGAAGGAAGGCGCCGCCCGCCTGCGCTTCTTCCTTTCCGCCTCCCACACGGAAGAGCAGATCCGCAAGACCATCGACACCGTGGTCGAAGAGATCCCCGTGGCCCGGGAGATCGTGGAGAAATTCCGCCGCGAGCACCAGGACGAACAGAACGCCTAGTCTGTCGCACAGCACGAGGCCGGGCACCCTGCCCGGCCTTTTTTTTCTTCCCCAACATCCTGCCCATCCGAGGTCCCTATGCTGTCCCCCCGTATGGCCTATGTGCTGCTCTGGTTCCCCCTCTCCTCCGAGACCTTCGTCTTCCGTGAGATCCAGCAGCTGGTCCAGCGCGGCATGGATATCCGCGTCTACACCATGTACGGCGAGAAGCTGCGCGGTTGCAGCGACGAGATGAAGAATTACGCCGGGCCCATCAAAAGCTTCGGCTCCGTGGCGACCCTGCGCCTGCTCAAGGCCTTCTGGCGCGCCTGGAAACGCGACCGCGAGACCGTCAAGACCCTGATGCGCCGCGGCCTGTTCCGCAAGATGCGCAATCTGGAAGCCTATGCCGAGAACCTCTGGTGTTTCCTGGCCGGTTTCCTGCTGGCCGAAGAAGCCCAGCGCGACGGCATCGAGCTTTTGCACTCCTCCTGGGGCAACGGGCCCGCCACCGCCGTCTGGGTGGCCTCGCGCCTGTCGGGCATCCCCTTCGCCTTCACCGGCCGCGCGGGCGACATCTACCCGCAGGACGGCATCCTGGCCGAAAAATCGCGCGACGCCATCTTCATCCGCACCAACAACATGGCCAACAAGCCCTGGCTCCAGAGCTTCTGCCCCGCCGGACAGAAGGACAAGGTGCACGTCATCTACAACGGCCTGACCCTGGGCCGCCGCGTGGATTGCCGCGCTCCCTTCCAGAAGCCCTACCGCCTGCTGGCCATCGGCCGCTTTGCCCGCACCAAGGGCTTCCCCGAGCTGCTCACGGCCATGGCCCGTCTGCGTGACGACGGCTTCCCCGTGCGTCTGACCCTGGTGGGCGACGGCAACTGGAAGCGCAAGCTGGTGGACATGCGCAAGCGCCTGCATCTGGAAGATCTGGTGGACATGCCGGGCTTCGTGCCCAATGACCGCATCCGTACCTTCATGGAAGAGCACGACATGTTGGTGGTGCCCAGCGTGGTGCACACCAACGGCGACCGCGACGGCATCCCCAACGTCATCATGGAGGCCCTTTCCTGCGGCATGCCCGTGGTGGCCACCGATGTCTGCGGCGTGGGCGAGGTCATCCGCAACGGCGAGACCGGCTACCTCATCCCCCAGCGCGACCCCGCCGCCCTGGCCGATGCCATCCGCCGCATGCTCTCCGACCGCGAGGCGGCCCTGCGCATGGCCCGGACCGGGCGCGAGCTCGTCTTCCGCATGTTCGATACCGAGACCAATATCGCGGCCCTGCAGGATCTCTACTGCCGGCAGTACACGCAGTGGCGCACCACCCACGGCCCCAACGTTTAGGGAGGGATCACCGGGGAAGGGGCCCTTCCGCCAGTACGGAAGTTTGCCCTTCCCCGGCCCTCTTTTCCGGGGCACTTTCGGAAAGATGCCCTGCCGTGGTCAGCCGCAGCGCTCCCTCCGGCAGCGCCCCCTGCCGGGAACGCAAACAATCCCCCTTTCCCCGCTCCGCGACGGTCTTCCGCCGGAGCCCCTTCCCCGACACCTGCAACCGGCGGCCGGCGGCCTGAACCTCCGGTACGCCCTGTGGATATGCCATGTGCGGAATAGCCGGTATCTGCCGTCTTGACGGCCAGCCCCTGAACGAGGACGCCCGGGCCCATGTCCGGGCCATGACCGACGTCATCACCTACCGCGGCCCCGACGGCAGCGGCATCTGGCAGGAAGGGCCCGTCAGCCTGGGGCACCGCCGCCTGTCCATCATCGACCTTTCCGGCGGCAGCCAGCCCATGCAGGACGTGGACGGCGAGCTCTGCATCGTCTTCAACGGCGAGATCTACAACTTTGCCGAACTCCGGCAGGAACTGCTGCAGGCGGGCGCCCGCTTCCACAGCAGCCACTCCGATACGGAGGTCATCCTCCAGGCCTACCGCGTCTGGGGCACGGACTGCCTCCAGCGCTTCGACGGCATGTTCGCCTTCGCCCTCTGGGATGCTCCCCGCCGCCGCCTGTTCTGCGCCCGTGACCGCTTCGGCAAAAAGCCCTTCTTCTACACCCTGCAGCAGGGCAGCCTGTTCTTCGGCTCGGAGCTCAACTGCCTGGCCGCCGTGCCGGGACTGGAGCTCACTCTCGATCCGCAGGCCGTCATGCGTTACCTGGCCTACGAATACGTGCCCACCCCGGACACCATGTACCGCGAGGCCAAGAGCCTGCCGCCCTCGCACTGGCTGCTGGTGGAGGACGGGCGCCTGAGCATCCGCCGTTACTGGGACCTGCCCCCGGCCGATGAGGACGACCGTCGCTCCGAGGCCGACATCTGCGCCGACGTGCACGAGCTGCTCACCCGCGCCGTGGGCCGTCGCATGGTCAGCGACGTGCCCCTGGGGGTCTTCCTCTCCGGCGGCATCGACTCGTCCATCGTGGCCGGTCTCATGGCCCGCCAGTCTTCCACGCCCATCAAGACCTTTTCCATCGGCTTCACCGAGGCCAGCTACGACGAGAGCCGCTACGCCCGCGTGGTGGCCCAGCGCTGGAACACCGACCATCACGAGCGCGTGCTCTCGGCCGAGGACTGCGCCGAGCATCTGCCCAACATCATCAGCCGCATGGACGTGCCCATGGCCGACGCCTCGGTGGCGCCCACCTGGCTGCTTTCGGGCGTGACCCGCGAAAAAGTCACCGTGGCCCTGGGCGGCGACGGTGCCGACGAGCTCTGGGCCGGGTACGAGCACTACATCGCCTTCAAGATCGCCGAATGGTACAACGCCATCCCCGGCATCCTGCGCCGCGGCGTCATCGAGCCCCTGACCCGGCTCCTGCCCGCTTCGGCCGGATACATCAATCCCCGTCTGGCGGTGGAGACCTTTTTGCGCGGCGCCCACGCCCCGGCCTGGGAACGGGTGCAGACCCTGCTCACCTCCTTCACGCCCGAGATGCAGGCCGAGCTGCTGGCCCGGCCCGACCACGACTTCCTGCGCCGCGAGAACCTCTTCGCGCCCACGCGGGAGCAGTTCGAGCACTGGCCCGCCGGTCCCTCGCCCTTGGCACGGGCCTTCCACGTCTATGCCCGCCAGTTCATGCTGGACGACATCCTGGTCAAGGTGGACCGCTGCTCCATGCTCCACTCGCTGGAAGTGCGCGCGCCCTTCCTGGACAAGGACTTTGCCGAATATGTGGCCCGCCTGCCCATCCGGCACAAGCTGCACGGCTTCCAGCGCAAATACCTGCTCAAGAAGGCCTTCACCGACGTGCTGCCACCCGAGATCCTGCACCGCAACAAGCGCGGCTTCCAGATCCCCGTGGCGGCCTGGCTGCGCGGGCGCATGCGTCCGCTCATGGAAGAGCTTTTCGCTCCCGAGCGCCTGCGTGCCCAGGGCCTGTTCCGGCCCGAGGCCGTGCGCTCCCTGGTGGACGCCCACTGCTCCGGCAAGGCCGACCTGCGCAAGCCGCTCTGGACGCTGCTCGTGCTCCAGCTCTGGCTGCGCGCCCGGGGGATGTAACGGATAAAAAAGAGGCCCGGTACGGCTGGCAGCCTTCCGGGATGGACGAGGGGGCGGGGGAACTTTTCCTGGCGGAAAAAAGTTCCCC
>OGZO01001955.1_pt1 | contig 14688 bp, 15 predicted proteins | sample 1576721 | NCBI WGS metagenome assembly OGZO01 (sample SAMEA3541516, study PRJEB24748) | human gut metagenome | biome: human gut; feature: human-associated habitat; material: faeces | place: China | collected 2012 | reverse complement strand
ACGTTTTTTCAAAGTATACCATTTTTGATTTTGATTCATTACATAAATGTTGCAGAGAATCTACTTGGTTAGAAAGATATTCAATTCTCTTATCACGTTTTTCCATATAATCAAGAAAAGGAAAACTTGAGATAAATTCAAGCATTAGAAGAATACAGCACATAAATATCAAAAAATTTAATGGACTTATTCCCCAAACCTTAACAATTTTCGAAGTTTCATCATCTGAGATGGCATTTCTACGAACTAAAGTCACATATACAAAAACACCAGACAAGACAATTATAAAGAAAATAATTGAAATTACTATTTTAATCATATCGTTTATCTTTTGAGTCCTTTATTTAAAAGTAAAATAAGCCCTTGCTCATTATTTAATATCTTAGAAGCAACATCTGTATCTTTTGTTACATCTTCATAAGATTCTACAAGTTCTGTACAAATATCTTGCAAATCTAATTCTATATCACTAATCCTTATCCACATAGCATCATCATAAGACTTTACAAGTGGTTTAAGATTATCAAAAAACTCCTGAACCTTATTTAATTCAATACTCTTATAATCTCCCATTCTACCCAAAATTAATGGTGATGCTCCATGCAGCGACCTTAATTTAGTTCTGTGTTTTAACACATTCTTACTTAAAACCTTATAAAAACCTTTAATTTCGGGTAATTGAGGTAAAACAATAACATTTAAAAACCATGTTTCTTTTTGACTATCAACATGTTCTTGTCTAGATAAAGCCATTTGTTTTCTAAACTGATAGATAGCAAACAAGATGGACAAAATTGCAATTATATCCCCTACAGATATGGAATAATCAGTTTTTACACTCATCAAGAAATTTTGTAGATAGTAAAAATAGGGTGAAAAAAATCTTTCTATCATACTTTGTTATAAATAACTATCAAGACCAGTTATACCACTCAAGTCTTTTTTAGCTCTTGTGATACTGAGCTCAATATTGTTTTTTATGACATTTCTCAACGATTCATACAAATTATCGTATGAGAAAACATACTTCTTTTGAAATTTCTCAATGCCAAGTTTTTTTATACTCTGATAAAATAGTCCTAAAAAAAACGAAGGATTAAAAGATGTTGTATCTTGAGGCATAGATACAATATAACAGTTATCATCCTTATCCTTTTCATCCAAGTTATGTTTTTTTCTGACTTCTCTACCTTCTCTTCTACCAGAAAACGAAGTACTTCTTGCTCCTCCTCTATCTTCAATACTTAAAATCAAGTTGTTCATCATATAATTTCATTTAATATTGTTCATTATTATTCAAGAAATCCTTATTGAGATACAATTTGCATTCCAATATTGTACCAGGAAAATTCTCATTGTGGCTACAAAGGTAGTTAGAATTTGGTAAAACATCAAATGTTTCATCATTATTTAATGTTAGAACCTCTAAACCACTTTCATTTTTAAAAGGTTTAACGTTTCCATCGCATGTTAGTACTGAATTTCCAGAAATGAGATTCATATGAGGATTAAAATGTACATGCTCTATACCATAACGCCCAAGATAAAGGAAGCTCCTCATAAAAGTTACTGTTCCAGTACCACGAGCTTGATTTTGATATTTCAATCGGCTGATTCCAGAATTGAGCATATAAAGCATAAACAAAGCTTCTCGACTAAAACTCACATTCCTTGTAAACAATTGCGCTTGTTTAAGATATAGCTTTTGCAGCTTTGCATAGTTTTCCTTATTTTTACTTCTTGTATTTTCAAAACTTTCGTACATTGTTGATCCAAAATTTAAAATAGACAAGTTAAGCTCAACTACTGATGCATCATGTTGGGTTTCTTCGAACGAAATACCATTCACATACCATTCAGTTCCGAATAAACTATGTTCTTCGGCATTATCTAAAACTTCTGTAACGAGACATTCTATAGCATTACTCATCTGCACATCCATTTCATTTTTTGCTTGTTTCAGAGACTTTTCTACAAAGGTCACAACATCACGAGCAACACTTCCTTTAGAATTTTCATTATATGCACGTTTCCAACCTTTCTTTAAGCCTAAAGCCAAATACATCTCATCCCCATCTACATTATCAACATCAGTCAATTTGAGATAATTATAGGCAAGAAGATATTTATTAACTTTATCATCTTTCTTTGAACTTTCTGAAATAACTATATTTTTTGTACATATTGAATGTACAGAAAGATTGGCATTATAGCGTTGCAAAGTATATTTTAGTTGCTCCACAATTAAATCGAACAACATAAAGTTAGCAATGTTTAGATGATAGCAGCCTTTAAAAGAAATCTCTACTCTTTTTCTTTTCCCTAGAAGAAATGTTGAAATCAATCGTTTAAGAAAGAGTATCGAACCTTCAAAATCATCATTGAACGAAAAATTTTCAGGAGCAGATATAGTCGTACATACATATATTTCATTCATGTAACCCCTATTCGAAAGTAAACCTATCAATGGAGTGCAATCATGTACCAACTTTTGTTTGAACAAGAAAGAATAATGCTCACAAGATTGTTTTCTCTTACGAAAATTCTTTCTACGGCGTTTATAAACCTTAAGTTCCAAAAGACGCTCACGACAATTTCCCATAACAAAATGTATTTAACGAACTATTTTCACCCTACTCCTTCGTCATGTTCCAGAGGAACAATGTATTACCGATGATGTATCTGCGCCACATACGCTTAGGTTCCTTAATTAAGCGATAGAGCCATTCCAAGCCATGCTCCTGCCACCAAATAGGTGCACGCTCCACGGTGCCAGCAAAGAAGTCGAAGACAGCACCGATGGTACCCACATGACAATGGATGTTCAACTCATTCCAATGAGAATAAGTCCACTTCTCCTGCTTAGGAGCCGTCATACCGATCCAAAGCAGATCTGGGTTGGCAGCATTGATGGCATCAATGATAGCCTTGTTGTCCTCATCCGAGAACTCAGGCTTATAAGGAGGCGAATAAGTCACCACCTTCAGGTGAGGATAATCCACGGCAGCACGCTTCACAATCAGGTCGAGCACCTTCTGCGAACTACCCATGAACATTACAATCTTGGATTCTTCACTCTTCGTTCTTAACTCTTCACTTTCTCTTTCGAGTTTTTCCATCTCGAAAGAGAATAAGTCCCAGCCAGCTATTCTTTCCTTAGGCTGACTCTTAGCCTTAATCCACTTGCATGCCTTCACGATACTCACTCCATCCGGAATCAGCACATCACCATTAGTCAGAGCATCAGCAAAGAGCTGATCCTTCTTTGCGGTGTTAAAAGAGTGAGCATTTACCGTGTTAATGAGCAATTTGCCCTCTGGTAATGAGGCTAATTCCGCCTTACTACCTAAAATTGTTAATGTTTTTAATCGAAACATAACTATATTTGAAATTATTTTGTTATCTTCGCAGCCATAAACAGCGGGTTCCATCAGAATCCCATCATTTCATGAACAAGAAACAACGGTTATGACATACGATATTAATACTATATATACGAAGTATAAGCAGCTTACGAAAAAGCAACGTCAGCAACTCCTTACGGCTCTTCAGTCGCAAAGCATCAACATTGTGAAAATCGAAGCCTACGAATATACTGATGCCCCAGGCATCAAACATCTGTTTTTCTATTTTGCAGAGGATAGCAGGAAAGCTATTCCCTACTTCTTGCTAGATAGCGAAGTTTGGAAGAAAATAAAATTATCTATCATGAAAGATATTTGAGATAAAAAACATTCTAATTTATCCAATAAACCATGAAAATCATATTCTACAAATCAAAAATTGGCATACTTTTTGCAATTGAAAATTAAGGTACTATTCGCCCTTAAATGAATGGCAGCTAAACTGGATCTGTGAGCAACAGGATAACCCATAAACAGATTTACAATTATGGCTAAAACCTCAGAAAGAGGTAGAAGTGCTATTGATGGTCGATTTGTCTCAAAGGATTACGCAGCAAGTCACCCCCAAACGACTGTTGTGGAGAAAATAAAAGTTGGACCAACAAAGCACAGAAACTAAGTATTCGGGAGTCTTCACCATACGAAGAGACATAAAGCGATGAGGTCTAGAGATTCGCAGAGTTATGAAACAAAATCTACTGCCGGTAATCCATCATTACCGGCTTTTTTATAGTTGTTTCTTATTGTATCCAGTATGACCCTTGATGTACTTGAAAAAGATATATTGAACCAGTCTATTTCCTCTCAGCAGATTTTTCAAACATTGCAGAATTTGCCTTCCCAATCCAGGGTTATTAATAATAACCTCATTTACAGATTTACCAAGATATTTCGTATAAACCTCTTTTAATAACTCTCCATAAGGTTTGAACATCGTATCAATTACAGATTGAGGTATAACATCCTTCTTGGATGCAATATAAATATTACCTTCCTTATATTCTACAGCTACTGCATGAAAATGGTAGAAGCATACATCATATTTCTTTTCACGATAAGAAATAACATGATTTGGCAAGAAACTGTATTCTAGCATGTTCCATTTTGCAACACCAACACCGCGATTCTCGATTTCATGAACACCTTCAAATCTATCAGGCATCATATCAAGATAGCGCTGATCACCAAATTTGCCATCTTCATATCTATCATAGCACCAATCCAGACAACTGTTTTTCCACCAAGTCAATGCTTTTAAGCCTTTTTCATCATTTTTGAAATAGCAGAACTGAACACAATACTTACCATATAATTCCGTATCAGCAAAATGTGAAGACAATCCTACCGAAAATGGCTTCAGTTCATCAAATACTACCTTTGGAGACGAGAAAAACATCATGTCAGCATCAACATAAGTCATACTCGCCAACTGATATTTCGTCAAGAAATAATAAGTAATGTTGGACCCACAGGTCCAACAATACTCGTTTCTTTTTCTTTCAGCCTTCACTTTCTTAATATCATCCGAAAGGAATTCTCCACCTTCATACTCAACAACCATGTGTTTGAAATTTAATGAACTAAGTTTTTTATAACTCGGTTCATCAAATGCCATCACATAGAGTGTAAAATCATCACATACACGCTCTAGTGATAGATACAGAGCGATTCCTTTATGAATATAATAAGAATCAAATAAGGTACAAAAGTTCATCATGCTTACTTAAAAGAATTAATTGCATCAACAACAATCTTTGCCTCTTCTTCACTAATCACCTGATTCATAGGAATAGACAATTCCTGCTGATGAATCTTCTCTGAAATAGGAAGAGAAAGCTGAGGGGTATTCCAAGATTCTTTAGCATAACATTCCTGATGATGTGGTGGTATTGGATAATGAATCAATGTCTGAACACCCTGTTCTTTCAAGTGCTCCTGCAATTCATCACGGCGTTCGCAGAAGATAGGGAACTGGTGATATACATTATTTTCATCATCAATCTTTGCAGGCAATGTAATTAGCGGATTATTGATATGCTCATAATAATAAGCTGCCAACTTCTGACGCTGAGCATTGTCCTCATCCAAATACTTCAACTTGACATCAAGAACAGCAGCATCCAACTCGCTCATACGGCTATTGATACCAGTATACTTAAATACATACTTCTTCTGACTACCATAATTTGCCAAAGCACGAATCACAGAAGCAAGTTCCTTATCACTAGTAGTTACTGCTCCTGCATCACCAAAGGCACCGAGATTTTTGCCTGGATAGAAACTATGCGCACCAGCATCTCCCAAAGCACCAGTCTTCACACCTTTCCAGGCACACCCTTGGCTCTGAGCACAGTCTTCCATCAACTTCAAGTTATGTTTCTTGCAAATCTCGCCCAGTTTGTCATTGTATGCGACACGACCATAAAGGTGAACAATCATCACGCCCTTTGTTTTAGGAGTGATTGCTTCCTCTATCTTGTCAATATCAATTTCAAGATGCTCAAATGTTGGCTCAACCAAGATAGGAGTCAAATTATTCTCTGTAATAGCAAGAATAGTTGCAATATAGGTATTAGCAGGAACTATGATTTCGTCCCCATCCTGGAAAATACCCATCTCCTTATATCCTCGGATAATCAAGCGCAAAGCATCCAAACCATTAGCCACAGCTACACACTCATCTGTACCAATATATTGAGCATAGTCCTTCTCAAACTGCTTGTTTTCATTACCCTGCAAGAACCAACCACTCTCAATGACACGGTTGGCTGCAGCCTTATACTCATCACCATGCATCATGGTGATTGCCTGTAAATCTAATAACTTAACCATAATAATCTTATTTATTTTTTCTGTTTCTGAATATAATTGTTGATAACTTGTAACGAATCGAAGGAATTGGTATCAAACCACTTAAAATCACTACCTAGAACCTGTACCTGCAACTTATTCTTTTCAAAATAAGCTTTATTCAAAGAAGTTACCTCTAAACGCCCGCGCTCTGATTTTTCTACAAGCTTAGCATATTCTGTAACACCTTTCGGAAAAACATAAAGTCCGGTAATCGAATAATACAAAGGCTTTGTTGCCTTTCCTTCAACAGTTAGACATCTTCCCTCTGAATCTAGTGTAACTACCCCATACTGCTCAGAATCCCAATCACGGCACACAAATATGGATGCCTGTCCACTATTCTGTGCTGCCCTAATGGCTTTTTGTAATTTGATATTTCTATCCTTGCCAAATAGGATACAGTCACCAGTAATCATACAGACCGGTTCTTCCCCGACAAACTCTTCTCCAATCGTAAAAGCCTGCGCAGCTCCTTCCGGTTTTGATTGTATTGCATACGTAAACCTCGCATCAAAAGCAGAACCATCGCCTAACGCATGAATGAAAGTAGAAGCATGTTCTTGGCTAGTAATAATGAGAATATCTTTTATCCCTACACCTACCAACAATTCTATTGGATAATAAATCATCGGCTTGTCGTAGAGAGGCAGCAATTGCTTAGGTATTCCTAAAGTTAAAGGTGATAACCTATTACCCGCATCGCCAGCCAAGATAATTCCTTTTGAAAAAACGTCCATTACTTATTATTCTTTTCGTTTACGTATCTCAGAAAATCATCATAGTCTCTTATATAGTCATCCTCAGAATAACCATGAGATGCTAAGACTAAGCAAATACTACCCGATGAAAAGCCTTGCTCAGATGCCCAGATTCCTGGTGGAACATGAAGTCCCCAGAATGGTCTGTTGAGCTGCACAGTTCTCTTGTTTACACCATCATCAAGCACAACTTCAAAAGCACCAGAAGCTGCAATGATAAATTGGTGGCATTCTTTATGAGCATGTGCTCCACGATCTTCACCACCTGGTATATCATAACTGTAGAATACACGATTGATAGGGAACGGCACATGTACATTCTCATAGATGTAAGTAAGATTACCCTCTACATCATGCATTTTGTTCAACTCACAGAGAGAACAATCAAATACGCTTTTTCCTTCCTTGGCACTAAAGCTATCCGAAGGATTATTTACCTTAACAGAAGATTCATTACCTGAAGAAGTCGTTTTTATAGAAGGATTCTTCACCCAAGACTTGAATTCGTCATAATCCATGATATAGTCATCCTTATCATATTCAGTAGAAGAAAGAACCAGTGCAAGAGAATTGGTTGAGAAATTCTTCATAGTCCTCCACATTCCTTTAGGAACATATACTCCAAAATAAGAACGATTCAGAGAGAAGGTTTGTTTATTCCTTCCATCATCAAGTTCTACATCAAAGCTACCTGATAAAGCTACAATAAACTCCTCATTCTCCTTATAGGCATGTGCGCCTCTATCCTTTCCACCTGGCACATCATAAATCCAATAGACCCTCTTTATTTCAAAAGGAATCTGTTTGATTTGTTCGATGATGGACAGGTTACCTCTTGGATCTTCAATCTTTGGAAGACCTAAGAGTTTTGCATCATAAACTGTATTCATAAATATCTTAAATTTTAAAATCACCTATTCTTTTCACACTCTTTGCAGGACTCCCAACTATAATAGAATGCCCAACAAAGTTACTCCCAGAAACTATGCTTTTTGCACCAATGACACAAACATCAGGAACTGTTGACCCTTTCAAAATCAAACATCCATTGCCAATCCACACATTATTACCAAAGACAATATCCTTGTCAGGATTCATACGATTTCCTTGTTCATCAAGGATTGCATGCGTATCACTATCCATCACCAGGCAATCCCAAGAAAACTGAATATCTCGTCCAAACTTGATGTGCTTGTAACAACTAATTGTTGAAGATGCAGAAATAGCAAAGTTATCTCCTAGTTCCAATTGAGCACCTTTGTTAACTATAATCTTAGAGCCGCATCCAATATGTGCCTCTCCGTCAAAGACAAGTTGCCCCAGAACTTTCAAAAGAGTTTTGTCGTTTGAATTGCATTCATCACAATTGTGGAAGCCAATGCGAATCATGAAAGGTCTTATTTTACCCATTAGAGTTACCGCCCCCCCATATCCCTCTATCTTTGTATTCCAAGTTACCCAGATTGGCAACTTAAAAGCTTCCTTTACTGATAAAAACCTAAAATTAACGTAAATAGTTTTGGGGATAGCAAAAAGTATTTTCAAAAACTTCATAACTTGCTTCTATTTTATTAAATACATGATTCTACTCCATATTCTCAATGGTATCGAGTGATACCACAAGGCTTGCTTATAAAGCGAAGGTTCTAGTTTCACCTCTTTTGGAAATTTGCAAATCAAGCGTTTCTCCGACTTATTTAGTTCAAACTTAAAACGACTATATCGCTTGCAGTTGGTACCATCACCACTAAAACCCTCATTATCTACAAAGCTTCTATTTGGGATAACACTCAATCTATCTAGCACAAACTGTGCATAGCAGAAACGTATCGCCCAAGAATGATTCTTGCCTTTTTTCCAATCATTTAGCATTTTGAAAACATCAGAACCTTGGTTCTTAACAAACAATTTGCGGTTAGCTACAACAGAATCCCAATCATTAAGTTCCCAATCCACCAAATCCCATCTATCTTTCCATGTCGCCCAACCCCAGGAAGATGAGCGAGTAAAGAAATAAGAATCGTAGGGATAATCTGCCGGTACTTTAACCTTGCAGCTATGACCGCAGACAGACATTACCTTTTGGTTATTCTCATAAATTTCTAATCCTTGATTCAGGAAGTTCAGGAAGTTTGGCATCAACACCAAGTCATCTTCCAAAACAATCACCCTACCATATTGATTAATTACTTGACTTACCCCTCCAATAATAGAGTCAGCAAGTCCTTTATTATTCTCAGAAAAAGTATAGTGGATAGATTTAAAGCCTTTAATTGACTTTACATACTCTCTCACCTCTTCTACTTTTTCCTTTTCTCCTGTTTTTCCTTCCCGTGGTCCATCCACAAAGACGAAAAGATCAGAAAACTTCGCCTCTTCATTCCGAAGAAGCGAAGATATAGTATTCTTTAGAGCATCTGGTCGATTGAAACCAAATACCACTATCGGTGCATATGTCATACTTTTTAAAAAAATAAGCATTTACCTTTTTCCTTATCTAGCCAAATGCAAAAACTGTCGTTCCGAGTCATTCCAAACATCTTCTACCAAAGAGAATATCTGCTTATCCTGTTGCGCATATCTCATAATAATGTTATCTTGACTGGACTTTACCGTAAACTCTTTAACCCATATATCATAATAAACTTGTTGGAGAATAAATAACGTAAATGTCAAAGGCGTCATTTCTACAGACGAAGGAATCCTTATATTACTATTCATACCAATATGTAAGTGAACATAAGGGTGAACCATCGGTCTATATAAAGTTGGATCTTCATCATATCTAATATAAACCGCAGCTTTATTAAGATCTAATGTTGCAAGATGCCTTTCATATTCTTCCTTGTATATTTCCTCAAGTTCATCTACTGAGCATACATTCAAATCATCCTTATGATACATTGATATATATTCCAAAATGCCGATATGTTTAATTGGATTTTGCAGATACACCATCCTTACTAACCCACCTTCCATATTCATTGTTATCATCGAATCATCAGCTAACAGAATATCATAATCCAGATTGTCTGACATATAATCATATAAAGCTTGAATATCACCTTTCTTTGATACAGAAACTAAATCTTTTGAATAGGGTATTCCGTGATGATCTTGTAAGTTCTTCCTCATATTTAAATCTCTTAGCAGAATGGTGGACGCTTTATAAGATGTCCAAAAATCAGCTTCTCTCATTTGTTTATATATTTTATGATATCATCAGGATTCATGCCTTTACTTCGCAGCAAATCATACAATTCCTTAAACATTTTTAAACTTTCTTCATTTTTCACGGAATCACTCATCACTGTATTTGTATCACTTTCACTAGGTTGCTTAAATACCAATTTATCTCCTTTATCAACAAGTTGACGAAATTCGTTTATACCATGTTCTATGCTCTTACACCCTGTAACACAAACCCATCCTTTTGCCCTCGTCATAGATGTAAACAATTTGTTCCTACGATAAACATCATTAGGAGATACAAAAACATAATCTGCGCCAACAATATACACCATACCAGCCTCATTTCCTTTGGCTCGATTAACAGTACTCAGAGTTACCATATTATCATATGAAAATCGAGTATTAGTATTTGGAGCATTGAGCATATTAAAACAGCGAATTCCTTGATGACTCAATTTTGGCTCTATATAGTCATAATACCTTCCCATATATTTATCATCAAGGCATATCACACAAATGTCATCTGCTTTTAGGTACTCATTACGAATATCTTTAACTACGCTATCAACAACATAATCGCACTCCTTGTCATAGCTATCAAATTGTAGCAAGTTTACAATATTACCAGACAATTGTTCATTCAATATAGAAGGTGAATACTCATCAGGTCTTGATATGACCATATCATCCCCAGTATTCTCACAATCACCTTGCTCTACTTTAAAACCTAATGCTTCCCAGTTTCTATTGTAAGGTATTCTCTGCAATACTTTTGAGTTATATATGCCTAGTCCTAAAGAAAATGCACAAGTCAAAATTTTTTTAGGAGTTCGATAACAGGTATGAAGAACTATGTCCTGTAGGGGATGTTTACTCTGTTCAAAATCTACATAAGGATTTCCGTTTGAGTCATATCCAAATGTATGCTTCTCATCTTGTATTTTAACCCTAAAGATATTTTGAAAATCGTCATACGCCCACACAATTCTATGATTTCTCCCCAAAAGGTAGCACAATCCATAAAATTCATTGGGGAAATCTTGCCCTTCATCTATTAATATCAAATCATAAAAGGGCATAATTTTAGCTTTTGACATCAAATTTTTGCATACAAATGCAAAGGGGTCTAATCCAGTTGCACGACATTGCGATAATGCCACACCATAATTCATTGGTACAAGACCATATCTGCTTGTTGTTTCAGAGTACACTCCTGGCAATGCATTACTTCCCCACCCATGTAGAATATGTATTTTATTCCAATTAGGCTCTTGATTATCAGAAAAGTCCCTATAAAAGCGCTCTATGAGACTATGTATCATCCCATGCAGACTCTTTGTATAAAATGTATATAGAATATCTTCATCTGGATGTGCTAAATGATATTGTGCCGCTTTCATAGTAAGAACGATTGTCTTACCAGAACCAGCAAGTCCCCTAATACGTTGAGGACCATCAATCGTTACCAGCGCAACTCTTTTTTGTTCCAAATCAAAATTAGCTTCTTCATCTTGTATTTTATTCAATATTTCACCTTTCGTTGGACTTCCTCCGTTTATACGTTCTATCAGTCTAGCACCCTTCTTTGTCTTAATCTTAGTAGTGCCCTCTATACAACTCAAAATAAGCTTATATTGTTCATCAGAAATATTATCGTTTACAACCGAAGAAATGTATTTTTTTAGACTTGGAATGGTTACATATTGTATTTCATCTTGCTCGAAATCATTCTTACTAATGACAATACCATTTAAGTAGAAATTAAGTTCTCTCCTACCTTTTCGTAATTCTGCCCTCTTGGAAAACTTTGAGAATAGGCGCGAATCCATATCCTCATACATTTTCAAAACATTGCGGGAAATTGCATTACCATCAGGGCTTACAAACACATAGAGTACCCCTATCTTTTTGGATGCAATTAATAAAGGTGCTGATACTATTTCATCAGCTTCATCACCTCTATACAATGGAAATGAGTAATACATAACTGTATCATCATCAGGAAAGATTTCTTTTAGTTTCTCAAAGACAGGATGCACTATAGCATCTTGCTTTAATCGTAATTCATCTGCAACTATAATCATATTATTGCCTGTTTAAAAAAGCAACGTAAGTGTTTTTTACTTTTGCACCCAGAATCATGAAACGTTAAAGTAGGTTTATAGAGGTTAAGATAAAAGAACACTTACGTCTTAGGATTGAAAAGAGTAGTAAAAAAGTATTAAGACTTATGATTTATTTACAAAAAGATATTTCCACTCAGACTAGTCCCTGCGGAAGATGTCTCGTGTATAAACCTTTTCCTTTACATCGTCAAGGCACGTATCATAGCGGTTGGCGATGATGGCATGGCTCTGCGCCTTGAAGGCTTCGAGGTTGTTCTCTACTCGGCTACCAAAGAAGGTGCTGCCCTCTTCCAAGGTTGGCTCATAGATGACAACTTCTGCACCCTTTGCCTTGATACGCTTCATGATACCCTGGATGGCTGACTGGCGGAAGTTGTCGCTGTTTGACTTCATGGTCAGACGATAGACACCAATCACGCAGTTGTGCTCCTTGCTGGCATCATAGCTGTTGGCTTCGGCATAGCTGTAATAGCCTGCCTTCTGGAGTACGGCATCAGCGATATAGTCCTTACGAGTGCGGTTACTCTCTACAATTGCCTCTATCAGGTTCTCTGGAACATCGGCATAGTTTGCCAGAAGCTGCTTGGTATCCTTTGGCAAGCAATAACCACCATAGCCGAAGCTTGGGTTGTTGTAATGGGTGCCGATTCTTGGGTCAAGACCTACACCATCGATGATTGCCTTGGTATCGAGTCCCTTTACCTCTGCGTATGTATCCAACTCATTGAAGTAGCTTACTCGGAGTGCCAGATAGGTATTGGCGAATAGCTTAACCGCCTCGGCTTCCTTCATACCCATAAAGAGGGTATCGATGTTCTCCTTGATGGCACCTTCCTGAAGCAGAGCGGCGAATGTCTTGGCTGCTTCCTTCAACATCTCGACATTGGTTACAGACTTGATAGCCTCATTTTCCTCTTCGAACTCAGGGCGCTCGATAATCTTTGGATAGCCTACGATGATACGGCTTGGGTAAAGGTTATCATAGAGTGCCTTGCTCTCACGAAGAAACTCTGGAGAGAAGAGAAGGTTGAACTTCTTCACGCCCTTCTTGGCATACTTCAAGTAGAGGTTGCGAGTGTAACCTACAGGGATGGTGCTCTTGATGACCATCACTGCATCTGGGTTTACCTCCAGAACCAGGTCGATGACTTCTTCTACATGGGTTGTATCGAAGTAGTTCTTCACTGGGTCGTAGTTGGTTGGTGCTGCAATCACAACGAAGTCTGCATCCTTATAGGCTGATTTGCCATCAAGGGTTGCCACGAGGTTCAATGGCTTTTCAGCCAAATACTTTTCGATGTAATCGTCCTGGATTGGAGAAATCTTGTTGTTGAGTTTCTCCACCTTCTCTGGGATTACATCTACTGCTGTTACATGATGGTGCTGAGATAACAGGGTTGCTATACTCAGACCGACGTAGCCGGTACCGGCTACTGCTACTGTTATATCCTTGATATTATTCATTAATAAATACCATTTATGATTATTCAACTTTCTTTAAAAATTTTGCAGGATTACCCGCCCAAATTTCACCATTCGGTATATTTTTTGTCACAACAGAACCTGCGCCAATAATAGAATATTCTCCAACTGTAACACCTTTTAAAATTATAGAAGAAGCTCCAATAAAAGCTCCATGCTTAATTAGGACTGGAAGTGATTTAATATTATTATCAACCGGACTAACTCTATTAGAAAAATCCAAAGAATGAAAATCTGTATCATAGATTCTAACATCACCTCCAATATATACATCATCTTCTATTCTGACTTTCATAAAAGAACATATTGCCACATTAGACATTCTACATCTATTGCCTATCTCTATTGCCCCCCCCATATCCGTTTTGAACATACATTGAGTATTTCCACCGATTGGATTCGCCTTTATTTTAGAATTGATATAAACATCATTTCCTATAGAGACTTTACGAGTTCCAGAAAATAAGATTCGCCCATTTATAAAAATTTTACTTCCAACATTAATACCTTTTATTTTCAAATAACGGAGGTATAAACTATTAATAAATAGTTTTATAATATTCTTTATCATACTAATTATTTTTCAAAACAATCCAACCATCATCGTAAATGTCATCTACGTAGTTTTCTTCTTTTATCCATGGATAAGGTGCAATAACCATTTTATCGTCATTCTCTCCGAGATATGCTGCCCACCAACTGAATGTACTATTTGAAATAACAAAATGTTTACAGTGTCGCATCAAATAAAAATCTTCAATTGCAGATTTGGCAACATTAACATAACGAATATTTCCATTGAATCTATAGTTTTGCTTTATCCACTCTAAATCTTTTGGGCTATTTGAGAAAACAAAGAAAACTGGATTTTCA
>OGZO01001920.1_pt1 | contig 14825 bp, 12 predicted proteins | sample 1576721 | NCBI WGS metagenome assembly OGZO01 (sample SAMEA3541516, study PRJEB24748) | human gut metagenome | biome: human gut; feature: human-associated habitat; material: faeces | place: China | collected 2012 | reverse complement strand
CGTCCAATAAGAACGGCTGGAAATAGAAAAGGAACGTCATTTTAGGCGTTCCATAGTCTATAAGTTATTCAATTTTTTCTTGTTTCAATACTGATGTGCTGTACCATATCTTTGCATATCTAGGAAAACTTGCGTATCAAGGCTCATTCGTTAGTAGTAAATAAGTAGTAAATTGATGTGTTTGTTTCCTTGAAAATGCTGATAGATACTGTGTTTTAGCGGATAATCAGATTTTTATTGTGTTTTTATATTAAAAAATATGTAAAAACGTTTCATAATAAAATCGCAGTTTGTACAGAAGAAATTTCATCATCGATAGTGCAAATTAGGAATTAAAAAACAATAACAAACAATAAAAAGTAATAACAAACAATAATAAATACATTGACATACGAGAAGGGTTATTATAGAATAAAATTACAGTAAATAAAGAATAATCCTGGGAAAGATGCAGAATATGTAAAACAATAATAACTGGGAAAAAACAATAAATCAAAATGATATTTGAAAGGAGTAATTATGAGCGAGTTAGTTATGAAAGAAAGAATTTCAGTATTAAAAGATAAGATGCTTTCAGAGAAGAGATATGCGTCAATTGAGCAGGCTAAAATAATTACTGACACATATAAGCAGCATGAAGATGAACCAAGAATCATGCAGAGAGCTTATTCTTTAAAGAATTGTTTAGAGAAAATCAATATCAGTGTTGAACCTGAAGAAATGATTGTAGGTAACAGAACAGCAGGAGTTCGTTACGGAGTAGTTTTCCCGGAAAGCGGAAGTACATGGGTAAACAAAGAATTTGAAACATTGCCTACACGTCCACAAGACAAATTTAATGTACATGAAGAAGACATCGCATATTTTAGAGAAGTTATTTATCCATATTGGCAGGGAAAGTCACTTGAAGATGTTTTGAGAGCAAGATATGGAAAAGAAATAGAAGAAATTGCTAAGATTGTAAAAATAAATCAAAAAGATCATGCACAGGGACATATCAATCCTGACTGCAAGGGATGGCTTGAAAAAGGACCTGCTGGATTAAAGGCAGAAGCTGATGAACATTACAATAAAGAAACAGATGAAGAAAAGAAATTATTTTACAAGAGTGTAAGCACAGTTATGGAAGGTGTTATTAATTTCATAATGAGATATCACGATTTATGTCTTGAAAATGCAGAAAAATATCCTGAGTATGCTGACAATATGAAAAAGGTTGCAGAAAACTGCAAGAATATTGCAGAGAGACCGGCACAGAATTTCCATGAAGCAAATCAGGCAATCTGGTTTTTGTTTGTAATTCTTCAGATGGAATCAAATGCATCATCATTTTCACCGGGAAGAATGGACACATTTATGTATCCATATTTCAAAAAGGACATTGATAACGGCGTAATGACAGAGCAGGATGCATTGGAAATTACAGAATGTTTGTGGTTAAAATTTAATGAAATAGTATATATGAGAAATTCAAACAGTGCTAAGTTCTTTGCAGGTTTCCCAATTGGATTTAATATTGCAGTTGGTGGACAGGATGAAAATGGAGAACCATTTGAAAATGAACTTTCATATATTTATTTAAAAGCACAGGAACACATCGGTCTTCCGCAGCCAAACCTTTCAGTAAGATTATGTGAAAAGACTAGCGATAAATTATTAAAGGCAGCAATCAAAGTTGTATCACTTGGAAGTGGTATGCCACAGTTTTTTAATGATAAAGCAGTTGTTCCGGCAATGATTGAAGATTTGAAGGTTGAACCTAAAGATGCAAGAAATTACGCAATAGTAGGTTGTGTTGAACTTACAACACAGGGAGATAACCTTGGATGGTCAGATGCAGCAATGTTTAACTTAAATAAAGTTCTTGAAGTAACATTAACAGGAGGAGTTGATTTACTTACAGGAAAACAGATTGCACCTGATAGAGGAAAACTTACAGAATATGAAACATTTGAAGATTTGGAAAATGCATTCAAGGCACATGTTGATTACTATATGGACAAGATGATTCTTGCATGCGAACAAGTTGAAAAAGCTCATATGGATTTACTCCCAACACCTTTCCTTTCAGCAGTAATTAATGACTGTATGGATAAAGGAATGGATGTAACGAGAGGTGGTGCTCATTACAACCTTTCTGGAATTCAGATGATTCAGGTTGCTAACTTAGCTGACAGTTTGGCAGCAGTAAAACAGTTAGTATTTGATGAAAAGAAAGTATCAAAAGAAAGATTACTTAAAGCACTTGAAACTAACTTTGAAGAAGATGAAATTTTAAGAACAATGTTACTCAACAAAGTTCCTAAATACGGAAACGATGTTGAGTGGGTAGATGAATTAGGTGCTAAATGGGCAGGATACTTTAGAGAAAGATTAAAAAATTACAAAAACTACCGTGGTGGTTTATATCACACAGGTATGTATACAGTTTCAGCCCATGTTCCAATGGGAGAAAATGTAGGAGCATCACCTGATGGAAGATATGCAGGAACACCTTTAGCAGATGGAGGTATGTCACCTGTATACGGACGTGATACAAACGGACCAACAGCAGTATTAAAATCTGTTTCAAGATTAGATAAGAGCTGGACAACAAATGGTGGATTATTAAATATGAAATTCCTTCCTGAATTCTTTAAGACAGAGAATGGAATAGACAAATTTGCAAAAATGCTTCGTACATTTGTTGATTTGGAAATACCACATATTCAGTTTAATGTAGTTAGAAAAGAAGATTTACAGGCAGCTCAGAAAAATCCTGAAGCATACAGAGGATTAACAGTTCGTGTAGCAGGTTATACAGCATATTTTGTAGAATTGGCTGACGAACTTCAGAATGAAATAATTGCAAGAACAAGTTACAATGATATTTAAAATAGATGTTTAAAAATAAACAATAAAAAGGTAAAATATAAATATCAGGAAAACGTAAAGCAGACAGGTTAGACTGCCTGTTAGAATATAATTTGATATCCTAAAAATGCATCATGTATTCTTAGGACAAATGAAAAAAGGTGGAATCTATGAAAGGATATGTATTTGATTTTAAAAGATTCTCGACACACGATGGAAAAGGAATTCGAACAACCATATTTTTAAAAGGATGTACTTTAAAATGTGTATGGTGTCAGAATCCTGAGGGAATTTCAATAAAGCAAAGACCATTGTATTTCCCTAACAAATGTATTCATTGCAACACATGTGTACACACAGCAAAGAATGGTGGTGTATACGAACATGACGGAAATATTAAATTGGATATTTCTAAAGATGAAAATTGGGAAGAAATCATAGATGCATGCCCGGCAGTTGCATTAACAATGGACTCGAGAGAGATGACAGTTGAAGAGGCAATTGAGGAAGCAAGTAAAGATGAACCTTTTTTCAAATACGGAGGTGGAGTTACGCTGTCAGGCGGAGAACCATTATTCCAACATGAATTTGCAATAGGAATACTTAAAGGGTTAAAGGAAAAGAAAATTGCAACATCAATTGAGACAGCGTTAAATGTAAAGTCGGAAGTTGTAAGAGAAGCAATGAAGTATTTAGACCATGTATTTGCAGATTGCAAAATTATAGATGAAGAGCAACATAAAAAATATACAGGAGTAAGCAATGAATTGATTAAGAAAAATCTTGAAATTCTGCTTACCTCCGATTTAAGAGATGAAGTAGTTATCAGAACTCCATTAATTCCGGGAATTACCACTAATGAAGAAAATATTGCCCAAATTGCAAAGTTTATTAGTGGTATTTATCCGGATGTGCATTATGAATTGCTGAATTATAATCCATTAGCGGAAGCAAAATATGACATGGTAGACATGAAGTTTTGCTATGAAGATAATCCACCAATGTATAAAGACAGCGAAATGAGAGCATTTGGAAAGATAGCGACTGATAATGGAATCAAAAATCTGATTCTGGAGATTTAAATTATAAATATAAATTTAATGATTTGGAAAAAAACAAAAAACGCATTTGTGAATTTAAACAAGGCAACTATGATATTTGCGAAAGCAAATACCCTAAATTATACAATCCAATATTCTAGGAGGAAATTAAGATGAAATTTATTATTGACGATGCAGACATTGAAAAAGTAAGAGAGATTTGGGATTTATATCCATGTGATGGTGTAACAACAAACCCATCAATTTTAGCTAAGAGTGGAAGAAATCCATACGAGGTATTAACTGAACTTAGAGAAATCGTTGGAAAAGACGGAGAACTTCATGTTCAGGTTGTTTCTAAGGATGCTGAAGGTATGGTTAAGGAAGCAGCTGTAATAAGAGAAAGACTTGGAGAAAATACATTTGTTAAGATTCCTACAACTCCACAGGGACTTAAGGCAATGAAGATATTAAGCGCTCAGGGTGTAAATATTACAGCAACAGCAATTTACACACCAATGCAGGGATTTTTAGCTGCAAAGGCAGGAGCAAAATACGCTGCACCTTATGTAAACAGAATTGATAACATGGGATATGATGGAATTAAGACAGCTATGGATATCCATGATATTTTTGAAAACAATGGTTTAAACACAGAAGTATTAGCAGCAAGCTTTAAGAATTCACAGCAGGTTCTTGAACTTACAAAATACGGAATCGGTGCTGCAACAGTTGGAACAGCAGTTATTGAAGGATTAATTAAGAATGCAGCAATTACATCAGCAATTGACGCATTCGTAGATGACTTTGCCGGATTAGTTGGCGAAGGAAAAACAATGATGGATTGCTAGAATTTCATAATAATATACATCACTATTAGGAGGCATATATGCGAAAGCATATGTGCCTCCGCTTTTTTATTTGGATTTATTAAAATCATGCGGATGGGGATGCTATATTAGGCTTTTTTAGAATAAATGGCAGTATGTTATATTAGGCTATTTATAGTTATGCGAATGGGTATATTATATTTAGTTATTTAGAATTATGCGAATACGGATATTTTAGAAATATGAATTATAATCCGTAATATAGAAATTACAAGAAAAAAAGCTCTAAATATTATAAAAATTTTCATTAAAATGTGTTCGGTTTTGTGTTCTAATATCGTTTATAATATAGGGGAGAAATTTTACTAGTGAAAAAACAAATAAATATAATTGTTTTTTCAAAGTAATGATAGATTGGTGTTGGTTAATAATGGTAAAATAAATTGATGCGTAATAAAATAGAAAAGATGTTGACACATACTTTATAAAACAATATAATGATTATATAACTAGTGTATATACAATAAAGATACTTTGTGGCTAGTTTTATATGGGGGATTAGACATATCTAACACAATTCTTAACAAAAATCCTAATAAAACTATAAAAGATTTATATGATATTTTTGAGTAACTAAATAATTTTATTAATTCCAACTATAAATAAGATAACAAAAAAATTAACAGTAAATTGGTGTAGCATATATGCTGCATAGACGATGTGATGATGACAAATAATAAGAAGTAAATCTGATGGATATTAAATGTGTATTATTGGATTTTACAAGCAGAGTAGTTGGAGGTGATGTAATAGTATAAATAATAAAATAATCAGAAGTAAAATAAATACTTATAATAATTGGAATTAATAATAGTTAAAAAATGCAATATTATATACGACAAATACGTTTGTTAAAGTAAGAACATTAAAATAAATGCATTAGCAGGAGGTAGTTTTATGAGTAAAAGAATATATAAATTTATCACAATCATGTTGGTGGCAGTTATGGTGTTATCCTGTTGGAGCGAGTGCGGAATAACAACAAACGTATACGCAGCGAAACATGCTACTGCTACAAAAAATACGAAGCAGAATGTTAAGTGGAAACTTAAAAAAGGTGTACTTACAATATATGGGAAGGGAAAAATGCCAAATAATATGACCTTTGATTATGAAAAGTATAAGGGAAAAATAAAGAAGGTTATTATTAAAGAGGGAGTAGAGTCTGTTTGTGATAATGCATTTTATTTTATAAAAAGCATAAAAGAAGTGCAATTTCCAAAGTCATTAAAAGAAATAGGGGAAAATGCATTTGAGTATAATAAACTAAAAAAGGTTGAATTAAAGTCAAAAGTTAAAATCAAAGAAAACGGATTAGAACTTTATCATGCAAAATACATAAACATACCTATTAAAGGTGGAAAAATATTATTAAAAAATGGTGTGATGAACATAACCGGTAAAGGGGAAATACCTGTTAGAGTGGGAAATGCATATGTAAAAGAAATAAATATCGGAAAAGGAATAACAACCTTGCCAATGTGGGCATTTTCCGGAAGTGCTAATTTGAAAAAGATAAAGATTTCAAAGACAGTTGAAGAAATAAATGCAAATGCATTTTCAAAAACAGGATTGAAGGAAATTAATATACCATCTGGTGTAAAAAGAATCGGACCAAATATATTTAGCGAATGCAGTAAATTAACAAAAGTAACAATGCCGGGTGAATTTGAGTTTATAGCCAGGGATGGTGAAGAATCAACTCCAATGAGAAATGTAATTGATAAGAGAGATACAAATGTGGATGTTGTAAAATTTAATACACCATTGAATTTAGATGTTATATCAGGTATTGACACAAATAATTTCGTTGTAGTAAAAAATGACCCGAATTATAAAGTGATAAATGGAGTAATATATTCAAAAGACGGAAGAAATTTAGTAAGAGTGCCATCAAAGAGAACAGAACTAAAAGTTGAAGATGGATGTGAATATGTAGCATCATCAGCGTTTCTTTATGGATTGTATGAAAGCGATGGCGATGAGTGGTTTTTAAGATGTAGGAATTTGACAAAAATAGAACTTGCAAATTCAGTTAAGCAGATTTGTCTTGAAACAGATAATTATTATGATAGGACAGAAAAAAAGCAGTGTAACAAAATGGGAGATTATCTGGAAACAATAGAAACTTTAAGTATGAGAGATTTTAATTTGCAGGAAATAACTTATAAAGGAAGAACAGTAAAAACACAAACGTTTATTAAACAGATTTTTGGTAAAACAAGAAATAATGGTGTGCTTGATTTGACTGATGAATTAAACAACACTATTAAGTCAAATCAGTAAAAAGTTGTTAATTATGAAATTACAATCTTGTGGGAGGTAATTCTATGAGCAAAAGAATATCGAAATTTATCACAATAATGTTAGTGGCAGCTATGATGCTATCATGTTTTAGTACCTATAATGCATCAACAAATGTATATGCTGCAAAACGAACTACTGCTACAAAAAATATTAAGCAAAATAATAAAAAGAATAAAGTTAAATGGAAACTTAAAAAAGGTGTTCTCACTATATATGGTAAGGGAAAAATGCCGGAAAGTATGACATTTGATGCCGGAAAATATAGTGGAAAGATAAAGAAAGTAATTATCAAAGAAGGTGTAAAATCTGTCTGTGATGATGCATTTAGATTTGTTAAAGGAATCAAAAAAATAGAATTTCCAAAGACATTAAATAAAATCGGATGCCATGCATTTAATGAATCTGAAGTTAAAAATGTTAAATTTAAATCAGTTGTAGAGTTAGAAGAAGATGCAATTAATTTTACAAAAACAAAATACATAAATATGCCAATTAAAGGCGGAAAGATTACATTAAAAAATGGAGTAATGAATATAAAGGGACAGGGAAAAATTCCTAATTTTTCAGAAATTGATAGTTTAAGCAAAGTAAATATTGAAGAAGGAATTGAACAGATTCCACAAGCGGCATTCAGTGGAAGCGAAAATTTAAAAGAAATAAATATTCCAGGTACGGTTAAAGAAATAGGGAAATATGCATTTGCAGCAACCGGAATAGAAAAAATAGTAATTCCGGCAAGTGTAGAAAAGATTGCGGCAAATATAGTAAGGGGATGTGTAAATCTTACTGAAGTTACTATGCCGGGAAACTTTGAATGCTTAGGAAGTGATGTTGCAAAATATTATACGAATAGAGAGTTAACAAGAATTGAGCATAATAGAAAAATCGAAACAGTAAAATTTAATACTCCATTAAATATAGATGTAATAACTTCAATTCCGACAAACAATTTCGAAGTAATGGAAAATGACCCTAATTACAAATCAATAAATGGTGTAATTTATTCAAAAGATGGAAAGAAGCTTATAAGAATTCCATCAAGACGAAAAGAAGTTAAAGTTGAGCAGGGATGTGAAACAGTAGAGTCATCAGCATTTCTTTATGGAATGTATGAAGTGGGAACAAAAGTGTGGAATATTAATTGTAGTGAGTTGCAAAAGATAGAACTTTCATCAACAGTAAAAAACATCGAATTTGTACATGATGAATTTTATGATAAGTTGGAAAAGAAAAACTACTATAGCGATAAAGAAGAATTGGATTATGAGAAATATATGCTTGGTATGGATTTGAGAAATTTCAAAATATGTGAAGTATCATACAATGGAAAAACAATTAATCCACAGAATTATATTAAAGAACTAACAAAAGAACAAAACAACAATGGGCTTGGAGAAATGGTTAATGAAATTAATATGATGATAAAATAAAATATAGCATAACCAGGAATAAGTAAAACTATAAAAGATTTATATGATATTTTTGAGTAACTAAATAATGTGAAATAATAATAGAGAGAGGAGACAATAATTATGTCAAAGAAGGTAAGAGGTAAGGCTTTAATATTATTAATGGTATCTGTTTTGACAATGATGTGTCTTAATGTATATGGAAATACTACAAAGGTTACATATCAAGATGGATATTTAATGTTTGGAACATGGAACGGAAATGGAAATGCAACTGTAACAATAGGCAACGATTATTTGACAAAAGGTTCGGATGTTGCTAAATATAATGAATTTGAATATTTGGAATGTAATAAGAATACAGTTTCAAATAGTCATTTTTCTGTAGCAGAACAGAATGGAAATGTTGTTATTAGTTTAAATGAAAGTTATCTAAAAAGTTTGCAGGATGGAATGTACTCATTTAAAGCTGTATTTGCTAAGGCGATTATTCCTATTAGACTTTATGTTGTGACACATAAAATTGACTTTAAGGATGCAAGCTTTTCTTTTTCAAAATGGAACGGAAGTGGAAATGCCGAAGCATTATTGGAATCAAATACATTTTCACACACATTTTATGCAGATTTATTTAATCAATTGACATACAAAGGAATAAAAGTTGATGAATCTAATTATACAGTATCAACTATATCGGATGTTATGAAGATAACATTAAAAGAAGAATATGTTAAGACTTTACCAAAGGGAGAAAGTTATTTTACAGCAGAATTTTCAGATTCATCTGTAATGATAAAATTGACTAAACCTATAAGTGTAAAGATTAATAAAACTAGAAATGTTAAAGCTACGTTAAAAAATAAAAAATTAAATATTACATGGAAAAAAGTTAAAAATGCAGATGGCTATGTGATAAAAGTTGGAGAAAATAAAAAATTAACGAAAAGTAAGAAAACAGTTAATGTAAAGAAAAATAAAGGTGTCATAAGAAAAGTGAATGCCAATAAAACCTATTACTTAAAAGTTAGGGCTTATAAGATAATTGATGGGAAAAAGAACTTTGGAGAATGGTCTAAGTTGATTAGATGTAATAAAATGGAGGATTAACTATGAAAAAAAGAAATATAGTTATTATGTTAGTGGTTGGAATTACATCCTTATGTACAACGGCTCCAATAATGGCAGTCACAGAATCATGTACACATGGGAAAAAGACATTCAATGATAAAAAAATATTAAGTGGTGTAGGAAATTATGGAAATAATAAGAGGTATTATTGGATTAATTCGAATTTTTCAAGTAATTACTCTAGTAGAATTAGAAATGCATTTTCGTATTGGATAAATACATCATCAGATCCAGGTGTTACAACATCGATTTCTTTTAGAGAATCTTCAAATAAAAGTGATGCAACAATAGAATTACATACAACTACTTTAGGTGGAGATACAACTGGAAAGACAGATTATTATTCATATAGTACGTTAGTTGATGATCAGTCAATACAAGATTGGACATGGAACATTATATATATAGATACTGATAAAACCAAAGACTATGGACAACGAAAAAAGACAGGATTAGTTGGGCATGAAATAGGTCATGCAATGGGATTGAGCCACCAGCCAAATAAACAAAATAGTTCTATTATGTATAATTATGATGATAGATATATATTGTCAGATAATGGAAATACAGCGATTGAAAGAAATAAGCCGGCAAAAGTTGACTGCAATAATATAAATCATATATATAAGTAGAATGTTTCGCAAATAAAAGACGAGGAAGGTGGAAAAATGAATAGTAAATTAATTTATACGTGTTTAATAATATCAATAGTTTTGATGCTAAGTGGATGTCAAAATAATACAAATGAGTTGACATATCGAAATACTAAAAAAGAAGTAACTGAGGTTACAAATGATAATAAAACAAATGTAGTTGATAAAACTGTAAACATAAAAAAAATGAAATTTACGGAAAAACAGAAGGAAGAGGCGGCTTCTGTTAAATCATCAATGTCATTTGCAAAATCATGTAAAGAGATAGACGGATTATATAATAATTCTGAGTATATCGTTGAAGGAGAAGTTGAAAATACGTTTTTTACAGTATTATATGGAGAGCCATATACTGTTATGGAACTAAAAGTCAATGAAAAGTTTAAAGGAAGTGTAAATACGAATGATAAAATAACGGTTTTGCTGTATGGAGGTTATATGACAGTAGAACAGTTAGTTGAAAATGTAGGAGATGAAAAGTTTAAAGAATTAAGTGTAGAAGAAAGAAAAAATACATTAATAGAAAAGAAAACAACAGATTCAGAATATCCTAATGTTGGTGACAAGTATATATTATTTTTAATGGACAGCAATTTGGTTGAAAATGCATATGATCCGGTAAATGATTATGAATGTATTTTTAAATCAGAAGGAAAAGATTATATAAGAAATTTTCCGGAAGATGAAAAAATAGCTAAATATTCAACTCAAAATGTGATTAAAAATAATGTAAGTTTAAGTAGTGCGGAATTAGAAAAGTATTGCATAACCATGAATAAATAAAGAAAAATGCAAACCGAACATATTTTAGTGAAATTTATAAAATTTTTCATTAAAATGTGTTCGGTTTTATGCTCTAATATCGTTTATAATATAGGGGAGAAATTTTACTAGTGAAAAAGGAATTGCGCAATTGAAGATTAACAATGAAAAAAAGAAAAGGGAGATAACCGGTTGGTATGAAAAGTATTACCGTATTATGAGGGCTAGGGCCCATGAGATAGTGGGAGATTATCACATAGCCGATGATATGGTAAGCGAAGCATTTATAAAAGTGTTTAATAATTATGAAAAGATACGAAAACTAGAGGAACCTCAGGTTGCGTTTTATTTGATTAGTATAATCAGGAATATTTCAATTGATTATACAAGAAAGCGAAAACGCGAAAATACACATGTAAACTTTGGATTTGAAGATAATGAAATTGAAAAGATACCTGATGACGATGAAAGCAAATATCCGGAAATAATTTGTGCTAGAAAAGAATTGCAGGACAATTTGAAAAATTATATGGATAAATTGTCGCAAAAGGATGCAGAGTTGATTGTGTATAAGTACTTGTGGAATATGAGCGAAAAGGAAATAAGTGAGATGTTTCACATAAAGCAGGAACAGGTTCATGTATATGTGGGAAGAGCGAAGAAGCGTCTTTTCAATATTATTAAAAAAGAGATGGAGATAGAGTAATGAAGATAAGAAATGAAAGAGGGCTTGAGCAATTATTAAAAAAAGCATCATCAACATATGTTGAATACGAAGGAAAAAAAATCATTGAGGAAGCAAATCAATTAAATAAACAGAGTGGGGAGCCGCTACCTGAAAATTATACAAAGTTTATGGATGATTTGTTTACTGATAATCAAAAAGTGCAATTCAACAAAAGTAAAGAAAAAAAGAACGGAATTCCCCTGTTTTACAAGGCATCGGTGGCTGTTGCGGTAGTTATGATTGTGTTTAATATATCTGTTGTATCAGTACCGGCCATGAGAAGCGCAACTTTGGGATTTCTTGTTAAGGAGTCTAAAGTAGCTACACAGATTCAGTCTAATGATGTTAATAAAGAAAATAGTTCAAGGGTAAGCGAGGGCAGGTTTGATATTGAATGGACAGAAGAATACAATGTAACATATTTGCCGGAAGGATTTAGTACATTAACGTCATCGTGTAGCACATTATCAAGATGCATAGAATATGCAGATGTAAATGACAATAGCATTACATTTGAACAGGACATTGATAGTACAACATATTCAATAGATACGGAAAATGCAAAAGTTGAATATTTGGATATCAACGGAAAAAGAGCTATGTATGTTGAAAAAGAGTATGAGGAAATTGGAAATACAAATAAGTTGTTATGGAAAGAGAATGATTATTTTATAGAAGTAGAAGGAATCGGAGTGACCAAAGAAGAATTGGTTAAGGTAGCGGAGAGTGTGAAAAAGAACTAAAATTTTAGAGGAGGAAATTTTAATGAAGAGATTTAGAAAATTTTTATGTATGTTTTTGGGAGTTGTAGTAATGATGTCATATACAAATGTAGCAGCACAGGAATTACAAAATGCGGATATAGAGGGTGTAACACCAAGATATACCAATATGAGCCAGATTACTTCAACATTAGCAATTAGTGGAAACAAGGCTGCATGTGAGGGTATATGTAAAATGACAGCCAACAAAACCTGCGAAATAACAATGACATTACAAAGATGTACAAAGAGTGATAAGGCATATACACCATATAAAACATGGACACAGACTTATTCAGGAACAGGAAAGAAAACACTATCAAAAACAGTAAGTGTTGATTCGGGATATTATTACAGAGTACAGGTCGTTGTTAAAATTTATTCAGGTTCTAAATTAGTAGAAGCAGGAGCAAAGTATAGCAGTGAAGTTTGGCATTAATACATATAGGTGTGGCAAATATACTGTAACGTTACATTAATAAGTTGAAAATTAAATACTAAAGATTGTATTGTGAATAACATTAAAACATAATCCTTAAGCATAACCAGGTGTGTCATATAGAATCTCACTTACCGGAAAGGTTAATGCTTAAGGATTTTTTTAGGTAAATGTGATAATGTTTTAAGGAGGTCAAAGATGAGAAAGCTAATTAAAAAGGTATGTGCAGTTGTTGTGGCAAATGCGATTTTAATTTCAGGATTAAACATCAATTATGTATCGTGTGTAGCAAATGCTAATCAAGATAAAATTGTGCAAAATGAAATTAACGTTACAGCAAGTCAAAAAGAAGAAGCAAAAGAACAAGATAACAGAGTTAATAATCAATTAAAATCTACAAAGGAAAGTAAAGAAAAAAATAAAAATCCACAAGTAGTAAAGGAATTAAAAGAATTAAATACAGCAAATTCAACAACATATTTATTAAGTAATGGTGATAGAAGGTTAGAAATATATAGTGAGGATATTCGTTATAAAGAAAATGGAAAGTATGTAAAATATAATCCTGAATTAAAAAAGGTTACGGACAGTGAAAAAGAGGTAATAAAAAAAGAAATTCAAGAAAAAGATATTAAAGCAGATTATGAATATGTAAATATCGCAGGAGATGCAAAGCACTATTTTCCTAATAAATTAGAGGAAGAAAATCCTGTAGCTTTGATGAAAGGCAAACATAGAATATTATTTTCACCTATAAATATTGAGCAAATTAATTTGCAAAAGAAGACTGTGTTAGAAAGTATAGACAGTACTGTGTTGCCATTAAAACTAAATAAAGAGAGTGTAAAGAATACTAGCTTGGTATATAATGCCGGAAAGCAGATATCGTATAAATATACATCATTAAATAGTGGGATTAAGGAAGAAATAATATTATCAGAAATTCCTGAAACAAATGTATTTGAATTTAAATTACAGCTTAAGGATATGAAAGCAGAAGAGTATGAGGAACAAAAAGAAATTAGATTTTTTGATAAAAAGTCAGGAAAATTAATTGCATATATAAGTCAACCAAATATAAAGGATGCGAATAATGAATTAGTATATGATTCAATTCATTATGAAATGGAAAGTCTTAAAAAAGATGAGTATATTTTAAAAGTTGTAGTTGAAAACGAATATTTAAATTCAAAGGATATTAAATATCCTATAACAATAGATCCAACAGTAAGTTGGTTTAATGATAGCCTTCAAAGTGCAAGTGTAACAAACTTTGAATATTCAAAAAGTTTTAATTTAAAACATACAAGTGTAATTCAAATATATAACAAAGCAAAATACGGACAACATATATATGCTGAAGATATGTGTTATATAGATACAAGTGGAATTGATTACAATACTGGAATGGCAGGTTCATCATCTATGTTTTATGGCTCGGATGTGAAAAGTGCTTATTTGAGAATAACAGAAAAAGATAACATATATACAATTGGAAAGAGTGGAAGTGGTACATTTGTTTCAGGAAATGTTGAAGTAAGAAATCCAAATAGTACATGGAATCCAAATACTATTACTTGGAATAATCACCCACCCGTAGAAGATAGAGTGTGGTCGCAGTTTAAATGTACCGGGATTTCAAATACAGTACATAATGTTGATTTAAAGGATTGGGCTCAGGCAGTTGCAGATAGAAGTATAGGTAATAACGGATTGGCATTAAGATGTGTAGAAGAGGGAACCGGAGCTAATTTTTATACATCATCTTTACAAAATTTAAACTATATGAGACTTGCAATAACATATGATTAGCTCCTATTAGGAAAACACACTGTCAAAGGGGTATGTAGCGGGGG
>OGZO01001916.1_pt1 | contig 14834 bp, 12 predicted proteins | sample 1576721 | NCBI WGS metagenome assembly OGZO01 (sample SAMEA3541516, study PRJEB24748) | human gut metagenome | biome: human gut; feature: human-associated habitat; material: faeces | place: China | collected 2012 | reverse complement strand
AGGCTCTGGAGCTGCGCGACGGCGACAAGAGCCGTTATCTGGGCAAGGGCGTGACCAAAGCCGTTGAGAACATCAACACCGTCATCGCCGATGCTGTCGTGGGGCTGGATGCCTCCGACATCTATGCAGTCGATGCCGCCATGCGCAAAGCCGACGGCACCAAGGACAAGTCCAATCTGGGCGCAAACGCCATTCTGGCCGTGTCCATCGCCGCCTGCCGCGCAGCCGCCGCTTCGCTGGAGATGCCGCTGTATCGTTTTCTGGGCGGCGTGAACGGCAACCGCCTGCCCGTCCCGATGATGAACATCCTGAACGGCGGCGCACACGCCACCAACACCGTGGATACCCAGGAGTTCATGATCATGCCCGTGGGTGCCCCCTCCTTCAAAGAGGCACTGCGCTGGTGCGCCGAGGTCTTCCACGCTCTGGCCTCCATCCTGAAGGCCAAAGGTCTGGCCACCTCCGTCGGCGACGAGGGCGGGTTCGCGCCCAACCTGCTGTTGAAACCGGATGCGTATGTTGGAGGTTATGCGCCAGATGAATGGAAAGCCGCCGGATATGTCATGCGCTTTTCTACACAAAACAATGAGGGAAGTTTTGGTGTTTTGTGGCAGGGGGATCAGATTTCGGATGTTACCATCCAGTGGAACCACACAGAGATGAAAAGGCTGGGAAATCTGTCTGGATTAGCATCTTCGGCTTATCTGATACAGACGGAACATGATCTGTATACGGCGGCGGAATGGAGTGAATTGGAGAACACAGAAAATGCGGAACCGGTAAGCAACTATTGGTGTATTATGATGGCAAGGAAGGGCGATGCATATGGATATGCAATTGCATTAAATGCAAAAAATTATACGAAGCAGGATACAATTGCTTTTGCGAAAACTGTACAGTACGACAAATAAAATATAAAATGTGGTTGCAACAACATATTCTTTTCCCATTTTTGTGTATAGTGTAACGGAAGAATGAAAAAACTGTTTGTAAGAGAGTCTATATAAATGGGAAAGGATAAAATCATGGAACACAACACACGGGTAGAACAGATCAAAACATATCTCGAGCGGCTGAGCGCCGGGGAAGAATTGGAAAAAGTAAGGGCGGATTTCGCAAAAGAATTTAAAGAGGTTGATCCGGCAGAGATCATGCAGGCGGAGCAGGAACTTCTGCAGGGCGGCACACCACTTGAGACCGTGCAGAAATTGTGTGATGTCCATGCGGCACTGTTCCGCGGTGCAACGAGTGAGGAAAAAATAGCTAACGCGGAAAAAGCGGTTGCGGCATCGGTAAAAGAGAAAAAGCTGGCGGCTACCGCGGCTTTAACCGGAATCACCGGACATCCGCTGCAGACGTTTACCCACGAAAATGAAGTGTTGGAAAATGTCATCCGGGAATGCAGGAACGAAATAGAGGAAACCAATACCCTTTCACCGGAGCGGTTTGGAAAGCTGCGGGAAGTTGCGATCCATTATGCAAAGAAAGGGGATCTTCTGTATCCGCATCTGAAAGTAAAATACGGGATCAGCGGCCCGTCGGATGTGATGTGGACAACCGATGATGAGATCAGGGATGAACTGGCGGCACTGGCAAAGCAGCTGCCGGTTCAAAAGACGGAAGATCACTGGCTGGAACGTTTTCGCATTGTGTTGCAGCGCGTGGAGGATATGATCTACAAGGAAGCCAATATTTTCTTCCCGAACTGTGCCCTGAATTTCACGGAGGAAGAGTGGTTTGGGATTTACCGCGATTCGAAAGATTATCCGGTCTGCTTTGGTGTGGAAAATGCGACATGGGAGGCGGCAGAGAAGTATCTGCATACAGAAAATTGCAGTAAAGATGTAAGGAATGGAGAAATCATCATGCCGGGCGGGCACCTGACCGTTGCGCAGCTTACCGCAATGCTCAACACGATTCCGATGGAGATCACATTTGTCGATGAGGACAATATCAACCGCTTTTTCAATGAAGGACCAAAGGATTTCAAGCGTCCGGGCATGGCGATCGACCGTGAGGTATTTTCCTGCCATCCCCCGAAAGTGGAGCAGCAGGTGCGGCACATCATCGGGGAATTCCGGAAAGGGACGCTCGACAAAGTGCCGATCTGGATGGAGAAAAACGGAAAAACCATGCTGGTTACCTATATGGCGGTGCGGGATGCCACAGGCGCATATCTCGGGACCATGGAGCTGGTGCAGGATATGGGCTTTGCCAAAGAGCATTTCCTTTCCAACGTAAAAGCAAAAGAAGCAGCGCTGCGCGCAGGTATGGAAGATTAACTTATTTTTGTTTTTCCATATGATTTAATTCCGGAATCACGGTAGCAAGCATCGTGAGAAAGCACAGGCTTCCACCGATCACATTTGAGACCGGTTCCGCCATAAACACACCTCTTGTTCCCATGCCAAGTGCATATGGGAGCAGGTAGGTCAGCGGCACAACAATAAATACCTTACGAAGCAGGGAGAAAAAAATCGCCTGCTTCTTTTTATTTAATGATTTAAACGTGGTCTGTCCGATGTATTGCAGATCCATGAAAATAAATGCGGCAAAATAAAGTTTTAAGGCAGGAACCGCGTCTTTGATCAGCTCGCTGTCGGAACTGAAAATCCCGATCAGGAAATGCGGTGCAACGATAATGACCGACCACATGGCGGCGGTATACACAAAGATCATAACCGCCATTGTACCAATTGCCTGTTTTACACGCTTCGGGCGGCGTGCCCCGTAATTGTAGCTTAAAATCGGGGAACTTCCCTCATTCATGGCATAAATAGGGGTCTCGACAAGCTGCCGGACGCTGGAAATGATTGTCATCACGGAGATATAGATATCGCCTCCGGTCACGGAGAGCACATTGTTGCAGCAGATGCTGACTAAACTGTTGGTAAGCTGCATAATAAATCCTGCGGTTCCGAGGCTTATGATGTTTTTGGCAGTTTCCGTGCACCGGGAGAGTTCGCTTCTGGTCAGAAACCGTACGTTAAGCTCAGATCGTTTTTTCAGAAAATAGAGGACAAATGCAGCGGAGAGTGTCTGTGAGATTACAGTTGCGATGGCGGCTCCACGGATACCCAATTGCAATACAAAGATAAAGAGCGGATCAAGTATGCAGTTTGCCACGGCACCGATCGCAACGGATGTCATGCCGGTCATGGCATATCCCTGCGCGTTGATAAACGAATTCATACCGGTGGAGATCATGGACGGAAGTGTGCCGAGCAGATAGATCATCAGGTACGGGTATGCATAAACCAGAGCAGACTCGGAAGCGCCGAACAGGCGCAGGATCGGACGGGCAAACAAAAATCCGATGACCATTAAAAGAATTGCACTGCCACAGACCATCGTATAGGAAGTATTCATAATTTCCGCGGCTTTTTTTTGATCAATTTCCCCGCGGCTGATGGAAAAAAGCGGAGCGCCGCCGCTTCCGAACAGGTTGCTGAAAGCAGTAATAATCACAATGATCGGAAAGCATAAGCCGACCGAACCAAGGGCAGTTGTGCCGATATGCGGGATTCTTGCTATATAAATGCGGTCTATGATGTTGTAAAGCAGGCTTAAAAGCTGCGCCACCAGCATGGGAATCGCTGCGTTTAAGATGTTACTTGGGATGGACCCGTGTTCAAAATCAATTCTTTTCACAATCATTTCATTTCTTTCTTTTTCATTTTGACTTTCTGTTGACATTTAGTATACCATAGATTAACATATATGAAAAATATTACTTTTATGAATTAACTAAACAAAAAATGTATGGAGAGAAGCTATGGATGTAAAACAACTGGAATACTTTCGGGCAATCGTGGATGCCGGTACGATCAGCGGTGCGGCGCGTGTTCTTCACATGACACAGCCACCGCTGAGTTATCAGGTAAAGATGCTCGAAGAAGAACTTCAGGTGCAGCTTTTTTTGCGCGGCACCAAAAAAATTACACTGACGGAAGCAGGAAAAACACTGTATGACAGGGCGGGCAGTCTTCTTACCATGGCGGATATTACCAAGCGGGAAGTCATAAAGGCAAGCCAGGCGGCAACAATCCACATCGGATTTACGCCGTCCACGGTTTCTATGATGTCCGATTACCTGATCCGTTTTTCCACGTCGCATCCGGATATTCGCTTTGATATCCACGAGGGATCGACATTTACGCTGCGGGAGCAGTTGGAAAACGGCGTGGTCGATATCACGACACTCCGGACACCGATTGTGCTCAAAGGATGTGAGAGCAGGACTTTGATGCAGGAAAAGCTGCTTGCAATGGCGGCTGCAGGGAACCCAGTTTTAGAAAAAAACAAAGATGGGATCACGCTCGAGGAACTGTCAGAGCAGAAACTGATCCTGTCCCACCGCTACCGCAGTTATCTGTTGTCCGCGTTCGAAAAAAAGGGGCTTTTGTGTGATATTTATTGTGAGTGTGAGGATGCCAGAACAGCGATGACCATGGCGGAAAAAGGGCTTGGAATCGCCATTCTTCCGGCTTCTATGCACAAGTTGTCGGATCAGATGAAGTCCTGTGATATTCTGGATGCGGATCTTACGACGGAACTTCTTCTCGCGTGGCGAAAGGGACGCATGCCGGAGGAAGTGAAAGCGTTTCTTGAAATGTGGAGATAGAAGTATCGTGCAATTCTCCCGGAATTTATCCGGTATGCCATGGAATAATATAAAACTCCGGGCGCAAATGTATATGTGCCCGGAGTTTTTAAATTGTGAATTTAAATTTATCGCCGATACATAATTGCTTACATCTTTGAACAAGTGAGCAATCAGTATTATAGATTGTACTCTCGATTCGAAGAAGTGGATAACCTTTTGAAATCCCCAAAATTTTTGATTCCTGTGCGGAGGCAAACACAATATCTAAAGTTTTGTCGGAATGATCAAAAATAATATTGTGGTTTTGCAGTACATCATAAAGGGAAGTGTCATTTAAATTTTCTCCAAATAAAAAAGAAAAGGATTCAGGAAACCGGTTGATTTCTAACAATACCGGTTTTTCATCGGCATAACGAATACGTTCCAATACGAGAATCTTTTTATCGGGTGTAATATGCATGAGTTCCATGTCTTTTTCGGTAGGATCTTCTATTGCAATTTTAATGGTTTTCGCACCTGGAACTGCTCCCATTGTACGGCACATTTCAGAAAATCCGGTAACACCTTTTGAGATATTTCGCTGGATTCTTTTTTCGGCAACAAAAGTTCCTTTTCCGGATTTGCGGTCCAGATATCCTAATTCTGATAAACCTGCAAGAGCTTTTCGGACAGTGACCCGGCTGACATTGTAGGTTGTACTTAACTCATTTTCTGTTGGAAGACGGCTGCCTGCTTTACGTTTTCCGGTGTCAATCTCTTCTTTTAACTGATCCTCAAGTTGTTTGTATAGTGGTTTGGCAATTGTATTGTTTAATTCCATGAAAAACCTCGTAATGTGTTTTGATTTGTATTATACAATATATTATAATACAAAGTTTCAGAATTGTATATATTTATTTTAAAAGCTGTTTTATATTGACAAATGTATTATATTGTATTATATTTTGGATAGAAACAAACGAGACAAATAAAAAAAGGAGAAATGAATATGAGTTATACAAGCAAAGACATTAAAAACATTGTAGCAGAGATTTTGGAGAACAAAAAAGACAAAGGAGGTGTTAAGAGCCTGTATTTTGTTGGTTGTGGAGGGTCTCTTGGAGCTTTGTATCCTGCAAAAACATTTATGGAGAAAGAGTGTTCAAATATTAAATCCGCGCTGATCAACAGCAACGAATTTGTTCACAGTACACCAAAAGATTTTGGAGAGAATTCGATCATCTGTCTGTCCTGCCATAAGGGAAATACACCGGAAACGATTGCAGCAGCAAAGCTTGGTAAGGAAAAAGGAGCAGCAGTAATTATTCTTACATGGCTGGAAGAATCTGAAATTGTGGAGTTTGGTGACTATATTATCCAGTATTCATTTGATGCAAGTCCGGATCATCTCAAAGGTGATATTGATTATGCTGGAGAAAAAACAATGTGTGCGCTGCTCGTAGCAGTGGAAACACTTCAACAGACCGCAGGATATGAAAATTATGATAAATTCTACGAAGGACTTGGTATGATTACCGGAATTATCCGGAATGCAAGAAAACATGTACAGGTAAGAGCTGAACAGTTTGCTGAAACATACAAGGACGATACCGTTATTTATACGATGGGAAGCGGAGCTGGCTATGGGGCTGCATATATGGAAAGTATTTGCATTTTCATGGAAATGCAGTGGCTTGATTCCAGCAGTATTCATACAGGAGAATATTTCCATGGACCTTTTGAAATCACAGATGCAAACCGTCCGTTTATGATTCAGATATCAGAAGGATCTACCCGTGAACTGGATGAAAGGGCTTTAAAATTCCTTCATACATATGCAAAGAGGATTGAAGTTCTGGACGCAAAAGAACTTGGATTATCTACAATTGATGCTTCTGTTGTGGATTACTTTAACCATTCACTGTTTAATAATGTATATCCTATTTATAACCATGAACTGGCTGAAAAGAAAGAACATCCGCTTTCAACACGTAGATATATGTGGAAAGTAGAGTATTAATTCAGAACATATTTAATTCGGGCAAAAGAATTTATAAGCAGACAAAGACATTGTATCCTATGTTTTTGTCTGCTTATTGTATTGTAGATACAAAATAATACATACGCGATACTGAAATAGCCTGAGAACAAAAATATGCACAAAAATCGGAACTAAAATATAGGATAATTGACGAAAAACACACAGGTTCTTGACAAAGGTATGATACAAATATAATATTAAAGCAGATACAAAACAATACAAATAAGAGCGATGTACGAGAATTGTATTAAAGTTTGTATTGTACGGATATGCGCACATCCAAAATGTAACTGAAAAAGACATAAAAGAGAGGGAGGACATGAATATGTTCTGGGTAGAATTAATACTTGTACTTGCCATTATATTTTTGGGGGTACGTAAGGGTGGTACATTTTTAGCAATGGCTGGTGGTGTTGGAATGTTAATTATGACATTTTTCTTTCATGTTACACCGGCAGATCCGCCAGTTACCGTTATTTTAATTATGATTGCGGTAATTGTAGCAGCTGCAACAATGCAGGCATGTGGGGGATTGGATTTCCTGGTTCGCATAGCAGAAAAGATTCTTCGCAGGAATCCTAGGATGATTACGGTACTTGCACCGGTTGTAGCATATATTTTTACATTTATGTGTGGTACAGGTCACATTATTTACAGTTTGCTTCCGGTAATTAATGAAATTTCTATTGAGACAGGAGTTCGACCGGAACGCCCGATTTCAGCATCCATTATAGCTTCCCAGCAGGCAATCACGGCATGTCCGATTTCAGCAGCAACGGTAGGTATTCTGGCTTTTATGGCTGAAGCAACGAACTATAAAACGGTTAATATTTTTACACTGCTTGTAGTCTGTATCCCGGCAACACTGATTGGTACAGTCGCATGTGCTCTTGCTGTAATGAAGAAAGGAAAAGAACTGGCAGAGGATCCGGAATTTCAGGCTCGTGTAGCATCCGGACAGGTTCAGACTCTTGTGAAAAATGAGAATGCTGCAGAAGTTAAAACAACAAAAGAGGCAAAAGTCTCTGTTGCAGTATTTTTGGTTGCAATGGTAGGTATTGTATTGCTTGGCGCAGTGAGTGCATTAGTTCCAACACTTTCAGATGGAAGCAAATTACCGCTTACCACAGTAATTGAGATTTTTATGCTGGTTGCAGCAGCCGTAACGGTATTAATTACAAAACTTGACAGCAATAAGGTACTGGATCAGCCAGTATTTAAAACAGGAATGTTTGCTGTTGTTCTGGCATTTGGTCTTTGCTGGCTGGTGAATACATTTATTGCAGATCAGTCATCGTTTATTACAGATAATATGTCAGTTCTCACGAATGAACATCCATGGATTTATATCATAGCTGTGTTTATTGTTGGGGCAATAACAACAAGTCAGTCATCCTCTACAATGATTATGGTTCCGATTGGTATTGCATTAGGGCTTCCGGCAAATATTATTGTTGCTGGCTGGATTGCATGTTCATCAAATTATTTTATTCCTGCTTCCGGTCAGTGCGTTGCAGCAATTGCGTTTGATACCGCGGGAACAACAAAAATTGGAAAATATGTGTTAAATCACAGCTATATGCTTCCTGGCCTTGTATGTACTGTAGTTTCAGTAGTGTCAGCAATTTTGATAGGAGCAGTAGTATTTTAAAACATAAGGAGAAAATCTATGAAAGAACCAAAAATTATAGCGATTGGAGATAATGTATGTGATAAATATTTATCTCGTGGGAAAATGTATCCGGGAGGACAATGTGTCAATACATGCGTATATGCAAAATGGAATGGTGTCAATTCGGCATATCTTGGAAAATACGGTAATGATGAAGTAGCTGAATGTGTGCAGGAGACATTAAAAAAATTAGAGATTGATGATACGCATTGCCGGCATTTTCAGGGAGAAAACGGTTTCGCTTTGGTAACACTGAAAGAAACAGACCGTGTTTTTCTTGGCTCAAATAAAGGTGGAATTGCAAAAGATCATGCATTTGATTTCAACGAAGAAGATATGGATTATATTCAGCAATATGATTTGATTTACACAAATCTTAACAGCTATATTGAACAGGATCTTTCAAAATTGTATCAGACAAAGGTTCCGATTGCCTATGATTTTTCAATGCGCTGGACAGATGAGTATTTGAGGGATGTATGTCCGTATGTAACTGTTGCAATTATGTCATGTGCACATTTGTCAGAAGATGAACGGGAGAGAGAAATGAAAAAGGCACAGAAATATGGTGTTTCTGTTGTTCTTGGAACTGTCGGAGAAGAAGGCTCTTATGTATTATATAAAGATAAATTTTTATATACAAAAGCAGTATTGGCAGAGGATGTTATAGATACTATGGGAGCGGGAGATTCTTATTTTGCGGCATTCCTAAGTGATATGTTAAAAAATTCCCCACAACATAAGATTTTAGATGGTTCAGATGAACAGATGTATGTAAAAATTCAAAATGCAATGAAAAAGGCATCGGAGTTTGCCGCAAAGATGTGCGCAAAAGAAGGTGCATTTGGATATGGAGTACCAATTACAGGAAGAACAGAAATTTAGGGAGGTATAAGTATGAAACCAGATATGTATGAAAATAACGAAGAGGGAATTTTATGTGTCTATAAAAATCCAAAGTGGCTTGTATGTATTAAAAACTGGAAACCGGACAATGATATTAATGGGATTAAACACTTGGAGATCCATCATTCGACCGATGAGCAGTTTATTCTTGTACATGGTAAAGCGATTCTGATTACCGCAGAAAAAAAGGAAAATGGTTTTTCTATTGATCTGACATTGATGGAGCAGGGAAAAGTATATAATGTTCCGGCAGAATGCTGGTTTTATTCAATCACCCAGAAAGATACAAAAATAGTATATGTACAAGATTCCAATTGCTCTATGGAAAACAGTGATTTTTGTGATCTTTCGGAAGAAGAAATAGCATGGATTCAGGAAAAAGCATCACGGCTGCTGGCATAACTAAAGGATAGATTTATATGAAGAAACAATATATTCTTTTTGATTTTGATGGTGTTATTGTAAACACGGAACCTCAAAATGCACATTATCTGCAGGAAACTCTCAAATCGTTTGGTGTATATATGGATCACGAAGAGTTAAAAGGATTTATTGGAGTTAACAGCCGTGAAAAAATATTGCGTTATTTGAGCCGGTCGAAAGAAAATGTTTCATGGGAAATGTACCAGAAAAGAAGAAAAGAGATGGGAAATACCTATGAAAATGATGCCATCCGTCCCATGCCGGGATTACAGGAATTATTTCAATGGATGAAGGAACGGAATCTGAAAGCCGGATTGGTAACATCAACGAGCGCGAAGTATATTATTACGGCTTTAAACCGGATCAGAATGACAGATTATTTTTCAGTTATTGTATGTGGGGATATGTGCGAAAAAAGAAAGCCCTATCCGGATGGGTACTTAAAGGCGATACAGTTATTGCAGGCTGAAAAAGATGAGGTTGTTGCAATTGAGGATTCCTCAACCGGTATTCATGCGGCAATACAGGCAGGAATTGATGTGATTGGTTATACTGGCTCAGGAATAAAACAGGATACTGGAGAGGCGACTGCTGTTTTTTCTTCATTTCAGGACATTCAGCATTTTTTGGAAACAGCAATTTTATAAGTGTAACAGCATACGTTATATAGCAGGCGGCAGATGATTTCTGCCGCCTGTTAAGTTTATCAATATTTGTAGTTATAGCTCCTCTATGCAAAAAGTCTGCCAGAAGAACAAAATAGGACATATAAAGAAAAAAGGGCAAATCCCTTTGTGTAAGACAAATGGGATATATGGATGAAAAGGCGCCTAAAATATCCTGCTGTGATATCTGTATGGGACATATAGACAAAAAGATAATAAAAAAGTCCTTCTGTAAAAGTCTAACGGGACATATGGACGAGAAGATGCTACAAATGTCCTGTTATGACATTTGTATGGGACATAATAAGAGCTTTTTTCGCATATGTCCCAGCTGACAAGAAAAGCAGGACATAATAAGAACTTTTTCCGCATATGTCCCAGCTGACAGGAAAAGCAGGACATAATATACAAATTTTTTCCATATGTCCCGGTTTTTCATAGAATCCATATTCATAAAATATGAAAAAGTATTATGGACAGAAAACATCAATGAACAGTAAGTATTTGTAAAATTATGAATAGAATATCAGAAGGAATATAAGTGCAAAGACAGAATGTTTGTGGTATGCTAGAGACAGGAATCTGGTCGTGACGGTTCGTTGGTAAAGCGGTGGATGGTTACGAATGACATTACGGAGGTGTCAGGCATGGGAAGTTATCTGAATCCGGGCTGCAAAGGCTTTGAGGAGAGCTTAAATTCCGCAATTTATGTAGATAAAACTGGGTTAATCGAAAAAGTTAATGCGGTTGTTGACACACGGCAGAAATATATTTGTGTCAGCCGTCCGCGGCGATTTGGAAAATCTATGGCGACGGATATGCTGGCAGCATATTACGATCAGAGCGTCGATACGGCGCGGTTGTTTGATACTCTGCAGATTGCAAAGGCAGAGACTTATCAGAAATACCGGAATCAATATGATGTGCTGAAAGTGAATATGCAGGAATTTTTAAGCATGACGCACAGTATGGATGAAATGCTTGCGGTTTTTCAAAAACGCATGATTGCAGATCTGAAAAGAGGATATCCTGATTATGTCATGGATGGAGAAGACAGTCTGGTGTTTGCGATGAAAGACGTATATGCACATACGAAGTGCCCGTTTATCATACTGATCGACGAATGGGACTGTCTGTTCCGCGAGTACAAGCAGGATAAAGAGGCGCAAAAAAAATATCTGGATTTTCTGCGGGTATGGATGAAAGATCAGGAATATGTGGCACTTGCCTACATGACCGGAATTTTACCGATAAAAAAATACGGTTCGCATTCGGCACTCAACATGTTTACGGAATATTCCATGACCAATCCACGCGAGATGGCGGAGTTTTTCGGTTTTACCGAAGAGGAAGTGCACGCATTGTGCGCAACATACAAGCGCAATTTTGAAGAAGCGCAGGCGTGGTATGATGGCTATGAACTTGTCGCAATGGACGGAGAAAACCCCAAAATCTATTCCATGTACAGCCCGAAATCAGTGGTCGATGCAATGTTAAGCGGTCTGTATGATAATTACTGGAATCAGACCGAAACATATGAGGCATTAAAAATTTATATCCAGATGAATTTTGACGGGTTAAAAGATGCCATTGTGCGGATGCTTGCCGGGGATCGTGTGGAAATCAATACAGGGACATTTTCCAATGATATGACAACATTCCAGAACCGGGATGATGTTCTGACACTCCTGGTTCATCTGGGTTATCTGAGTTATCACTGGATGGACAAAACGGTGTCGATTCCAAACAAAGAAGTGTCACAGGAATATGTAAATGCAATCAGTACCATGGACTGGCATGAGGTGATTGATTCTGTCGAAGCGTCGAAAAATCTGCTGGAAGCGTTATGGATGCAGGACGAAGAGGCAGTGGCAGCAGGCATTGATAAAGCGCATCGTGAGATTTCCATTTTGCAGTACAACAATGAAAATTCGCTGGCATGTACGATCAATCTGGCGTTTTATTTTGCACGGGAATACTACACGATCATAAGGGAATTTCCGACCGGAAAAGGGTTCGCGGATCTGTGTTTTATTCCAAGAAAAATGCATGCAGACAAACCGGCGGTTGTGATTGAACTGAAATGGGAAAAATCCGCACAGGGAGCCATTGCGCAGATCAAAGACCGGCACTATACAGATGCCTTAAAGGAGTATCGGGGAAATCTGCTCCTTGCCGGAATCAACTACAACAGAGAGACAAAAACACATACGTGTGTGATTGAGCAATTAACAAAAGAAGACTGACAGGAGGAAACCAAAATGAGCAACGTATTAGAAGAAATGAAAACCAGAAGAAGCATCCGAAAATTCAAACCGGATGCCATCCCACAGGAAATTTTAGACCAGATCATCGAAGCGGGAACCTATGCGGCAAACGGCAGAGGCGCACAGAATGTCATCATCATTCAGGTGACAAACAAAGAGAAACGCGATGAAATCGCAAAGAAAAATGCAGAAATCATGGGAAGTGAGGGTGATCCGTTTTACGGCGCACCGGCAATGCTCATCGTTTTAGGAAAAAAAGACTGGCCGACACATGTCTATGACGGCAGTCTTGTGATGGGAAACCTGATGCTTGCAGCCCATGATCTGGGAATCGGCAGCTGCTGGATTCACCGCGCGAAAGAGGAATTTGAAAGCAGCTGGGGCAGGGAACTGCTTGCATCCCTTGGGATTGAGGATGAATATGAGGGAATCGGACACTGTGCGCTCGGCTATGTGGACGGGGATTATCCGGATGTTATTCCAAGAAAAGAAAACCGCGTATTCTATATCAGATAGGGCGGAACTGCAAAGCGACGGAACCATGGGGAAGTGCTGGAAATAGCAGAGGAAGAAATACCGGCAGAAAGAATTTATAAAAAGAATCCGGACGGTTCCCAAAGCGAAGTGAGTGGGGCGATTTCATTTTTTCTTATGGGAAAATTGAAACCAGAGAAGCAGAACCGTCTGACAACCGGAAATCTGCATTATGCCCCGGTTACGGAGACCGCGTGGATTCCGGTATTTGAGGTGAAACGAAAGGAAGACATTACGGTCGAAGCGATGCCCGGACACAAAAATTAAGGTAGAAGGACAAACGCCGGATTGCGATAACGAAAAAAGGAGATAAAAAATATGCCTTGTACAACGATATTAGTAGGAAAAAATGCAACCTATGATGGTTCAACCATGATTGCGAGAAATGATGATGCGGGTGGAAATGATCACTTTACGCCAAAGATAAAATTAGAATGTGATAAACTTCGAGAAAAAGGTATTTCTTTTCTGCAGTCTAATTCAGATTGTGATGCGATTCGAGAATTATATCAAGATTATGAAATTTATACAGTTCATGCTAAACGGAGTATCAATAGTAATGCTACAAAGCGTGGAGAAATCAATGAGGTGTTAATACGATATGTCCCGGGGTAAAAAAGATTTTTCTGTAAATGAAGCTTGGGTAGAATTGATTAAAAAATACGATATCGAAAATATTGTAAAAAGAAAAGGATATTTTCAAATTAATTCAAAGCAAATAAAAGAATATAAAGAACCACGACTTATGGCAAAATGGGATAGTTCTGATTGTTTACCAAAAGTGTTACAAGATAAACATCTTAATATTCTTCCAGAAAGTCGCAGTTCTTATGTGATGGGAGATTTTTTGCTTTATCAAGAGATACCAGAATTAAAAGAGCATGTTAGTAAAATGGCACATGTTGATTTACCAGAGTATGAATCTATCGATATTCACCATGTACATTCTGAAGCGAATGCAATTCATGTAATGACTTTAACTGGTATTTTGGATGATTTTTTACAAGTAGAGAGAAATGTTGCAACTTTTAGTGGGAGAATGGGAACAGGAAATTTTGATTTTTATGTAGATACATTTTATGGTGGAAAACAAAATATTCATGTTAGCAAAGCACAATGTGAAATTGATGGTGGATTTGAAAATGATGATTCTGTTGTCATTATAGAAGCAAAAAATGTCGTGCATCGAGATTTCCATATTCGACAATTATATTATCCATATCGTTTATGGAAAGAAAAAGTAAAAAAACCAATTCGATTAGTTTTCTCTGTTTATTCTAATATGATATATCGCTTATTTGAATATCGTTTTGATGAGATAGAGGATTATTCATCCATTTCTTTGGTTAAAAGTAAAAATTATTCTCTGCAAGACACAACTATCACACAAGAAGATTTATTAAATGTACGAAGAGATACAGAAATAACAGAAAATGATGATAAAGATAAAAGAAAAGTGTCTTTTCCACAAGCAAATGTAATGGAAAAAGTGATTTCTTTGATGGAAAACTTATATCATAATCCAATGACAAAGCAACAAATTGCAGAACTGATGAATTTTGATGAACGGCAGTCTGATTATTATTATAATGCGGGTTGCTATTTGGAATTGTTTCAAAAAGCAGAAAATAATGATAGGGAATTGACTCGTTTGGGAGAACGTGTTTTTAAAATGAATTATAAAGAACGGCAATTGCACATTGTACTGATCAATCATCGCTTTAATTCTTTCGGGCTTAGA